>Ga0316209_1001186_pt1 | contig 30130 bp, 27 predicted proteins | sample 6monopyrite_MG_FD_204945 | JGI IMG/M metagenome (GOLD analysis project Ga0316209, IMG submission 204945) | Microbial mat bacterial communities from mineral coupon in-situ incubated in ocean water Damariscotta River, Maine, United States -... | ecosystem: Environmental > Aquatic > Marine >...
TCGCGCAAGTTTTTTCCACATCTTGTGTGAGCTCACCGTCGAAACACAAGCCCGTTCGCCGTCGTCGTCGAATGCTGATCTTGGCAATTGCGTCAGGATGATATACATATAGGCTCGTATATCCACCAGGAGGACGACACCGATGCAAGTTGCAAAATGGGGGAATTCGCTCGCGGTCCGGCTGCCTGCCGATCTTGTGCGCGAACTTGGTCTTAAAGAGGGTGACCAAATCGATCTGATAAAGGACGACGGTACTTTGCTTGTCCAGCGCCAACCTCGCGCCGATGAAGTCCTGCAAGGGCTAAGGCGGTTTCGCGGAAAGCTATCCAAGGAAGCACGCCTGAGCCGCGACGCTGCGCATGAGCGCTGAATTCGCGGATACAAATGTCGTCCTTTACCTTCTTGACGACGGCCCAAAGGCGGATCGGGCGGAAGACATCCTGGGGCAGGGGCCGCGGATCAGTGTGCAGGTCCTGAACGAAGCGATGGTCAATTGCCGGAGGAAAGCCGGTCTCAGTTGGGAGGAGACCGGCGCTTTTCTCGCAGGGGTCCAATCCTTGTGTCCAGTCGAGGACCTGTCTGTGCAAACCCATCTTGTGGGCCGAGCTTTGGCAGAAAAGTACCAGCTTTCGGTCTATGACGCGATGATTGTGGCGGCCGCTCTTATTGCTGGATGCACGACTTTGTGGAGCGAAGATATGCACGACGGATTGTTGGTCGAAGATCAGTTGCGCGTCGTGAATCCATTCACCTGACCAGAAAACGGGCTGCAACCTTGCAATTGTTCCATGAGTTGGAAGATTTGCAAGGTTGTGTTTATTGCGCGCACTTCAGCAAGCCCAACTTCTCCGCGCGTTCCAGCAGCATCCTCACGGACGACGGCTGCCAGCTGGCGCGTCCACGCGGGGTGCGTTCGCGCATGGATTCCAGCCGGTCACAGATGGCCTGGAGCGTGATGTCAGGGTCCGCACCCTTGATGCCAGCGACAATCGCGGGCAGGCGGTCGTCGGTTTGGCGTCTTCCAGCGCGACCAAGCACTTCATTGGGCAGGAAGCCGTCGCCGACATAGGCCCTCACAGCGCGCAAGAGACGGCTTTGGGTCCAGCGACGCGCCTCGGGCAAGGGGCCGTTGATGATGCGCACCACGTCTTCCCAGGCCAAGTCGGGTCGCAACCGGCGCACATGGGGCACCCAATCTTGTGCCGTCTCGTTCAGACGCTCCATGTAGCCGTCTTGTCGCGCCAGCCGTACTTTGCGAAGAGCAGCAGGGTCTTTGGCCCGCAGTCCAGGGTTCCCGCCGACCCGGCCCTTGGTACGGGCGCTCGCCAGCCCTGCTTTGGTACGTTCCCGGATCAGCGCCCGCTCGAACTCGGCCGCGGCGCCCAGAACCTGCAGCGTGAACTTGCCTTGCGGTGATCCGGTGTCGATCGGGTCCTGAATGGAACGAAAGAACGCCCCCTTGGCCTCCAACCGTTCGATCACCTCGAGAAGGTGCGACAGGGATCGCGCGAGGCGGTCAATCCGCACGACCACCAGCGTGTCGCCCTTGCCGATGCGCTCCAACACCCGCGCAAGCACCGGCCGCGCACGATTGCCGCCCGAGGCCTGTTCTTCATGGATCTCGGCGCAGCCTGCGGATTTCAGGGCCTGCGACTGGGGCAGGGGGGTCTGATCCTCGGTTGAGACGCGCGCATAGCCGATCAGGGGCATCAAAACAGGCCGTTTGCAGTTTCACATAGCACTAATAAACGACCGTTTGTAAACGTTCGCAAGGGGCGTTTCCCTTGTCGCGCTGAGTTCGGGAAGCCTTGTATCTATGGGCTGAAGCCCACGAGAGGCGCTCCATCGCTCTCGAGAAGACAGCATCCTCGGGCGCCTCTATAGTAGAGGAGAACGCAGTCCCTCAAACTTCATCGCCAAGCGCGCATAATGGCTGTATAATGCGCGTATGAGCCGATTACGCCCGACATACAAGGACGACGACGGGGTGCCTCTCGAAGACATGGAGGCGTCCGAGGTCAAGGATGATGCTGACCTCTGGTTCCTGCCCGGGCCGATAGAGGACGAACCGGATTACTTGCCTCCCGGACCTGCGCCTGAGGCGAAGGAATTCGAAGTCGTCGATGCTTGGCGCGCGGCCGAGGCCGGGCAGGCGGCGCAGCTCGCCCGCGTTGCGGCGCGCCTGGGGATCCTCGATGAACGCCTGCGCCGCGGCCCGGCTGGCTGGCGGCAACGGCTCGCCCTGATCGAGGCATCGGATCTCAGCTGGCTTACACAGGACCGGATCGGCCTCGACCGGTTGTCCCTTTACATGGCGCTGAGGGTTTCGACCGTAACGGATGATGCGCAGGCGCTGTATCGGATCGGCTGGACCGTGCGGCGGCTGACGGGCGGACCCGCGCCGTTGGCGCGTCGGTCGGGTGTTGGCGACCTCGAAACCTTTCTCGATCGGCGCAACTGCACGGGGCAGGGGGAGCGTTTCGAAGATGCCAAGGCTCCCTCGCGCGTGGTCGAGATGGCAGAGCGCGAAGCCTTCGAGGACCGGGCCGCCGGATGGCTCGCGATGATGGATCAGGCCGAAGACCTCCACCCCGTCACGCGGGCCTGCATGGGGTTCCACCTCTGGCATGTCGCGGAGCTTTCGCCGGTCGACGATCCGCTCGAGGCTGCGGTGACGGCTGCGCGTGTCGCGATCGCCGATCTCGCGCCGTCGGGGAGCGCCCCGGGCGCAATCTTCGCACCCATCGCCATGGGCGGGGGAGGGGGCTTCCGCGCGATCGGGGACCCGCCCGCCCGGTTAGCGCGCTGGCTGAGTGCGATGGAGAGCGCGACATTCGCAGCCCTGCGCAGGCTGGAGGAGATCGAAGCCTGGGCGGCGGCGGCGGAGCGAACGATGGCGCCGCTCTCGGGCAAGACTCCACCGATGCTGCGGCACCTCTTCACAAGCTGGCCGCTGGTCTCAGTACAGCTGGCCGAGAAACTAACGGGGGCGCACCGGGCGACGGTTCAGCGCAACATCGACTGGATGGAGGAGCGGGGCCTGATCCGGGAGGTCACGGGGCAGGGGCGCTATCGCATGTGGCGGATCGTTGAGACACGGGCGACAGAGGCCAGGTCGATGCAGGATCGGCACAACGCAGCGCTTGCCGAAGATATCTGTGATGAACTGGCCGCGCTACAGTGATGCCCTTGGTTCGTGTCGCGCGGCCGTTACATCTGCAATGAAGAACCGAACAAAATCAACAATCAATGCCCACCCTTTGCCAGTAAAATTGAAATTTTGCCCGTATCTGCGATACCATCGCCCATAATTCTGAGACAGCGCTCTGGCAAATCAACTCGAAAAAGCAAATAAAAATCTATCGTTAGGTCAATCGTCTCGTATTTCTAGGTAAGGCTTGAGAGCGAAAAGGCCGCCAAAGCACTCTATCTGATCGTTAAGGGCGACGCGACACCTACAACGGCATTCCATCTGGCGAACCGACGAAAAAGAAGGCGGCAATGAACTACAGGCATGAATCCAGGCAGGCATTGAAGCGCGGCCGCGCAGCGCTGGAGAGCAATGACGACGAAAACTTGAAGTACGCCGCGCTCGAACTGCGCATGGCGATGGAATCGCTGACCTACGACAGGGCAAATGCCTACAAGGACGAGTTCCCGCCTGATGAATACGAGACCTGGCAACCGCGCAAGGTAATGGCGGTACTGCTGGAAATCGACGCCACTGCCGATAAGGACAGCACCCTATCCTACGGCATCGAGGAGACGCCGGGCCAGCCGGCGTCCCAAATGACGATGATCGGAACCGAGACGGTACTGAACATGGAAACCTTGCGCAGGCACTATGATGCGCTAGGCAGCTTTCTCCATGTGCCGACCTTGAAGCAGACCAAGTCCGGCAAGGGCCATGATCACGGCAAGCTGCGCCTGCGGTGCACCGAAATCGCCGAATACCTCAATAAGGTGCTCACCTCACAGGTGCACAACGTCACGCTCGGGAACTTCGCGACGATAGAATGCGCGGAATGCGGCAAACCGATCCGCAAGCGCATCCCCGCCACGGCGGAAACTGTCGAAGCTGAATGTTTCTCCTGCAAAGCAAGCTACACGATCAAGGATATTGGCGGCGGTCAGGTGCACTGGGAGTCGCACATCCACGAAGTGGCCTGCGGGAACAAAGATTGCGGGCACAAGATTCAGATTTGGCGACGTGAGTTTGCCGCGGGTATCACGTGGACTTGCCCGGACTGCGCCGGACAGAACACGATTGCCTATGGGCTCCGGCATGAGTCACCGCAAAGCTCCGCCCCGACGGAGCAGGAAGCGAGCGAGTAGGCGGACATCTCCGTTACCTCAGAGCCGATGGCTCTGGCTGCTGACCAGTAGACTATTTGATCCTGCCGGAGCGCCTGGCCTGTCTTGCCAGGCGCGCAAGATTCGAGTGAAGAACGCGACGCGTTTCGTCTTTGCTAAGTTGCCAGATTTCGGCAAGCGCAATTTCTGCCGTTTCAGCATCCCAAGGGAAAAGGGTGCGGCCATTGCGTTCAGTGAAAGGCCCATCTGTTTCAGTTACGACGCGTTCACGAGGCATTCGCAAAGCGAGCTTACGACCCCTCTCACCTGCCAGCATGGCAGGGCCGACACTGAACCAGCAGCCGCAATCCACCGCACGGTCCAGCTCCTTTTGGCTACCGGAAAACCAGTGCAGGACGGGTGTTCCGGCACTTGGACAGGCCTCAAGCCGCTCAATTACCGCGCTAGCCGCGCGGCGGCTATGGATTGACATGACCCGGCCGCCCGCTTCCTCACAGGATCTAAGGATATGCTCAAACACATCGCACTGATCCTGCCAAGACTTGCGGAACTCGGGCGCGCCGTCGAGGCCGATTTCTCCGACGTAGTCGGTTTGAGGAAGCAACTGGTCAAAGAGCAGTAGCTCTGATTTGCGCTCGTGGGCAAGTTGGGGATGCAGGCCGAGTGCCGTCTGAGTTCTAGGCCCGGCCAGCGAAGCTGTGACCTTCCAGGCGCTCGGTGTGGTTGTTACCGAAAGGACGTATAGGCCACGCTCCGCGCAGATTTGGGCAACTTCTGCGGGGTTGGGATACAGATCGATGTGGCAGTGAAAATCAATCACTTCACCCCCGCAAACTTCAAGAAACGACCGACTTCCTTAATGCCCCGCTCCACAACATCACGGTAGGGCTCAATGTCTCCCAGCTGCGCAGAGCTCAATGCGGGGCCTGCCCAACGGACAACACCTTCGGCATTGACGGCGGCAACCGCCATGGCGGCGGCCCGCACATCGTCGTAGCGCGCGTGGTCTTTGTCGTCCTTGGCAAGATCAGCAAAAACGTAAGTGGTTCGATCAGCTTTGCCCCACTTTCGGAATGCGGCCCGCCGGATCAGGCAGGGCAAACAACGCCCACAATGCTCGTAGCCGTTCCGCGCATATCGCCCGCAACTGGTGCTCGTATGTGCGTATTTCTTGAGGAAGCCCTGATCGGCGCATTCCTCGAGCATGTCACCCTTGGTTTTGTACTGATAAGGGTTCCTAATCTCGACATTGAGGCCGGCGTTGTCGAGCATTTTCTGAAAGTAGCCTAGATAGACCGGATGGGTCGTCCGGGTGCTGAGACTTCCGAATCTAAGCCGCGTCAGCGGCGGATTGATTGAAATGAAGCCATTCTCACAAATATAGAGCGGAATGCGCTCACCCGCATGATAGCTCTTGAGGCCGGTTGCCGCGAGAACGGCATACGCCAGAAAGATAATTGATCGCGCTCTTTGGGAGCGCTCATTCGCACCTGGACAATCTGCATTGTGATTGAGTTGCAGATGGGCAAGTCCTTTTCCGAGTTGAGAAGCAAAGAAAAGTTGCGTTTGCTTGTCCCCTTGGGAGACTTGGCTCACGAGGTAAGGTTTGTTTCCTGCCGCAGCGAGATCTAATGCCCCAATCAGGCTATCAAGGCCGCCGGATAGTAGGGATACGCAATCTTGCTCCGGGAAAACCGGGCTCTTGGGTGGCACTGGAAAATAGCCATTTTCCAGGAAATTAAGCTGCCAAATGTCTGTGGTCAGAAACTGAAGCATCTGGCTGATGAGCCGCTCTTGCGAGGACCAGAAAGTAGGGTCACCAAGGGCAACGGAGAGCTCAAGTTGCCTTGTCCAGCCATCGGCGCTCTCATCGCGTCGGATTCCTGTATCTGCGGCGACAACGGACAATGCAATGGAAAGCAAATCCCACGCTCGTGCTGCAGGTTTCAGCTTGCGGTGCTGGATCATGCTGCGGACAGCAGCACCGATCGAGGCTTGGGAGATGTTATCTGTACGCCCAAACAGCACAACGGCCAGATCGGCACCCGCGCTGGCAATCGCTTTATGATCTTCCGGGGCGCAGACGATCTTCATGTGACGTAATCCTCGAAGACGGAGAACGCCTCTTGCAGGGCCTGGTTGACGAGTTGTGAGACGCGGCGGGCATCCAGTTGCTCCCCCGCCTTGCGCAGTGAACGGAACCGCCCGGCTACGGTCTCCCTCACATAGTCGCTGATTTCTTTGAGACGGGAGAGACCGGCGCTTGCACTCGGCGCGTTATCCTGAATTGATTTTCCTATATCCAGGACGATCCGATTGAACACATCCCGCGAAATGTAGCGCTCGATGGCAAACAGGCGCTGGTCTTCCGACAATTCAAGAAGATTGGCATCGGGGTGCTGCTCCAAAAGCTCGGACAGCGCAGCTTTTATGGCATCACGGCCTGTTTCCGCGTCTTGCGTGCCGTCCACCGGGCGGACCGCTTCCACAAGGGCGTCCATGATCTCATCGGCTGACCGTCCGGCCAGCAGAGCCGGATCGAACGGACTGCCAGGAGCGGCAGGTTGCCCTGCGGCGGCGGAGGACAGCGCGCCGTAGAGCGCTCCTGCAGCGCGGGCGGTTCCGCCCATCCGGCGCGCGGTCGCACCTGAACCGCTGTAGCCCTTGCGCACATAGTGGCCGAGGCCACGCCGCATATCATCATGTGACCCACTGCGGGCAAAGCTGCCCATATTGGTGCGCGCTGCACCAAAGCGGCGCGCAGGGGCAATCTCCGATGGAAGAGACGGCGCGGCAGGGGGCGGCGGAGTCGTGTCCGGGTTATTCTGACCGTCCGCACCATCCGTTCCGTCGCCATCGCCATCAGCTGGAGGAGCTGCCGGTACGGCATCAGGAACCCATGGCGGGGTCAGCGGAACGCCCGGTCCCGGGCCGGTGCCTGACTTAGACGTTCCCATTGGCAGCCTTCTTCCGTTCGGCGGTGATCGCTCTTTTTACCGGCCCCGCCACATCTGAATTGTGCCAATGATCGAGCAGACCCTTGGCCCATGGCTGGTCGCCGATCTTCGGAATGATGCCGGGTTTAATCTGAGAGTCCGGGCGGTCTTGCAGGAAGCCCGCAAGGCGCGTGCCTTGAGTGGGATCGGCGGCAGTAACGGCAAGCGCAGCGTCCAGAATGGCAGGCGTCCCCCATTCCTGCTCCTGCCGCGCCCGCTCCAGAACGCGGTCCATGATGACGGTCATCTCCGGTCGCGGCACGCGCGTAAGGCGATCGTGGAGCTTGTCCGCCATGTCGGGATGCTCCAGCATCGCGGTCAGCAATTCTGCGGCTTCGGATGACAATCGGTCTTCGGGTGTAATGAGCGGCGCGTGTTCGCGGCTTACATAGAGCACCCCGCGCAGATCAATATCCGCAAGGCGAGGTGGGACGGTCAGCCATTCGGGGAAAAAGTCATCATCCCACGGATCATCTAGTTTCAGGCTGTCACCAGCTAGCGCCTTCTCCTCCCATTCGGCCAGAAAGCCCGCCTTGCCGTCGGTGTCGTGGTTCACGGCCTGCGCAAGCGCATTGTATGCAGCGGGTTGTGCGCAGCGCTCGAACAAAAGGACCTTGGCAAGGACGGCTTCATCGACCCCGACGCCGTGCGCCTTTGAAATCGCCATACGTATCGATAGAGCATTCAAGAAGCGCTTTATGAGCCGGGGGTTACCCGCAATCTGTGACGCGGTGGTCATCAGTGGCGCGAGGCGGTCTGCCGTATCGAAGCGGGAAACTAACTCCGCGGGAAAGGCCGTGTGGGTCGTCTCCATGAAGGCGCGATCAACCCGCTTTCCCTTCCATGTCTGTGCCAACTGCTCGCAGACCTTGCCGCGGATGGCTTCTTTCACGTCAAAGTCGAGGGCGCTGTTCTCCACGAACAACAGCATCAGATATGCCCGAACCTCCTGCGTGCCGAGCGGCGGGACGCGGATGGGAACCTGGACAAGCTTGTCGAAATAGCTGGTGACAAGCGAATCATCTACGCCTTCAAAGTGCTTTCTGACAGCATTCTTAATCATCGCATCGTCAGCTGCGATCACGAACGCCGTGTTTTCAAGGAACAGTAACAGCCGGATCGCCTCAAGCGTCGAGATCGTCGTGGGCGGAAGGCAGCGGTCGAGATCATCAATCAGAACAACCAGCTTGGTATCCAACGCAGTGAGGGTCTGCTCGAAACATTTGCGGATGGCGTGAATTTCTCTCGGTGGTGAAATCTCGGCCTTGGGCCTGATGAGGCCGGTGGCCTCTGTTCCGGCCCTTGCCGCAACATCCTGCGCCGCTTCCACCGTGTCTTTTGTCGCCTGGCCACCTGCGATTTGACTTCCTAGTTGGTAAGTCTCGCCAATCAGGCCAACAGGCGGCAAGCCCAATGCCATCGCCAGTGCTGAGCCCGCTGTGAGTTTCGCGGCACGCAGCCAATTGACTCGTGAAAGAAGCTCCTTCGCATTGTCTACGCCGGTCTTACGCTTCTCCGCCTCTTCGGCAAGCGCGCTCGCGATGACTTCTAGCAAAGCAGCGCGCGCATCATCGTATCCCTGGTAGAGCCAGGCATTGAACTCAACGAAGATGAAATTCCCGTCTTGCCCTTCGGTCCGCTCTTCCAGGGCGCTGCGGATTAGCTTTATCATTGAAGACTTACCGACACCCCACGCGCCGGATACGCCTATGGATATCGGGCGTCCACCGGCTTGAACGATGATTTCCCCAACCGTCTCGGCAACGCCGGAGAAGTTCAGAAAGTCGCGTCCTGTTTCATTGTCTGCCCACATGCGCTGTTACCTTTCCAGGGTCCAAATGACAAATGGCGCAGTAGCCGTTTGAAAGCCCTTAATTTTGCGGTCTTTTTTGACGAATGATTCGAGATCGGAATAAACATCTTCGTTAATCCGATAGGCGTGTAGGTGGCGTCCATTCAGGTTTTTTTCTAATAAATCTAATGGATCTCTAGATACCTTCATTCCACCGCTCTTACTTTCAACGAAAATTCACTTTCTGACTCGCGTGTTCTTGCTTCATTGGTGTCTCTGATCGTTTCGCACATAGGTCACATAGAAGCCCTTGATGACACGGTGCTCTTGCAGACGGTCTCCAAGCGAAAACCCATCCTTTCTGATGGGTGCTTGGAAAATATCGAGACCGCGATCCAGAACGATTTTCCAGCCGGTGTCGGTAACGATGTCGCGCGCATGCGCGGTCCCTGTGCCATCAAAGGCCCATGTGAACGCAACGCCAGAGCCGACGCAGGCGTCTGCGATTGAATCCAGCAATTCACGTTGTTTTGCAACGTTACCATCATCAGGACCGGTTACGAGATGAACGCTGATCTGGTCCTCTGGCGACTTGCGCCGAATGACCATTTCGACGAATTCCATCATGTTTCGGATCTGGTAGAAGAACCGCACATAGGGGTCCGTCACGATAATCTTGGATGCGCCCGCAATGTATGGGCCAAAGAGGCGATCGTAACTAATCCCCTTGCGATCCTCAGTGAAGACGTGATGCCCTTCTTCCAGAGCAGGTTTTACGTCTGTCTTGGCCGCAAGAACGGGCTCTGCCGCGGTGCCGGAAGCTGATCCCGCTCCACCAGCGTCCGAAGCGACATCGCCACCATCAGTCGACGTTTCGGTCTGTTCCTGTTCCTTGGGATCCAGCGCTGGCTTGAGATAGTAGAACTGCGGGTATTCTTCTTCCTCGACCGTTGTTACACGCCGCTTGGTGCCGTCGGATCCGAGGTAGTAAAAATCGACCTCGGGATAGGTGCTGTCGATGCGAGCTAGCTGGTCTTTCACGCGCTTGCGGCTTTCCATGGCAAGCCGAAGTAGTTCTTCGACATCTTCCGCTGTCTCGCTGCCATTTGGGAAGATCAGCTTTAGAAGCCCGGACATGGTCTTGTAGATCGCATCCCGATCTCGCGTCGAAATTTTTTCGCTGATCTTGAAATGCAGGTCTGGCCGATGTGAGAAATCCTCCTGGCGTAGGTGACGTAAGATTTCGGCAAGATAGTCGACGATGAAGCCGTACCCCTTGGTGAACATCTCGCCGCGGATCACGTCGATTTCCCAACCGGGCAAATAGGCATGCAGGCGGTCGATGAAGGCCGAGTCATGGAACTGAGGTGGCAGTGCCTCAAAGAGGTCGCTGTTTTTCAGCATGAAGGGCACGTTGTGGTCGGTGTTGCCGACGAAGGCGAAACTGGCCTCCGCCCCCATGGGGTTCACGCCCCTGGAGAAGGTTTTGTTGGCCATGTAGTTTTTCATGATGTCGACGAGGGCCTTGTTCGCGGTCTTTTCACGACCGGCAAACTCATCGAAGGCCACGACGTCCCAGTAGCCTACAAGGCCAATGCGGCCGTTCGAGTTGTTCACGAAGAGTTTCGGAATCGATACCTCGCCGCCAGAGATCAGCTGGCCGTGCGGCGAAAACTCGGAGTAGATGTGCGATTTGCCCGTCCCCTTGGGCCCAAGCTCGATGATGTTGTAGTTGCGCTCCACAAAGGGGATCAGGCGCATGAGCTGCAAAAGCTTGGCACGACGCCCAAAGGCTTCCGGGTTGAAGCCGATACTCTGCATCAGCAGGTCGATCCAATCGTCAGTGCCGAAATTCTCACGCGCTGCGCGGTAACTCTCATAGTCGACCTTGGCGATCTGAATGGGCTTGATGGTTTCGAGGATCCAGGGCGAGATGCGGGCATCCTCGGAAAACTCGTACTGCACATCCGCGATGCACCAGACGCCCGTCACAAGAAGCTTGGGGTGCGCCTTGATCGTGCCGCTGTCGACCGCAACCTTCTTGATGCCGAGGTTGTCGAAGGTGGCCTCATAGCTGTCGGTCTTCTCATTCAGCGACACGCTGATCTGGTCGATTACCTTGTAACGCCCCTTTTCCTTGATCGTCGACTGAATGAGCCCGGCTTCGCTACGGTGGACGTAATGCTTGCGCAGGATTTCCTTGACGGTTTCTATGCCCGTGGCGATCGATGCTTCGTCATCGGTGGCGCAATACTGGCCGAGGAGGTACTCGAGCACATAGGTCGGGACGATGGCGTTTCCCTTGACCGCCTTGACCAAGTCCTTGCGCACGACGAAACCCGCGAAGTGTTCATTGATCCTGGCGTCGAGATCGCTCATGGGGCCGCTCCTCAAAAGTCAAAATCTGTTGTGATGCCACGTTTCAACTGGAAGCGGTGGCTTGTGTAGTCCTGGTAATGGCTGGTTTTGCCGACCCGCTCGCGCAGCTTCAGGAATACGTCCTGATTGTTGAAGTTATCCGCCTGACGCGAAAGCAGGAATTTTCGCGGCATTTCACGTTCCCGGGCATTGTCCGAGGTGAAGTCGAACTGCAGAACATGCTCGTCTGAAATTAGCGTGCCGTCGGCGGCGTAGATTCCCGCGACCAACTCGCGGGCCTGCATTTTCTCGGAGACGGTTTGCGCTTGGTAGAAGATCACCGCGGTCTGCCCGGAGGTGATCTGGCTCCGGCCGGACACAATGATCTGTACCTCGACCTGGTTCACATCCGCCTCGCGTTGTTTGCCAACACGGATGACAGGAATGACGATTTCCTGCAGCGACGCGCCACCATGGACAAACCGACTTCCCGCGCCTTTGACCCGAAGACGGTTGATAGAGTTCGGGATCAGGACATCGAGGTCGCCAGTGAGGCCCAGGTTGACCGAAGAGAACTTCTTCATGCCTGCGGTCTCATGAAGGCCCAGACCGACGACGAACCGACGGTTCCGCATCAGGATTTCGTCGCCTTTTGGATCCGCAACTGCGAAGTCGCTCTCGTCAAGCGCTCGGTGCTGGTAGAGGAAGCCATGATCCGCCGTGATCAGGATGTTCGAAAAGTTTGCCGAGGTCAGTTTTCGAACGAGCTTGGTCAGCTCTTCGATCGCGTCTTCGGCAGCCTTGGGCAGCTGATCCTCGGTCTGTAGCTTGTCCCCGATCGCGTCGATCAGGTTGTGATAGATGTAGACCACGTCGTTGTCGCGGAAGAGCTCTTTGCCCTCATCGACACGCATATCCAGTACATCGCGCGCCAATAGGGCCTTGGTACGATCCCCTGCGCGTCCAGTTGCCAGAAGCTTTTCGCGCGCGGCGAGGCCTTGGGTACTCTCCCCACCTGACAGGACTGAACCCTGCCCATCGGTCGCAAAGCACAGGTCCCGGTTCGGCAGAAGCGCTGCCATACCGAGCTGTGTATAGCTCGGAAGCGCGCTGATCATGGGTTTCAGCTCGGCATCAAATCGGTTCAGCGCTCGTATGCGGCGCAGGCATTCCTCGGCTACCTCAAAGCGCAAAGCATCCGAAATGATGATCGCAACCTTCTGGTCCTTGCGGCGGAACTCTGCGGCCTGCTCGAAATAGAAGGCGCTTTGGCGTGCGTATCCCGGAATGGCCCAATCGGTCAGCCCTGCGACCTGATCCTGCCATGCATCGTTCAGCTTCAAGAGGTAGCTGTTGGTGTATCTGTTCTCGACCGCATCGTAGAGTTCCGAGAGTAGTGAGGCATGGCCGCTGCGCTGCATGTGGTAGATGAATTTGCGATAGAGCTGGTCGAGCTTGTACCAGCTGCTGACATACCGCTTCACCCCCTCGGCAGGGCTCGTCATCCCCAGATTGGCCTCGGCCAGCGCCTGTTGGAATTCGGTCGCAAAGCCAATCGCCTGATAGATATCCTCGTAGCTGCCATACCAATGGCTCTGCCGGCGCTCGCGGACCCATTTCAGCACCTCGGATGCGCTCACGGTCTGGGTCGACATCGCATGAACAAGCTGTCGAATGACGTGGCGATCGATTTCCTCGAAATGGTCGACCGCCATTACCGACCGGAAATCGCGCTTGGACAGATCTTCCGGGATCTTCAGCAGGCCCTGGTAGCGTGCGGCCAGCGTCTCGAAGGCTGCTTCCCAGTGGCGGTTGTTCTTCCAGCGACGGAAGACCAGCAGTGCCTCGGCGTTCAGCTTGCCATCTTCGCCGAGCGCTCGCAGATACGCCGACTGGAAGAGCGCGATCGCAAAGTCCTCGAAATCGGGCTCGTCGGGCTGATAACCATAGGCATTTCCGACCTGCTTCCAGAACACCTCCATCAGGCCCGAACGCTCGATAAGCCGCATTGCATCATCGCGACCCTCAGCAAGCTCGCCCAACAGCGCCTCGACCACGGTATCAAGCCCACCTTCGGCGCCAGCACAGACGGCAAGCATGCGCAGCCGAACCTGCGATTGGGTATCGGCGGCATGCAAAAGCCGTTTCAATTCCGACACCCTCGCCTTGGACCGGTAGAACTCCATATGGTCGCGCACGACGTTTTCAAACTGCGGCGGCAGGCCCAGCTCGCCCAGCCAGCTCGCCGCCTGGTCCGCCTTGAACACCGCGGTCGCCAACTGCAGGTCCAGCAGCCAGTTCGCCGCGCTCAAAGGCTCTGGCCCGTCATGGAACACCAGAAACTTTGCCTTCGGCTCCTGGCGTAGGATCCGGTATTTGAGGCCGAACTGATTGTTGGTGATCTCCACCTTGGTCACACCAGCCAGATCGAGCGCATCGAACTCTCCCCGCATGTCGCGCGCTGCGTCATACCAGAAGACGATGCGATGCTCGTCAAAAAGCCGTCCGAGGCTGGCGGCGATCCGGTCAGTCATCCTTGGCCTCTAGTCCGGGGATCTTCTTCAGCGCCGCGCCGAACTTCGGATAGTTCGCCTTCACCCCGTCATCGAGGTCGATCTCGATCTTTGCCTGCGCCAGCGGGAAGACGACATCGCGCTCCCATTCGTTCAGCTCGTCGATCTGCTTGGCGATGACGGCCATGTCTTTCAGCGCCTTGGTGCGCTGGCCTTGGCTGGCGCTTGGGTCATCGGTCAGCTTTTCCAGCCGGCCACGCTCCCCTTCCAGCTTACTGATGAACTCGCGCAGGTAGTCGTTGAGCAGCACCGACACGGTGTCGCCGCGATACCTGTGCATGTAGATCAGCGCGTTGAACGTCCCCTTGGGGCTGGAGAACATCCAGTAAATCGGGCGCTTTTTGTAGCGCTTCACATGGTCGGCGTAGAAATCCTTGGTGAAATACTTGCGGATATCCTTGCCAAGGGCGTCCTCGATATACCGCAGGTTCTCACGGAAATGCGCCTCGCCGAAGGTCACGCGCAGGAACAGACGGAAGCGCTCGGTGATGTCATCGGCGAACCAGTTTTCGTCGAGCACGGGGATCACGTTGTCGGCGTCGGGCATGAAGCTGGGCTCGGGGATGCGGGCGAGGTAGTCGGCCAGTGTCTCGCCCTGATTGGCGAGGATCAGGCCCGGCGCGTCGAGGCTGTAGCGGCCGAACATGCAGCCCACGGCGTAGGAGAGGAACTCGGCCATGGTGTCGGCGCGCAGGCGGGTCTCATTCGCGGCGGCGTCGTTCTTGATGCCATAGCGATAGGCGGGGTTGCAGGTGAGGGTGATCTCGTTCAACGGCACCTCGGGGGTCAGCTCGTCTTGCAAACCGTAAGCGTCGATGAAGATGCGGTTGTTCTCTTCCTCCAGCCGCTGCATCTCGTCCGTCATGTACTGCCAATGGGTGCGGAGGGTGGTGTAGGTGGCCTCCAGCGTATCGGCGCGGTGGTTGGGTTGGAGCAGCGGGAGAGTGGTGAAATCCCATGAGGTTTCGTAGGCGTCCCAATCAGATTTGCTTTTTTCTATAGCCCGCTCTGCAATGGCTTTGATATTTGAAGCGATAGCGTTAGAAGTCTCATGTATCTCCCAAGATGGTAACGCCTGAATATTCTCAACCTGAAAATTCAACGTCGGATTCAGCGTTGATAGAAACCATCTGCATGCGGAACTGCTTAGAAAACCAGCCCACACCTGCAAGTGTTCTTCATTACTGTGGAAACCAGATGATCCACCCACGTCGAAGACAAACCCTGAGGGGCAAAATCTTGCGCCGAAATTCGAAGAGCTCACAAATGACCATGTCACTGATGGTCGAAAATAGTATTTTCTATTTTTAATGACAAATTCAGGATCTGATATTCGTGGATATTTCTCACGAACCATTTCAATCAGATCATCACCATTGTTCGTGTAAAGAACAACGTTCTCATTATTACCAAACCACTTCCGATACTCACCGCCCTTATTGTAAGGAAACCAGTCTTTTCCGATTTTATTACCTTCAGATGCGCTATCTGATCCAAAGGATATTTTGTCGAAATTGATCTCGCTCCACTTGCGGAGATAGGTCTTGTTGTCAGTGGTTGCCATTCCTTGCCTGACGTCCAAATGGCTTTCTTTGCTGTGATATTTTTCGAATGAATTAGAGGTGTTTGCACCTACCCAATATGCAAACGGACTTCCGGGAATCTTATTGAAAGCAGATGAGGATGCGCGATAGAACCAGCCGCATTCTGGATTTTGTATTGCTTCTCTTATTTGAGAAGATTTTTGGGCCTCTGTGTCGCCAGTAACTGCCCGCACGTATTCACCCCGATGTGATGGATGATAGCGTTTCGTCAACACGAAAGCTGTGGTTGACACAACGGCACCACCGATTGTGTCAAACGCACGCCCTCCTAAGTGAGCCATGGTGAGCAGGGTGACATTCGAGAGTAGCTTTGCTCTAAGTTTCTCAAATGAAGACAAAAACATCCACGACTGCATGTTAATCATTGCCATCATTCCGCTGTTGACCGAGAGCGACAGCGCCCGTTCCATGAACATAGCAAATAGGTCGGACTTACTGTCTCGGTATTCCGACTTTGCATAATCGCTCAAGGTAGAGTTCATACCCTTTCCACCAAGATACGGCGGGTTAGCCACCACGACATGATACTTCGGCGAAAGCGCCTCGGCCATGCGCAGTACGGCCACGACGCGCACCTGCACGTCCTTCAAAAGCAGATCACCTCCGAAGTCCCGCACCGTGACCACCCGCAGCGCCTCTGCCGGATCGCGCAGTTTTGGCACGATCAGCGAGCCGAAATTCTTGGCCTGCTCAAATTGCCCCAGCGTCTCGCGCAGCTCATCCGTGAACAGATCCTTGCCCACCACGGCGGCCACGTCCTGCATCTCGGCATCCGTAAAGGCCACATCGGACAACACGCAGATGTCGGGCTTTGCCTCCATCCGCAGGAACCGCCGCCGCCCCAGCTTGCCCGCCGCCTTCATCGCCAGCGCAAAGGCGGCCAGCGCGCCCGCGCGGTCGTCAATCTCCACCCCGGTCAGGTTATGCGTCAGGATCAGCGCGGGGATCTCGGTCGCGTCATATCCCTCTTCCTCGTAGATGGCGTAGAGCAGGTCAAAGGCATAGGTCAGCATGTGCCCCGAGCCTGCGGCGGGATCACAGATGCGGATCTCTTCAGGGCCCGTGATGCGCAGGAAATCCGTCTCGGGCTCTTCGGGCGCGATGTAGTAGTCCATCCGCTCGGCCAGGCGGCTTTGCGGCCGGTTCAGCAGCCAGAGCCGCCCCAGCGAGTTCTCCACCAGGTAGCGGACGATCCAGTGCGGCGTGAAGAGCTGGGTCGCGGCGGGGATGTTCTCGGCCGTGATCTTCTGGTTCCGCTTGAGGCCCGCGAAGACTTGGTCCTTCTTCTCCGAGATGTAGAACTGGTAGAGCCAGCCGATGATCTCGACGTCCTGACAGGCGTCTTCCGTCATGACCTTGCGCAGCTCGGCAAGGATGGAGGATTGCGACAGCAGATCCTCGGGCATCAGCAGTTCGGTGTAGTCGTCGATTTCCTCGAACAGGAACGGCATAGGCCCGTGCCACTGGTTGCAGGTATGGACCAGCAGCTGGCGATAGGCCTCTGCCTGCGGGTCAGACGACGGGGTGCGGCCATCAAGCAGCGCCGCGATGCTGCCCGGCGCGCCCTCGGGCAGGTTGCCTGCCATCGCTTCGGCCAGAAGTTCGGGCCGCGTCTGATCTCCGGCCGGGGACACAACGCCCACGGTCGTGTAGCCGTTCACATCCATGAAGCGCAGGGCGGTGAAGCGGTTGAACCAGGTATAGGCGACCTGTTCGATCACTTGCCGCTTGCCGTCCCGCGCGATGGCGGCATTCAGCGCCTTCATCGCCGTGGGATGCTCGCGCTGCACCGGGGAAGCGGGATCGAGCACGAGGTCGAGCTTGGAGGTGACCTGATCGATCAGCAGGTTCCGAGCCGCTTGGGCAAATTTCTTGAGCGCGTTCGTGTCCATTAGACGATCACCTTCTTGCCCGCGCGGATCTGCTCCAGCAGGGTATTCTTCATTGCGTCGACATATTGTTCGACGTCCGCCTCTTCGGTCAGGTAGGGCTTGGCGAAGCCCACCTTGATTTCCGAAGCGTTAACGTAAGTTGGCTGCGGAGCGGCCGCCGGGGGCTCATTCATACCGGGTTTGGGCTGCGGCTGCGTGGCCGGTCGGCTGAGCCGTTCGACCTCCGCCAGAATGCGCGGCAGCAGATCGAGCTTCGCACCGTTTGCCCTGTCGCGCAGGATCGGGATCATCTTGACGCTGTCGAGCCCGGCTTTGTGGCTGTCGATGTTACGCTTGATGTGCGCTTGGTCATCTGCTGAGAGTGCCTGGAACTCTGGCGTCTGCGCGACCTTGGCCGAACACTCATCGATGGCCGTGATCACGGCCTTGCGCTCCTCGAGCACGGTCAATTCCACGCGGTCCTTCAGCCCGTAAAGTTCCGTCTTGAGGGATTGAATGGCCGTGCCCCTGTAACAGGCGGGATCTGCTAGCGTGCGTGCCAAGGCCTCGCCCGCAACCGCATCGACGTAGGAAATATTCGCTTCCTGATCGCGCAGAAAATCGCGCGCATCATCATAGATCTCGCGCTGTGCGCCGCCCATGAAGCTGCGGACCTTGTCGAGCACGTCTTCCTTGGCGTCGAGCAAGTCGTTCTCCTGCGCAGCAGGTTCAGTGATGTACCAAGTGGCGGGTTTGCCCACCATAGCCGAGACTTTCGCCGCCAAAGGCTCAAGTGCCACGACAAACGGATACTGGGCTTTCTGGGCCAGCAGCTTCCCCAGTTCTTCCGACAGTGTCCGAGTGCTTTCCAGCCATTCCGCCCCAATCGTGCGGGCGTCGGTGCCGTCCGTGGGGAGATCAAACAGCTCTTTGTAGAGCTCCTTTGCCTTCCGAATTTGGGCGGAGGTGAACTCGGTCTGCGGAGTCAGAAGGACATTGGCCAAGGCATGGCTGTTATTGAGCGCCTTCGCGAGTTCGGCGCGCTCAAGCACCATGCTGTCCGAGCGAGCCTCCAGCTTCCCTTTACCGGATAGGCTGGCGGCGAGGCATAGAACTGCGGTGACAGGCCACCCATAAGGTTTACCGCCAAACCGTTCTGTAAGGTACTTGACGGAGACCTTCACGCCGATCCGGGCCTGAGACTGGACGTAGTTCAACACGTCCTGCTCGGCCTCGGTCAGACCTTCGCCGTTGTCGCCAAATAGTCCGCTTTCAGGCGTTGCGGCCTTCAGAATGTCGGCCTCGGAATAGGTCACCCCCCGCAACATCGGGAGGTTGACATAGACTTTGTCGACGAGGCCCTGGAAGCCTTTCACGATCCGCTCTTGTGGCTCTTCGCCGCCGATATCAAGCTCATCGCCGCGCACGAACATCCGCGCCTCTGCCATCAGCTTGCGCAAGCGCAGTTCGAGGTCCTTGTAGCGGCGGCTGTTCTGATCCCCTTTCTCCGCGACAATGCGGTCGCGCCCCGGCTGCTCCGAGCCTGCTCGGGCTTGCCGGATGAACTTGTCGGTCTGCTTGAAAAGCGTCAGATCACGAATGAATCGCACATCAGCTTGCAATACGACCGCTAGTTCCTCACGGCTCACATTCCGCATTCGCACAGCCTCGGGCGAGGCGACATCGTCGTTGAAAGGGCTGATCAGATTGATCGAGAGCTCATGCTCCCGGCCCAAGAGGTGATCGTCCAGTTTACGGCTGAAGCTGTATTCATTGCCGGTGGTCAGATGCTTGATCTTGCGATGGCGCAAGATCGTATCAAATGCCAGCGTCTCCATTTCCTTCGACAGCTCGGACGGGTCGACATCGAGCGCCTTGATCTCAGCCTCGACATCCTTCTCCTCGTTTGTCAGGAACTCGTAGACCTCGCCATTGCGCTGGATAAGCGTGTTTCGTTCGAGGAAGGACAGCGCCTCTTCAATCTTGCGGCGTTGTTTGATCTGATCAGTATCGAACTCAGAGAGCAAAAGGACGCTGATGTTGCGCACCGTTGGCTTGAACTCCTTGACGTATTTGACAAGGAAGAGCGCTTTCAGCACCCGGATCGCAAAAGGGTCGATGTCCTGGATTTCTTTTTCGGCAATCTGGATCGACTGTTGGACGGCGGACTTTAGGGCGGTGCGGATGCCCTCGAACATAAGATCGAACGTAGCAAGGTCGCCCACAGGCTGGTTCGCCATCTTTTTGGCGACCTCCTGGAACACACCCAGCATCGAGCGTTCGCCGACCGAGCTGTGCTTGCCCTCGAAAGCGTTGTGCTGAGACAGCGACGTGATTGCCATCTGGAACAGCATGTATTGATAGGGCGGGAACGGGTAGCTTGAGACGAAGTGGGCGCGCCCATCAAAATTTTTCAGCTTTATCGACCCGTCCGTGAAATCGAAAAGGGTCTTGAGGTTGTTTTCTTCGCGATCATGCAGGTTGCCAAGCCTGACCTGACCTTCGTCGGTCTTGGATAAAAGGCGACGCTGGATGACCTCTGCCACGTCGGCCGAGTTCAGCGGCATCTTCACGCCGAAGCGCGCCATAATCTTTGAGAAGTCCTGGGACTGGAATGCTTTACCGTCCCCGATGATGGCTTCCATGTCCTGTTGCGACGTGACGATGACCCAGGCCTGACCCTTGCATTTCGTATTCAGGCTTTCGGCGATGGTCTGCAGGTTCGTCATCAATTTGACGTTCTCGGCGATGTACTGGCCGACCTCGTCCACGAAGAAGTTCAACCGGAACTTTGGCCCCTGTTTGTCGATCCAGGCCTTCACCTTGATCGCAAAATCCTCGATTGAGACGCGCGTATCCGCCCGGTACTGGCCCAGAATATCCGCGGCATCTGCCGGGTCCCCGCCCGTTACCACGGCAAATGCGATCGCAATGTTCTTCCGCTCAAGCGCTGCTTGCTCACGGCCTCGCTCCCAGGGTTTGCCTGCAGCGGTCTCATAAGCGTCCTTGAACGCAGCCAGCTGGCCGCGATCATCGAGGTCTCGTTCAAACTGCGCTATATGTGGCAGCTTTCCATAGTATCCGCAGGCTTCGTCGAAGACCTTCTGGAACACTGAGAGAAGCGCGTCGACGTCAGCTTTGGAAATGACGTCGGCCTTCTGGTCGATATTGAACAGGATCGATCTCGATGGCACGGAAACAGCCTTGCGCAGAGATCCTTGAAGCATGGGCTGATCGGCCAACTTCTCTTCGAAGATGTCGAATGCCCGGACCCCATCCACTTCCCGGTTTTCCATGAGAAGGGCGAGCATCTTCAATAGGTGCGACTTACCCGATCCGAAGAAGCCTGAGATCCAGACCCCATTGGCGGTGTCGTAGTTGTTATAGGCGTCGAGGAAGGTCTCAAGACGTTTTCCGATTTCATCGGTGATAACATACTCGTCGAGTTCGACGCGCAGGCTCGCCTCGTCGTCCGCTTTGATCACACCATCAATCGGGCGGTCGACAGGCTTTGCAAAAATGCTTTTCAGAGCGGTGGTCATCGGATCAGACCTCGTAGTTCAAAATGTTGAATGCACGGTAATACTTGTCGTCATGCAGCAGCCCGAAGAGATCAAGGGAACCTCCGGTTGCCGTGGAGTGCGTATAGCTGCCCGGGAAGAACAGTACGGTCGGCTTGTCCTTGGCCGTGCTCTGGAGGTTGTTGAGCACATTGTGCGAGCGGATATACGGATAGACCTCGCCCACACCGGAGAGAAAGATCACGTCATGCGGCTGAGCGGCGATGGCCGCGCCAATCTTTGGGATCAGGTGCTCGTGGACATCAAGAACGCCCTGCAAGAGCTCGCGCAGCTCTGACTTCTCCATGTCAGGCTCTGCGGCAAGGACGTCTTCGAGGATGCCACGTTCCTCTAGAAGCCCAAGGGAGATATCGTAGAGGCTCAGGTCGAGCGCAGTCACGCCCGCATGCGCGATCCGCTCGATCAGGTCGCGCCGGTCCTCGATCATGGTGACGCCTTCTTCCGCCGGGAACGGGCAGATGAAAAAAGGCACTTCGTTGCCGAGCCCTTGCTTGGTCAGGAACCGTTCGCTGGTGATGACCCGGTAGAGGTGCTCGGCGCGTTCCTTGCGTGACAACTGCGGAATCATGATGAGCCTCCCTCAATCGTAACGCCAGGGAACACCGCAAGATCGGTGGGGTCGGTCGCCTCGATCATCTGGCGCAACTGGGCCGAGAGATACGTCGACTGGATCCGGTTATCGCCGGAGATAACGCCAGCTTCCCGCATCATGCGGAACAGGATCTGCCGGAGCTTGTTGCGGGTGCTGTCGCTGATCGAGGCCAGCCCCTCATTCCAATCGGCTTTGGCATCAAAGAATATGTCGAAGCTCTCGAGCGGCAGGTCCAGCTGATAGGCCAGATACCGATCACAAATGACCTCAACAGCGAACTCACGCACGAACCTGTAAGCCCGACATGTGGCGATCCACAGTAGGTGCTGTTGTTCTTGTCGACCGGGCTCACTGACGAAAAACCGGATTTCGTCTTCGGTCAGCGTCATCAGGCGGTTGACGATTTCGCGGAGGGTGCGCCGGTTTGAAGCCGCCTTCGGCAAAGACGTCGCCCCCTCTTCGAGCGAGCGTGAAAGCGTTACTTTCCAATCTTCACCAGCTACGTGCAGTTCGGCGACGATCACGCTCTCGTTCAGAAACAGCCCCCCAGAGGTGAAGGACATTTTGTAGGGCTGGTGGTTTGCTCCGAAGTCTGCTTTCCGTGCTGCCATGGTCATCCAACGACCTCGTCTCGATTCAACAGCACGATCTGCTGGTCCTGCGGTTTTCGAGCGGCGGGGTCGGTATCAAGCCCCAACCTCTTAAGCGCGTAGAACAACAGCGCGCGGCGGACCACGATCTTCGCGTGGCCCGCCTCCATGCCGTAATCCATCTCTATCACGCGGCGTTGGTTGTCGGAGAGGTCCGGATGCGGCCCAATCTCGAGCAAGACGTCTGTGTGCCAAGCGCCATCGGAGCCAGGGTCCGACGTAACAGGCCCTTGGTCCCCGACCTCCACGATGCGAGAGAGCAGGAAATCCTTGAAAATCTGGTCATTCTGGCAAAACGCGCGGGCATGCCAACGGAAGCCGTCAAAGGCAAGAGCATGGGGCTCGATCCAGCGCGCGTTTGGCTCAGGGCGCGACATCGACTGATAGGTCACCTGTAAGGCGGCCGGCAAACGGATCGCCGCAAGAACATCGCGCAGCGTTTCAGGCGCCACGCCTCGGGCAGGTGTCGGCGTTGCTCCAAAGCCCGGAAAGACGCTGATCCAGCTTTGCTCCGCGCTCACCAGCCCCTGATCGACGGCCCGCAGCTGCGCGAAGTACTCCTCCGCATCGGGCTTGAGGTATTTGGGCTTGAATTGTTTGCCGCGCAGGTAGGTGCGCAGGCTCTTGTCATAGACGAGGTTCCGCTTGGCCTGATCGATATAGGCGTTCAGGTCCAGCGATGCCTGCTGTGTTGAAACCCCGAACGCGTCCATCAAATCCCCTCGGTTTATCCGCCCCTGCCAGAACAGGCGAAACTCGATGAACTCATATCGACGTTCGACACCCCAGTTCAGCTGCTTGCCCTTCTTGCGAGTCACTTAGTGCCCTCATATATATGTCGCAAAGTTACACGCGTCCAGTTTTTAGATTGACTCACAAATCAGACCATATGACCCTTGAAGTGTCAGGAAGTCGATTCGTGACAAGCCCGTCGCGTTACTAGACGTATCACAAACTTGGGGGCTCGCCCCAGCATTACCCTCCCGCACCGCTCACTGGAAGGGAAAAGGAGCTTTTGCATGACGAAACTTCGTACGCTCACCGCATCCTTGTTGATCAGCACCTGCCTGACGGCAGGCGCCGTCGCACAAGAAAGCTCTCCGCTGGACGCGGAAATTGCGGCGATCGACAGCCAGATTTCCGAAGTCGATGCGACGATCTCCCGCTATGACGGGGGATTGATCCGTATGCTGGCCGAGAGCCGCCGCGAGGCTCTGCTTCTGTTGCGCACGGTCGTGGAGGCACGACAGGCGGCGGAAGCCGCTGGCGCGATGATCGAGGTCACCGTACCGGCGGTAGAGCCAGATCCAGAGCGCGCCGAGCAGCTTCTAGGAGAAATGGCCGCACAGCAGGATCGTGTAGAGACCGCGGAGCGAGACGCGGCCTCGGCAGGGGGATTGATTCAGGCGGTGGCCCTCAGCCGTGTGGAAACGGAAAAGCTCACCCTCGCTCAACTGCAAATGGCCTATCTGCAGGCCCGCTACGGCATCGCCTTCCCGGTGACACCGAGCGTGACGAATTCAGCGCCGCCCATACCCGACCCAACTGCGCCCGCTGCCATGACCCAAGGCGAAGAGGTCGCTGAGACCGCACTACCTTGGGCCGACCCGGACCACCCGGATATCGACTACAGCCTCACGCCCTTCGAGCAGGCGCATAATGAAGGGGACCGGATCGCAGGCTGGTGGGTGATCAATGAAGAGCGTGCAGCAATCGACGACAGCCCCTCGGTGGTCTCCATCAACTACTCTGCCTATGACGCGCGCAGCTTCGGTGGTCTGACGGCCCTACTCGCGCAATGCCGCGAGGGCGTGACGTCGGTTGTGTTCGTCCAGGACGACTTCTTGATCAGCGCCATGCGCCGGGATTCCTTCGACATCACCTACCGGATCGACAGCAATCCTGCGCAATCGACGCGCTGGAACGAGCTGACCAATAACAAGGGGGCCGGGCTGTTCGGCTCTGGCTCGGAGGGGTTCCTGCGCGGCCTCTATGATGCCGAGAGCTTTTTCATCCGGCTCACGGACGGCAATGGCCGACGCTACGATGCAGAATTTGATCTCGCTGGAATCGAGGAAGCGATTGAGGCAGTGGCTGGCGCCTGCGGGTGGTCGACGCTAGATCTCTCGCCAGACGACTACCGCGCGATCCAGACTCTCCTGAACGCGGGCGGGTTTAACGCAGGCACCCCGGACGGCGTTTGGGGCAATGGATCACGCAACGCGATGCGGGCGTTCCAAGAACAAAACGGCCTGCCGATCACCGGCGCAGCCGATCGCACAACCCTCGAAGCCCTTGGTGTCCAGGCCGGCGAATAGCAACCGTGCCCTACACGGCCCCGGCTGCAAATCATCCGTGTCGTGAAGCGTTGGCTAACTGGCGGCGTCAAAGGGCATGGGTCTTCCCTGCTGGATCATCCGTTTATGTCAGGTCACCTCGGCCCAAAACAGGTCTGCCCTATGCGCTTTCTACTCGCCCTCCTTCTGTTTTCGTTTGTTGCCGCCCCGCGGGCCCATGCCGATCGCTTGACCGGCGTTGCCAGCGTTATCGACGGCGACACGTTGGAAATCCGGGGACAGCGTATCCGGTTGCATGGGATCGATGCCCCGGAAAGCCGACAGCTTTGCGCCACGGCCGAGGGTCAGCGCTGGCGGTGCGGACAACAAGCGGCACTGTCTCTCGCCGACAGGATCGGCCGCCGGCAGGTCAGCTGCACCGTGCGCGATATCGACCGCTATGGCCGCTTCATTGCGGTTTGTCATCAAGACGGTACTGATCTGAACGCCTGGCTTGTGCGTGAAGGGTGGGCGGTGGCTTATCGCCGATACAGCCGCGACTACATCCGCGATGAGACCGAAGCCAGATCCGCACGGCGCAATATCTGGTCCGGACGCTTTGACATGCCGTGGGACTGGCGCCGCGCGCAACGTGGCGGATGACGACGGACGAGGCTGTCAGCTCGAGATCTTGCTGAGCATCGCAACCGCCATACGCATCATCAATGTTGCAATAATATATTTTCGTATGTATGCTGGGTGAAGATTGTCAAGGGTCCTTGCCATGCGTTTCGAATTCAAAAACCTCCCTCTGGCGGCCTTTTTAGCTCTCGCCTTGACCGGGCCAACAGTTCCGACGCAAGCCCGCGCCCAAACCTATCAGATCGATTGCGCCATCCTGCTGTGTTTGTCTGGTGGGTGGCCCGCTTCCGTGCCATGCGCACGCGCTCGGGCCGAGTTCATCCGGCGCATCACACCTTGGCCAGTGGAGCCGCCGCTGCAGATTTGGCGCTGCCCGATGGGTGCGTCTTTCGATGGGCCTGCAAGGTCGCGCGCCACGGACCGGATCTTCGATGCCCTATATGGTGGTTCAGGAACCCCATCAAACTCTTCAGCCCCGCTCTTCGATCAGGCCGCCACAACAGGTGGGATGCTCGGGTTCAGAGGCTCCAACGCGGCCTGGGACAACCTCGTAAGGGCTGATTACGCCCTCCAGCTCGTAGAAGACCGCGCCGACATCGATATCAGCGGGCCGGAATTCAACTTCGTGCGCTCCATCCGCGTCTTTGACGTTCGCTATGCTCGCCAGCACGAATCCGGGCGAGATGGCGACTGCAACCGTAGCGCCGTCGTTGTCCTCGGCACCTATGGGATCCAGGGCGATTTTTCGTGGAGGTCGTCATCACCCGCAGCGCTTCCTGCTGCGCATACCGGTCTCGAGCGATGGGGCGAGCACTGCCCGAGCATTTATCACAGGTCCGTCTTCGTGGAGTGGCATGATTATAGCGGGAATTACGGCTTCGAGCAGGTCAACTACTAACTTTTGAGCCGCAGCGATGTCGCGCAGAGCCCTGTACGAAATCAAACCTGCAACGCAGGCAAACGCACCCATTCAAGGGCCATAAAGGCCAGATTCTTCCATGTCAGTCGTCGCGACAAGTCAGCTGCGTAAGTGACGCAAAGTCGATTTCAGCTTTATCGGCATCGCAGAGATCAGGGTAAATCTTTGAGACGCGCTGTGGGCCATGCATGTCCCACCGGATTGCCAGTGCACCTGTGTTCCATCGATAAACCCAGCCAACAATGGTTTCTTCATCGGCTGCAATTAAATTGGCAATCGCGACGCCTTCGATCTTATCTTCGTTCACTGTTTACTGACTTCCTGCTATTTGGCGTTGCGGATAGCAGCTCAGATACCAGAGCGTTTGCTGCAACCGTATGCCGGGCCTCGTTAATATCGGTTACTGTTCTTCCTCGCGGTAACGAATTCACACTGGGAGAAGTCAGCTCCCGTGTTCTCGAAAGATGAAATGGATCAAATCCTGTGGTCGGGCTCCGTGGCGGCTTCGACGATCGCCAAAACCTCGAAGGGGTCAAAGCCGATGGCGCGCGCAAGAACGACGAGCTCGACGACGTCGACCCGGCGCTGGCCGCTTTCAATGCGCGCCACGAGGGATTGATGGCACTTGAGCTTGATCGCCAAGTCCTCCTGACCGAGGCCCGCCTTGATGCGGGCGTCGACCAATGCTTGGCAGAGTGCCACCTGTCCCGTGCTTCTGATTGTCTTTGCCACGCGTCACATACCTTTTGTGACGTCGCTAGCGGATGAAATCTGTTATCTAAAAAGTAGATATATGAGGGTGTTATCGGCGTCTGGTTTCCATGGGCTGCAAGTCTGATGCTCCCGAAGCTGCCCATCAATCCCCTACCAATTGCAGAAATCGGCCGTAGTCCTCACTGACCTCCCTCGCTTCCTCGAATGCACGGGCCCGTTCACCGTCGAGGCACCGGAAGTAGCTCTGGATATCCTGAATGTAATCTTCGAAGTCGCCACGGATGATATCCGCATAGTCCCGCGCGGCCTGCGAATCGCTTGGCAGGAAAGGACGGGCCGGGGCGAAGCAGGATTCCGCCAAAACCGGCCCGGGAACGCAGATCAGAAGGGCCACAGCTTGCAATGGGAGCAGGCATGTCAACCTTGGGTTTCTCAAACCTGTTATCTCCTTGATCGCGGACACTGGCCGTGACTAGTGTTTGCGTAACCAAACTACAGCCAAAGCACGATATTACATCTTGCGGTTGATAATATACTATCGTAACTCTGGGCTTCAAGTAGGAATGCCTGGGGTCGCGCCATTGGAGAAAGCGTGAGCCGGGCCATGAACTGGGACATCGAAGCACCAAATGTGGTTACGGAAGCCAGGTTCCGCGAGCTTGTGGAAAGCGGCTATAGCGCAGAAATCCTGTGCCAGGAGTCGGCACACAAGAAAGGCCCCAGCTATTACGGGGTCTGGATCATGCGTGTTGTCTCTGATGACGGGGTCGAAAAGCTCCTCGTCACCGCCCGCACGCGGACGACCTACAACGATATCAAGATCCGCGAGTTCAAGACGATCTCTGGCGTGGTGTCTTTCTTCATTGGCCTTGGTTTTGCGCATGTCGACCTGCCGCTTGAGGCGGGGACAAGCCGTACGCACAAACTTGCGCCGCCAGACAAAGCCCCATCAGACAAGGGCGCTGGCAGCTAACCTCGTCTGTCTCTGGCTGGTCGCAGCACCTGCCTCAGCGCAAATGGTCCTGGTCATGGAGAGCGACGGCTCCCTGACCCCGTCCCGCTCTCAGAGCAGCTTTGCTCGAAACTACAATGAAGGGATTGGTCAGAGTTCGGCCTCCGATGGGATCGCGATCTTCGGCGAGGTAGAGGCCGAGCAAGAGGGCGTCCAAGTCGCGGCCCTTGCCCGCCCGACTCCCCTGCCCCGCGCCGATGTCCTCTCCGGGATTCAGACCACGGCCTTGCGCTATGCCAGCCATCCCGGCCTGCGTCGCGCGGGGCTTTCCGTGACGGATTGGCTGACCCTCTATCGAGCCAATATCGAGGTTGAGAGCGCCTACCGGCAGGATGCGATTTCAAGTGCAGGCGCCATCGGTCTCGGGCAGTTGATGCCAGCGACGGCGCGTGATCTGGGCGTCGACCCGCGTGATCCGTTGCAGAACCTCGACGGCTCTGCCCGCTACCTCGCGATGATGCTGGAGACGTTCGGCGATCCGCACCTGGCGCTGGCTGCCTACAACGCCGGACCCGATGCGGTCCGCCAGTATGGCGGCGTCCCCCCCTACCGAGAAACCCAGAACCACGTGGCCCGCGTCATGGCCGTCGTGGCCCCATTGGAAGGATCAAATTCATGAAACAGATTTCAACGCTATTCGTCGCCAGTTTGGCCCTCTTTCTGGTCATTGCCGAACCGGCACTTGCCCAAAGCATCGACCTCTCCCCGATCCAAAGCTTGTTGCAGGGCATTGTCGACGCGCTGACCGGCCCTCTTGGTGTGGTCATCGCCACACTCGCGGTCCTCGGCGTTTTCTTGAGCTGGTTCTTCAACATCATCGACCTGCGCCAAGCGCTTTGGGTCCTCGTGGGCATCGCCGGTGTTGCGGCCGCCCCCACCATCGTTGCCGCGGTCTTTGCCGGTGGCTGAGCGCGCGCCTCTCTTTCTCGGCCTCGTGCGCCCGCCGAAGCTTCTGGGCCTGCCCATCATGTACGCGATGGTCTGGCTCTTCGGCTCTGTGCTCTTGTTCGTCTGGGTCCAGCACATCGCGGTGCTGGGTTTCGCCGCCCTGCTCTATCCGGTGCTGTGGAAGGCCGCGGATTGGGACCCGCGCTTCATCGACGTGATGATGACGGCGCTGCAGGAGACACCGCCCACGCGCAACAGGTCCATTCATGGCGGGGACAGCTATGCCCCGTGATGACGCCCGTGATGCTGCGCTCGATGCCCGCACAATGACGCCAGACTGGTATGCGCGCGAGACCCGCCTCGCGCATATGCTGCCCTATGTGAGCCTCGTTGACGACCAGACCGTGCGGACCCGGGCCAACGAACTCTTCCGCTGCATCCGGCTCGAGGGGATCAACAGCTACACGACCGACGATGCCTATCTCGACAAGGTGACGTCACTTTTTGCCCGCATTATCGCGCAGCTTGGGCCGGAATTCAGCTATTACGTCCACAAGGTCTCCAAGGCCATCAAACCTGATCTCGACCCCATCCGTGAGGACAGCTTCGCGGGCGAGGTGGACCGGAGCTGGCGCGCGAAACTCGAGACCAGCGGGCTGCGCGACAAAACACTGACGCTCACTGTCATTCACCGCCCACCCCCCAAAAGCCTCCTGCCGTTCCTGAGCCGCAGCGCACCGGACCGACTGAAGGAGGAGACCCGCAAACGCCTGCAGCGCCTCGGTGAGGCCGTGAACGTCTTCCTCTCGGGGCTTACCGAGCTCAAGCCGCGCTTGCTGTCGGCCGCATCGGGGGAATTGGTGGGGTTGCTGGGGGCGCTCAACACCGGAACCGAGCTGCCGCTCTACCCGGCGAACACCTTCGGCTTTCTGTCCTTCAACGTCGCCAATACCCGCGTGACGTTCCACGGAGACCATTTCGAGCTCTCGGAAGGCGTGGTGGGGCATCGCTACGGCAAGAGCTTCACCATCGGAGAGTATTCCGAAGGCACGTCCTGCACCATGTTCGACATGCTGAACCTGCCGGTCGACATGATCGTCACGCAGTCCTTCACGCCGATCAATTCGAACCTCATGGCGGGCCGCATCAAGCGGCAAAAGCGCCAGATGCAGGCCAGCCAGGACGCAGCCCTCTCGCTCCTAGAAGCCCTCGACATCGCCTCCGATGATCTCGAGGCCAAGCGCCAAAGCTTCGGCGAGCATCACATGGTCGTGACGCTCTTTTGCGACACGCTCGAAGAACTGCAAACCCTCAGCGCCGAGATCGTGAACGCCGCCGCAACCGAAGG
>Ga0316209_1001187_pt1 | contig 30123 bp, 29 predicted proteins | sample 6monopyrite_MG_FD_204945 | JGI IMG/M metagenome (GOLD analysis project Ga0316209, IMG submission 204945) | Microbial mat bacterial communities from mineral coupon in-situ incubated in ocean water Damariscotta River, Maine, United States -... | ecosystem: Environmental > Aquatic > Marine >...
TAAATCGATTCCACAGTAGTAGGGATGCATGTTATTGTAGAAGTTCATTGGGTTTTCTCCTTTTGGTTTTGTCACCTTTCAGTTTAGTAAACTCTACTAAACTGGGAGAAGGCTCAATGAGTATCAAGTAAATTAACGCAGACCAAAAACCCTTAGCTTCTATGGTTTCTTTAATTTTCACTACTAAACAACACAATATTCACCAGCCTATTGGGTTTTAGTCTGGTTATTAGGGCGTTGTGCGGGAAAAACCGTAAAATAAAACGAAAAAATATAATGAAAAAATACACTGACTATTTTTATTTTTAACTTAATAAAAAGCAGCCTTTAATGCATGTCTACTTAATTAAAAGCACTAGCTGTTTATGCTTTTACCAATCGTTCACTTAATTACTTTGTATCTCCTTTCGTTGAATTTGGCATAGATGTCGGTAATGCATTGATCGACAAAGTATTTGAAGGTGACGGCAGAGACGTAGATATTTATTATTCTTTTGGCATAGAGCCAACCATAAAGAAAAAAATTGGCATTTCTTTTTATATAGATTAGAAACATAAATTCTCCTTTATCTATAAACTGAAAAAACACGATTCATATAAGCTAATTAATTATGTATAATGCAGTTCCTTATTTTTATGTAAGAATACTGCAATGAGCACTGAACAGGATTTACATTTACGCAGTAGTTCCAGTTGCGAGCTATGCAGCTCAACTGATAATCTGGTTGTATTTCAGGTGTCACCTAATACAAATGATGTTGCTGATGAATGTGTGCTTATTTGCAATACCTGTCGCGATCAAATTGAAAACCCGGAAAAAGTAGACGTTCACCACTGGCGCTGTCTGAATGACAGCATGTGGAATCAAACACCTGCAGTGCAAGTTATGGCATGGCGCATGCTCACTCGTCTTAGTACTGAAGGCTGGCCACAGGATCTACTGGATACTCTATACCTTGACGATGAAACCCTTGCCTGGGCTCAGGCAACAAGTAAAGGTGACAGCAATGGTGATAATAAAAGCGTTAAACACATGGACAGAAATGGCACACAACTTGAAGCAGGTGACACAATCACGCTGATTAAAGACCTGAATGTAAAAGGTGCAAACTTTACCGCGAAACGTGGCACGGCTGTGCGTAATATTTCTCTGGTTACTGACAATGCAGAACATATAGAAGGCAGGGTTAACGGCCAACAAATTGTCATACTAACAAAGTTTGTTAAAAATTCAGGCTGATTTTTATTTCATCACTTTACTGAAAAATACTGATTATGATTCTGGACAGGGAAAACTGGAAATTTTTTCTTAGCAAAGGCTTTAGCCTTAAAAGCTCTGGTGCTACAGGTGATTGCAAATCTATTTTTCAGCCTCCAGAAAAACTTGCCTTTGCCAATAAAATAGCGCTAGAGGCTCAACACATCACTCGCTCCAGCCGAATACTTACCATCTGCAAAATGAATCATGCTGGCGGCGCACTTGCCCAAACCTTACCCGCTCTTAGCATCGATGCACATGTGAAAATTAAAGGTTTTAACGCCTATCGTTTCTGGCAGGACATTAAAGGCTTTACACATACTCACCTGACACCCACGCATTGTGAGGCATTAATTAAAACCAGAACATTTTCTAACATCAATCTTAATGGGTTATTTATTACCTGCGGTAGTGATCGTGTTCCCTTTAATGTTATTCACCAATTTGTGGCACATGGTGCAAAGTTCATGTGTAACTGGGGCATGACTGAAATTGGCCCCATTACTATTAATACTCTGTTTAGCTCTATTGATGATGTAACACAATATCAACAGCAGGCATTATCAACAGGCAGCCTAATGGGAGACTGTTATTACTGCGATTATAAAATCGAGAATGGCACGCTGCATGTAAAAGGCGAGCAGTGTGTTTATAACGACTGGTTCGATACAAAAGATAGAGTTAATTTAAACGATCATGCCGCTATGTATTTTATAAGCAGACAACTATAAGCTAATTATATTTAAATAAATGCTTTTTTAAATGAGGATAGAAAATTCTCATAATCATTTTCAGGTAAATGGTTCACTCCAGCTGCCGCTTTTCGCCCACCACCAGTTTCAAACTGGCGACATAATTCATCCGCTCCAGTTTTATTATTTAATGGTGCCCTGACACTGACCACAAAACCACCGTCTTCTTTCCTGGTTAACATAGCATGGGCACAATCTGGATTGTGCTGTGCCAGGTCATTTGCATACACACCGCTTACTCGCCTCGCCCATTTTTCTGCTGGCAAAACATATAATGTATGCCCTTCATCTGTGTATTCAGGCTTTAAATTTTCTACATTACTGATGTCTTCGTTATAACCATTTAGCAATAACTGATACGCCGGCTCATTGTTAATAAAATCAAAAGGATCTTCATACTGACTAATTAATTTATAAAGCTCCGCCGGATCAAAAATCAAATCCTCCAATGCAGAACCATAACCATTATAGTTAATGCATGTTCCCAGCAGTTTAAGTTGCAATAATTTTTCTGCGGATAATTTTAATGGCGCTGCTGCCGCTTCAGCTGAATCAAATAAATTATCTCCGAACGCCGCTGTCACTGCCCAGGGTAAATACTGCCCTTTAAGATAATCATTCACCAGCAGACTGCTGCAGACATTCGCGTCTGTATTAATGTGTGCATCCAGGCCTGCCATGTCCGGAATATCACCGGCAAAGTGGTGATCAAAATAGCGGGTCTCTGCCCCTGCTTCTAATAAGCGAATCAGATCATCTCGGTTTTTATCTAATGAGATATCCAGCACCGTCACCTTATCACCTGCTCCTGCCTGAACCCGTTTTAACAAACTGATATCACGCTTTACACCTGTGACCAGTTCGCTGTCTACAGGCTGTGCCAGGCGTAGCTGGTGTAGCGCGCAAATCCCGTCTGCGTCGCCATTGAATACATCGATATATTTCATTAGATACCTGTTTATTCTGCCTTGAAAAGTTCGACAGGCATCATACCCTGTAATTGAGCTGGGTTGAATTATTTGTAATTCGCGGATATTCCTTCTCGGTAGACTATCGATATAATTGGGTTATACAGCATGAGATAAGACAAGATAGCAGCTACAGATGGGATTGAACTGCATAATACTGATTTCAGGCCATAGTTAAAGGGTATATAATCTCCGAGAATAATGAATATTAATTCTTAAATAACAATAAGATACATAAACTCAAGCATTAGTTAAGGCGCACTAAAAGCGCAAAACCACGTTGATTTACTTAGAATTTATACATCTCACTATTACAATAAAACAAGAAAGGAACTACATACTGACCGAGGAACCCCATCATTATCATGACAAAAAACACTCTTATTACATAACAATACGTCTAACATATCATTCAAATGATGTGCGAACTTCAAAGCCGTATTATACTCTCACTAATTGAGCAATTAATTATAAAAACCATAACCTTGCCAGAGGCAGTTAATGTCCACAGATACAGCAAAGCTCTATTTTGCTAACCCGCCTTTGAAGGAAGTGTCTTTTTCTATTCAATTCGAACCTATCGAAGACTTGCATCTTGGCTTTTTAGGCTTGTCGTGGGATATTTTCCGTGACCGCTACCCTATCGTTCAGCACGCTGATGAAATTGCTCATTCCATTGAAAAATTTGGAGTACTGCCAAGAGAAGTCCCTCAACAATTAAAATTTCTAAAGCAATTACCACTGCCACGCGTAATGTATTTTAGCGCTAATAAACAATTTTTGATTCAAGTCCAAAAAGACCGATTTATCTTAAATTGGCGTAATATTGATACTGATAAATGTGACTACCCAAGATATTCAACCTTAAAACAACTTTTCCTGGATGAACTATCAATTTTTAATGACTTTCTTAGTAAAAATGATCTTTCATCTCCTCAATACAATCAGGTTGAATTTACATATACTAATCACATTGATTCCGAGAACCATATTGCACAAGAGGTGTTTAATGATGTCATTGATGAATCACGTTATTCACCATCATTAGAGCTTGAAACGTTTGATATTAAATTGAAACATTTACTAAAAAAAGGCAATGACAATATAGGCCGCATGTATACATCTGTCGATTTAGGCAACCGCATTAGTGATGGCTCAGGCGTATACATATTGAAATTCACTACACGCGCCCACCCTATTGAACCATCACTTAGTGGCGTTATAGAAGTCATGGATATAATGCGGAACGAAATTAATAACAGCTTTAAAGCCATTACAACATCGAAAATGCACAGTTTATGGGATAAAAAATAGGGACACGCTATGCCAATCACAAATATTTTTGAATATAAAAACACCCAAAATTCTGTAGATACTATCGATCAAACACCACAGAATATTAGAGATGTTTTAGATGAATTATCAAATTTAACTTACCTGGACGACAACTGGGATAGCTACGGAGCATCATCGCCGAGCAAACAAGCGTTACTCGGAAGTGCTCACATTGCATATGAAGTCCTTCGTAATGACACACCTACACCTGATGTCTTTCCTGTACCTAATGGCAATATTCAATTCGAGTGGAGCTGTTTTAATCTCGATATTGAAATTGAAATTGAATCACAAGGTAAATGCCATGTCTGCTTTGAAGACTTAGACTCAGGAGATAACTGGGAAAAAACCTTTACGTTTGATTTAACTGAATTAAGCAGTGTTATTTCTGACTTAACCCAGCGCTCACAAAATGAGCAACGTGTACGTATGGTCAATTAATGACAGATGAAACGGTTGATGATTTAAGCATTACGGATGATGAAGGCCTACTAAGACGCGTCCCGAATCAACCCAATATGGTTAAGTATGATGAAAATATCAAAGCCTATCGCCCTACCAGTGTCTGTTTTTGCGACCGAGAAACAAAAGACAAAGAACTATCAATTACACTTGAAAAATCCTTAACTGATAGCGGCGAAAGAACAGAGTCCGCAACCCAAAACAACCCCGGCTTTGGCTTAGCTCGATTATTAACTGGCGTTGTTAGAGATAACATCACACCTCAGCAAATCATCACAAGAGCCCCGACCGATGCAGACCCACACCATGGACTAATAATTGGTGATAAAACAAAATCCACCAAAAAGAACCTTGCAAAACAAGCCGTCCTAATAATTACACCTCAACTTGATGAAGAATAAAGCTCGCAGAATCATCACTCAATCAAAACCCAACCATTAACTCGAAACAAAAATATATCCGCCTCAACAATAAAACAATTAACTAACTGTAAGCAGTTATTATGAATTATTGCAGACTCTTATAACGGAGTGCGCCAACAGTGCGCCTTTAATGACAATAGAATCTTACGAAAATTATAAATATTTGAATATAATGAGAAAAGTGGTGGCCGAACCTGGAATTGAACCAGGGACACGCGGATTTTCAATCCGCTGCTCTACCAACTGAGCTATTCGGCCATATTGGGTTTTAACAATCTTACTAGCGTTCGGACTCCTGTCCTCTCTGCGCGTTTAAGCACTGCCTGCCAAACTTCCTGTTTGGCGTTCACGGCTCCTTGCCCGCCGTTCACCCAACTGAGCTATTCGGCCATATTGGGTTTTAACAATCTTACTAGCGTTCGGACTCCTGTCCTCTCTTCGCACTTAATGCTTCTGAAACGCTTGTTTTTTCAGAGCGCGTATTAAAGCGGTCAAGCCTTTCGGAGTCAAGTATTATTAACCTCATAAACACGCCTCAAAAAATACTGCTTTTTATGTTTATGCAGTATTTTCACATACTAAACAACAAGTTAGGTCAATATAAACATTAAATGGCATATGAAACAGTTGAATAATAAATATCCCGGCCTAACCTGGAAGACGAAAGAAGTTAACTCTAAGAATTTTGGTGGTTAATTTATTCGGAGACAGATCTCAGCTTTTTCGGCTCGCCCCCTATGTGTGATCAATCAAACGATGCAACATTTTTAGCTATTAGAGGCCTTACGCGGTAGGAGCGAGTCTTTAGCTCGCGATGCCTACAGGCTGGTAAAATCGCGACCTGAAGGTTGCTCCTACGTAAACACATGCATTCTGCATCGTAGCGATCTTTTTCTTTAAATTACTAACCAGCGGGAGGCACAAATTCCGTAGGTGCATCACTGCCGCCATCGCTGAAGAAATACTTCTCCATTTCATTTTCCAGAAAGGTGCGCGCCTTAGGCTCAATCGGCGATAAACGATACTCATTAATAAGAATGGTTTGATGCTTGAGCCATTCAGCCCAGGCTTCTTTCGATACATTTTCAAAAATACGCTTGCCTAAATCCCCGGGGTACGTCGGTCTGTCCAGACCTTCGGCTTCTTTACCCAATTTTATGCATTGCACCATACGCGCCATGATTATTCCTCACTTAAACTGTTTAAAATGGTTTGCACCGGTGCCGCCAGGCCTAGCCGGTGATTCTGCCTGCTGTTATACCAGACCTGCTGCTCGGCTTCCATCACACATTGGCTGGGGTTTTTAACCTGCACTCGACAGGGGGTGATGTCAAAATGATAATGACTGAAAGTGTGGCGGAAGCTTTGTGCATCTTCTGCCACGGCCACTTTAAATTGCCACTGCTGCTGGCAATAGCTTTCAATATCCGCATCCATGGCTATTTCGGGCAGACTCCACAACCCACCCCAGATACCTGTGGGCGGTCTTTTTTCCAGCAGAATCTGATTTTGATCATTAATTAAAACCAGCATTCGCGCTGACTTTATCGGTTTGGTTTTTTTAGGTTTAGGCGTGGGCAGCTCGCCAACTTTTTCCTCCGACAAAGCCACGCACCCATCACTTAATGGGCAATGCGCGCAATCTGGACGAGAGCGAGTGCACAGCGTGGCGCCCAGATCCATTATGCCCTGGGTGTAATCTGCCACTCTTGTTTCAGGTGTATGCTGTTCTGAAAATTGCCAGAGGCGGGTTTCGATTTTTTTATTGCCCGGCCAGCCTTCAACGCCATGAAATCGAGCCAGCACACGTTTAACATTGCCATCGAGTATGGCGTGCCTTAAGCCATGAGCCTGTGCCAGAATGGCCGCGGCAGTCGAGCGACCAATGCCCGGCAGACTTATCATGCCATCCATGTCTTGTGGAAATTCAGCGCCAAACTCTGTGCATACTTTTTGTGCCGCTTTGTGCAGGTTACGCCCCCGTGCGTAATAGCCTAAGCCCGACCAGTGATGCAACACTTCATCAACATGAGCCGCGGCCAGTTTTTCAAGCGTAGGGAAAGAGGCCATAAACCGCTCAAAATAAGGAATGACTGTCACTACCTGAGTTTGCTGTAACATAATTTCAGATAGCCACACAGAATACGTGGTGCGTTTTTTCTGCCAGGGTAAATCTTTGCGCCCATGTTCATCAAACCAGTTTAATATCTGTTCAGAAAAAATGCGCTTCATTAATACTGCCACTGCTTCAACATATCTTTATATTTGTCTTTAACTTTTTGTCTGACTTTTCTTTTTATTCTACTTTTCCCTTTCGACTCCACCACATTCCATGCCTTACCTAACCAGGCATTAATATTCGCCTGGGGTTTGAGTGTCGCAAAGGGACCATTTAAATTAATTGCTAACGGAATATCCAGCAGCTGATCTTTTAATGAATTGTTTGATCGATGCAGATCAATTTCTGCCGCATAATCCATTCGCTGATTAGTTAGATAAATTTTACCTTTACCGTTTACATTCACTCGATCTGATGCCATTAAAAATTCGTAATTATTAACCACGCCCTTATTGATATTGGCTTTTGCACGGATCACATTAAATACGGTTTTATCTCTCGGGCGATAATCTTCCATAAATTCTTTCTCAGTCAAAGGGAAATTATTTTTCTTTAATGCTGCAACAACGGCTCTGCTGGACTTTCTAATTTTTTTATCCAGTGTATACCAGGCTCTCTGGCGTAGATAATATTCCACGTCTGCATTTTTAAGCTGCGTCTTTCCCGTACGGAAATCGAATCGTCCTTTCAATGATGAAACCAGATCATGTGCCGTGTTACCCTGGGCACTTAATTTTGCATTTAAATTAACCTTGCCATTTAATGATGCTTTATTCTCATTTAAAATATTCCGCAACACAGGCTCTGCCGCAAAGGCCAGCTGCAAATCTTTAGCCTTTACATTAAGCGAATATTTTGCCTGTCTGGTTCTGGTATCCAGTCTGGCTGCCAGTGCGACTCGTCCGCCAAATAATCGTACATTCACCGGATTCATCACCACCACGCCTTTACGCGCACGGGTTTTAATATAGAGATTTTTAAACTTATAATCCCGCCATTCTATTTTATTTGCCTTAAATACACCGTCGATATTTAACTGCCGCAAAGCGTCTACGGGCAATTCAATTGAGGCATTACTTAATTCTGAACTTTGAGCTGATCGTTGATTGGAGCTTGCCGACATCGGCACATATCGATCCAGTTTGATCTCGGTTAAGCCAATATTATATTTCAGTTTTGGTGAATTAAAATCATTAATCGATAACTGGCCGTGTATGGCGCTGTCATCCAGCTTCAGCGATAAATTATTTAATTCAAATTTATTGTGGCTTACTCTGTAATTAAATTGCGCCTGCATTTTTTGCAGTGCGCCATTATCAGGCATAACAGGAAAATTGATTTTATATGCCTCCGCCACATCAGTCGGATTAAATTCTGCCAGACTTAATTCACCTTCAACAACAGGGGCAGTATCCAGTTTTGTTATTTTTGCTGAAGATTTTAACCGCATCCCCGTTGACTCCATCTGTATGGATTCGACATCAACCGTTTGCTGCACAAGATCAATTAAGGATGATGTTTTGAGTTTTAAATTTAATTCCCCTCCGGGAAGTTGGTAGCCTTTTGTGCTGGCATCCATTTCAAGATGAATTATTTTATACTGCTGTTCATTTAAATTTGCGCTAAAAGAACTGGTTAATTTAATCGATGTATTCTGTGCCAGTAAAGTTGGCGTCAACACTCTAATATCTATAATCGATTGATTCAATGCAATATGTCTGGTGTCCAGGTCTATATTTATGGCTGACTCAAGATTAAATTTAATATCAGCTTCAGGGCTATTTGATTTCCCATGAGCTGAAAATACCAGTGGCATATCTTCATTTAATGCCAGCGCACCGAGTTCAAGATTTATGTCATCTATTAGTAATTCTGTTTGTGTTTTTTTATCCTGCCATTTCAAAGTTCCCTTTTTTATTTTGACGCCCTGTATAGAAATAGTGCCCAGCGCCATTAGCGACTCATCTTCAGACTTGATTTCAGCCGGCGTATCTTGCGGCTGTTTCTGCTTGATTAAATCGTCCCAGTTATTCTGCCCCTCGCTATTTTTCTGCAGTGACAATGACAGACCCTGTAATAAAATTTTATCAACATTGATTTTCTTTTGCAGCAGGGGCAATAGCGCCAGCTTAAGATCAAATTCACTCACCCGTGCAAAAGGTTTATCGCCAAAACCCGGAGCATTGGATAGCTCAGCGTTCACCACCTGCACACCCAGCCAGGGCCAGACCGCTATTTTAATATCGCCTTTAATATTCAGCTGACGCCCTGTAGCCTGCTCAACTTTTTCTGCAATCAGGGGTTTGTATTCATTAAAATCAACGACGAAAGAGAGTGCCAGCAGAGCAACCAGCAAAATGACAGTCAGGCTAAATATTAAACCGAATATTATTTTAACAAACTTCATTCACACCGCTCCAGACAGTACAGTATAATAACGCATAACTTTTTTGTGACCACCAGGGAATGACCATGACCATACTTGATCGCATGTTTGACGTCTACGACCAGATTCAGAGGTCTTTACTGAAACCGTTTAAACGCTCTCATTCATCTAATCATAGCTGGTTTTCCGGCATCATTGGGGGCACGGTTGTATTGCTCATATTGATCCAGTTAATCTTTGGTTTTCTGTGGAATCAGGAGCCCGATGTATTTGATGTGACACATAATGCCGCCCAGCTTGCAGAACAAAATAATAATAATCTCGCCACCGGCTACATCACCACCGCCACGCTGATTAAAGTCACCGAAACCATACTCAATAAACCCGGCGGCTATCTGAGCAATGACATGCTGCCTCCGGGACTGTTTATGGATAATATCCCCAACTGGGAATTCGGCGTGCTGGTGCAGATACGCGATCTCAGCCGCAGTATGCGTAATGATATGAGTCGCTCTCAATCGCAGTCGGTAGAAGATAAAGATTTAATCATTGCTGAACCCCAGTTTCATTTTGATAGCAGCTCCTGGATTCTTCCCTCCACTGAAGGTGAATATGCCCAGGGAGTAGAAGCACTGGGGCGTTATTTGCAACGTCTGTCTGAGGGCAACAGCGATGCTCAGTTTTATGCACGAGCTGATAATTTGAGCGACTGGCTGGCGCTGGTTGAAAAACGCCTGGGCAGCATGTCTCAACGCCTCAGTGCCAGCGTGGGTCAGCAACGCATCAATACGGATGTAACCGGCGATACTACGCCCACTAAAAAACTGATAGAAATTAAAACCCCCTGGATGCAAATCGATGATGTGTTTTATGAAGCTCGTGGCGCGGCCTGGGCACTGAGTCATTTTCTCAAGGCAGCGGAAATCGATTTTCAGGATATTCTGCAAAAGAAAAATGCACTGATCAGCGTGCGCCAGATTATTCGCGAACTGGATGCCACTCAGGCCACAGTATGGAGCCCGATGATTTTAAATGGCGGAGGCTTTGGTTTTTTTGCTAATCATTCGCTGGTGATGGCCAATTATATTTCTCGTGCGAATGCGGCGGTGATTGATTTGCGGGCTTTGTTGTCGCAGGGTTAATAATAGATCAAAAGAAAAAGCATTTTTGTCCGCAAATAAACGCGAATGGACGCAAATAAAATCAAAAGCGTTAATTGTGTGCAGTGCGGCGAAGGCGCACAATAAAATATTTGCGTTCATTCGCGTTTATTTGCGGACAACATGCTTTTGACTTTAAAGCCTGCCAACCATAAAATTAAACCTTCTGCCCAATAAAATACGCCTGATCCCTGCGACCGTTATTTAAATTCCCCACGTCACCGTCTTCCTGATAAAACAATATTCTCAGCTTCGAAAAAACTCTTGGCAATTCCCCAGACTGCAAACGATAATCCGGATTAGATGGACCATCACTCATCCGTTCGCCACAAAATGTTTGATAAAAAAGCAGGCCACCAGAATTTAAACTGTCGACAAGATGATGCAATGTGGAACGATGCAGAAAATGGCTTACTACAATCACATCAAATTTTTCATTGCAGGGTGGGTTTTTTTCAAGGTCTCGTACTTCAGCATGAATGCCAATTGAAAATTGCTGGTCGTACTGATTTATTTTACTCACTGCAATATTTGAACTGTCCCATGCAGTGACCGCAAAACCCTGGTGCGCTAACCAGCAACCATTTGCTGCCAGACCACTGGCATAATCCAGCACGGTTCCTGTTTCAGGCAATAGATAAGCATGCTCAGTTAAAATAGCTGCAGGCTTTTGCTCAATGACTTCAAGGCTTAAATAATGCTGCTCCCAGTCGGGCATTATTTATTTTCTCCAGAACGTGGGCGTGAACAAAACCAGCAGGGTGAAAATCTCCAGTCGACCCATTAGCATCGAAATACACAAAACCCATTTAGAAAAATCACTGATGTCTGCGTAATTAACCGCTACCTCGCCCAGCCCCGGACCAAGATTATTCATCGTTGCCGCAACCGCTGAAAAAGAACTGATTTGATCCAGCCCACTTGCCATAAGCATTAACATGAAAATAACAAACACCAGAATATAGGCGGCGAAAAACCCCCACACTGCATCCATAACCGAATCCGATACTGGAGCCTTACCCAGCTTGACCACCACCTGTGCGCTGGGATGTACCAGTCGCGTTATTTCTCGCATGCCCTGCTTAAATAATAGCAGCACTCGAATCACTTTCATGCCGCCACCCGTTGAACCTGCACAACCGCCAATAAAACTGGTGAACAATAGCAATACCGGTAAAAAAGCTGGCCACAGATAATATTCTGATGTCGCATAACCGGTGGTGGTGCCGATGGATATGGCGTGAAATACTCCCTGCCGCAGAGCAGAATTTAAATCATTAACTGCACCAGAAAAATAAAGATAGCTAACACTGATTATGGCCACCAGCGTTAGTACATAAATATATGTTCTAAATTCTGAATCGCCGCTGTAAACTTTTAAGCTCCAGCGACGAAACGATACAAAGTGCAGTGCAAAATTAACGCCGCCCAATAACATAAAGACCATCGCGACAATTTCGATCCAGTGATTATTAAAATACCCTATGCTGGCATCGTGGGTCGAAAAACCGCCAATCGCAACCGTTGAAAAACTGTGCGTAATGGCATCAAATAAATCCATCCCGGCAACCCAGTAAGCCAGTGCACAGGCAATGGTTAAACTTAAATAAATATACCAGAGGGCTTTTGCAGTTTCTGTTATGCGCGGCGTCAGTTTATTATTTTTTACCGGCCCCGGTGTCTCGGCTCGATATAACTGCATACCCCCGATACCTAGCATAGGCAAAACCGCTACCGCTAAAACAATAATACCCATGCCGCCTAGCCACTGTAATTCCTGACGATAAAATAAAATCGCATGGGGCATGTTATCCAGACCGGTCAATACCGTTGCGCCGGTTGTAGTTAAACCTGAAACCGATTCAAACAGCGCATCGGTTACAGTGATATCCAGTTGCTCGTACATAATAAAAGGCAATGAACCCGATAAGCCTAAAACAAACCAGAAAGTCACCACCACCAAAAAACCATCTCTGAGGCGCAAATCTTTTTTTATCTTACGCACAGGAAACCAGAGTACAAATCCTGCAGCAATGAGCGCTAAAAAACTAAAAATAAATCCATCCTGCGCGCCTTCCTGATATAACAGATCAATTAATAAAGGCGGCAATAGGGTGATGCTGAACAGCATCAGTAGAATTCCAGTTATGCGTTGTATGACGGTAAAATGCACAATGATTATATTTTATATAAAGGTCACGCCGACCTGGAACATGCGCTCAATTTCTGGAATTTTTGTTTTATCAACCAGAAATAATATTACGTGATCTTCAGCCTGTATCATTGTGTTGTGATGCGCGATTAGCACTTCTTTGCCGCGCACAATCGCGCCGATGGTCGCGCCTTCAGGCAGTTTAATTTCTTCTATTTTATGCCCCACGACTTTCGATGTTTCTTCATCGCCGTGAGCAATCGCCTCTATCGCTTCTGCCGCACCGCGTCTTAATGAATGCACCGCCACCACATCGCCACGACGCACATGAGTTAGTAGCGCGCCGATGGTAACCTGCTCCGGTGAAATAGCCACATCAATTGATTCCTGACTTTCCATTAAATCCACGTAAGCCGCTCGATTTATAAGTGACATGACTTTGCGCGCGCCTAAACGTTTGGATAGCATGGCCGACAGAATATTTGCTTCATCATCATTGGTAACAGAAATAAATACATCCATGCTGTCAATGTTTTCTTCCAGCAGTAATTCTTCATTGGATGAATCACCCAGCAACACAACTGTGTTATTTAGTTGCTGCGATAACTGTCGCGCACATTCAGGATTGCGTTCCAGTATTTTAACCTGGTGTCTTTTTTCCAGACGTTGCGCCAGACGCTTGCCAATATTGCCACCTCCGGCAATCATCACTCGCTTATTTTTTTTATCTACCCGACGTAATTCTTTCATTACCATGCGAATGTGTTCGCGAGCCGCAATAAAAAACACTTCATCGCCTGCTTCTACAACGGTAGACGCCATAGGGATAATCGCTCGACCTCGACGATAAATAGCTGCCACTCGGGTATCGATATGAGGCATGTGCTTACGCAATTCCTGCAACTCATGCCCCACCAGTGGGCCACCGTAAAAGGCTTTAAGACCCACCAGAACAACGCGCCTTCTGGCAAACTCAAGCACCTGCAGGGCACCGGGGTATTCAACTATATTGCTGATGTAATTGGTGACAATTTCTTCCGGGCTGATAATGACATCCACCGGCAACGCATTACCAATAAACAGTTCATTGTGTGCCAGATATTCAGCCGAACGGATGCGGGCAATTTTGGTGGGCGTGTGATGCAATGTCCAGGCAACCTGACAGGCCACCATATTGGTTTCATCGCTGTTGGTCACAGCAATCAGCATATCGGCATCTTCAACACCGGCCTGTTCCAGAATATTGGGATGCGCCGCATTGCCGGTGACGGTCTGAATATCCAGACGATCACGCAACTCATTCAGGCAATCCACATTTGAATCAACCAGTGTGATGTCGTTCGCTTCAGAAGCAAGATTGGATGCGACTGATGAGCCAACCTGCCCCGCGCCCAGAATCAGAATTTTCATTGCATTAAATTCAAAAATTTTGTCTCGTTATGTCGCGAAGTTTACGCCTTTCAAGCATAGATTCCAGTCACTATTGTGACTTTTCTGTATTATTTTTTCTGCAACAATGCGTAATAAAAACCATCCATATCATCATCGCCGGGAAAGATCTGTCTGCCGTGGGGTCGTTCATGCCCCCAGTTTGCAGCGATTTTGATTTCTACTGCATCCTGTTGCTGTTGCAGAAATTGCTCAAGCTGATTTTCATTTTCATCTTTAAAGACAGAACAGGTGGCGTATAAAAGTTTTCCACCGGAAACCAGTAATGGCCAGATCTTTTGCAGAATTTTTTGCTGGATTTCGATTAATGCGGGGATATCCTGCTTGCGGCGTAATAATTTAATATCGGGATGACGTCGAATAACGCCAGAAGCTGAACAGGGCACATCCAGCAAAATACGATCAAACTGTCGCCCTTCCGACCATTCATCAGGCTGACTGGCATCGGCTGCCATCAGTTCTGCAGATAACTGTAAGCGCTCCAGATTTTCCTGCACTCGCATTAAACGCTGGTCTGAAACATCCAGCGCCAGCATGTTTAATGTGGGCTCTATTTCAAGCATATGACAGGTTTTACCACCGGGTGCGGCGCAGCAGTCCAGCACATTTTGTTCTGTGTGCAGGTCGAGCAAAGTGGCGGCTTGCTGCGCGCCCATATCCTGCACTGAAAACCAGCCCTCTTCAAAACCGGGTAATTCGCTCACATCCCGAGGATGATTGAGCACTACCCCGGTATCGTATTGCTCCGCTGACTCATTTAATTTTGTATTTAGTTTTAGGGCAAAATCATCAACACTCAGCTGTTGCTGATTCACTCGTAACGCCATGGAAGCCTGTTGATTATTCTGTGCAAAAATAGCTTCCCAGTTTTCTGGCCAGTCTTTACGCAGGCGATCAATCATCCATTGCGGGTGATCGTATTTCGCCTGAGGTTTGTTATCAATTTTCTGCATTAGCTCCTGTTGCTGACGAATAAAATTTCGCAGCACAGCATTCACCATTCCCGCCGCCCATTTCTTCTTTTGCTTACGGCATAAATTAACCGAGGCATCCACCGATGCGTAATCGGGCACCCGGGTTTCCATTAACTGAAACAGAGCCATTAATAAAATAATCTGTATATCACTGTCTTTGTCTTTTAATTTTTTTTTCATTAACAGCGGCAGTATTGCCATCAGTCGCCAGTATCGACGCAGCACTCCGTAAACCAGCATTTGTGCGAAGGCTTTGTCTTTTGTGGAAAGTTCAGCGCTAAAATGAAAAGGTATGGCCGATGATAAAGATTCTTTTTTATCGATAACGGATTGTAAAACTTTAAGCGCCAGCTGGCGTGAATCAACTTTGGGATTGTTTTTCATATTTTCTTTTTATACTGTCAGTTAAAACTATGCGCTTTAAACATACCAATTTAGTGATTTATATTATTCCATACAGAACTGTCATCCCGACTAACCAACTGTCATCCCGAGCGCAGCCGAGGGATCTTGATACCCGGGTCGTTAAGATTCCTCGGCTGCGCTCGGGATGACAATTCTGCTCGGGATGACAGTTAACTGAGTTCAGGATGAAAATAATTAATTTTTCAGATTAAGCAGGAGAACCTAACACTTCATCTGTTATATCATGGGCATTAACAAACGCATGAACCTGCATTGGCTTTCCGCCGGGTAACTGCACAGTTAACAGACGCAACACATTATCTGCTGTGGCAATATCAATTCCCTGCTTATTACATTTTAAAACGGTGCCCGGTGTTTTTGTGCTGGCTTCAGATATGACTTCGGCCTGCCAGATTCGTAACATCTGAATTTTATCTTTTAATTTTATTTCAGTTTGTGCTACCGGCCAGGCATTAAATGCATTAATTTTATTGCGTAAAGATTCGGCTGGTTGCTGCCAGTCGAGTAAAGCTTCTGCTTTATTTAATTTTTCTGCGTAACAGGCATCGTCATTATTCTGTGGCTCGGGTTGCACGGTCTGATTAATAATCATCGGCAGTGTTTCTATTAAAGCATCGGCTCCCATTACAGATAATCGGTCATGCAAGCTGGATCCCGTATCATCTGTTTTAATCGCACAGGTTTTTTTCAATAGCATATCACCTGTGTCCAGCCCTTTATCCATTTGCATAATGGTGACGCCGCTTTCTTTATCCCCCGCTAAAATGGCGCGTTGAATCGGTGCTGCACCTCGCCACCGTGGCAATAAGGAAGCGTGAATATTTATACAGCCCAGTTTCGGTGCCTGTAAAACTTCGACTGGCAATATTAATCCATAGGCCACCACCACCATAAGATCGGCGCGGTGCTCAATTAATATTTTCTGCGCGTCTTCGTTTTTTAATGACAGGGGTTGATGCACGGGAATATTGTGCTCCAACGCTCGCTGTTTTACCGGGCCGGGTTTCAGTTTGCGCCCTCTTCCTGATGGACGATCGGGCTGGGTGTACACCGCAACCACCTCATGCTCTGATTCAATAAGAGCCTGCAGGGGCGGCACTGAAAAGTCGGGGGTTCCAGCAAAAATAATTTTTAATTTAGACATCAGGCTCATTACATCACATCTGCTTTTTTCTGTTTTTCCATTTTTTTGCGAATGCGATTTCGTTTTAAAGGCGATAGATAATCAACAAATAGCTTACCCAGCAAATGATCCATTTCATGCTGAATACACACCGCCAGTAATTCATCGGCTTCCATCGTAAATTCATTGCCGTGCTGATCCAGAGCTTTGACTTTTATGCTCTCGGCTCGCTGCACCGTTTCATAAACACCCGGCACAGACAAACAGCCTTCTTCATGTTCTTCGGTGCCTTCTTTGCTGAGAATTTCAGGGTTAATAAAACACAGCGGCTGATCTTTTTCTGCTGAGACATCCAGCACCAGCACTCGTTTATGCACATTAACCTGAGTAGCCGCCAGCCCTATGCCCGGAGCTTTATACATAGTTTCAAGCATATCTTCCACTAGCTGGCGAATGCTGTCATCAACAGAATCCACCGGCTTCGCTCTGGTGCGTAATCTCTCATCGGGGAAGCGTAATATTTCTAGTTGTGCCATAAAATAAAAACCTGATTTAAATATGCCTGTAAAATGGCCGTGTCTCAAAGCGCAAATTTTATGCTTTCCGCCGGCTAATGTTAAGAACATCTTTAACAAAATATGAAATTACAGCACAAACTTACTTCATTAATTCAAGTTTATCGGCTAAACTCTTGAAAACCACGGATAAATATGGGGAATTCGCCTTGGATATCAGAGCAATCCGGACCCGAATCGGTCTACCTGCACTCTTAACCAGTATCGTGATCATTGCGTCAGCATGCTCAAGTACGCCTACATCACCTGCCGCTACAGAAAGTGCTGAAAATACCGCAAATGAAAGCACCGCAAGTACTGAACAAAATACACAGTCCACTGAAGAGGCTCGACCTTTTGAGCCCATTACCGGTGCTATTGCCGCTTCTGAAACAGAAGCAGAAACAACTAACAGCTCGGAAACTGCAGCAGCCGGCGCTGATAGCATAGAGTTTAAGGCCGACTACCCGCAGAAGTACACTGTAGTCAAAGGCGATACGCTATGGGATATCGCCACCAAGTTTCTTAAAGACCCCTGGTACTGGCCTGAAATATGGTATCGCAACCCTCAGGTTGAAAACCCTCACCTTATTTATCCAGGTGATATTCTGACTCTGATCTACGTGAATGGTCGCCCCCAGATACAGGTGACTCGTGCCAGCAGCGATGAAGTGATTCGCAAAGACACCGGTGATACCTCTTCAAAGGGTCTTAAAGTCGTTAAGCTAACCCCTAACGTTCGTCGCAAATCTTTAGATGCGGCCATCCCTGTTATTCCCAGCGATGCGGTCAGGCAGTTTCTGACCAAACCTCGAGTGGTATCCATCGAAGAATGGGATCAGGCGCCTTATATTGTCGGCAGTGACGATGCCCATTTAATTCTGGGTGCGAATAATAAAATTTATATCCGCGGCGAGTTAGATAAAGAGCGCATTCGTTACAGTGTTTTCCGCAAAGGCGACGTGCTCATTGACCCTGAATCAGAAAAAATACTGGGCTACGAAATCGTCTATGCGGGTCAGGCTCGCATCAATAATTATGGCAGCCCCTCCACTGGCATACTGCTCGAAACCAAGCGAGAAATATTAATTGGCGACCGTTTACTGCCTACAGATAAGAGCTCCATCGAACAGTTGTATTACCCCAAGGTTCCAGAGGGCAGCCCAGAAGGCACAATTATCTCTCTGTTTGACGCTATTTCAAGCATTGCCAAATATCAGGTGGCGGTGATTAATCTTGGTCGTGATCAGGGCATAGAAAATGGACACCTGCTCGCCACTTATCAGAAAGGCGTACTGGCACGAGACCGCTTCCTGGCCAATAAAAAGGTTAACCGCAGCGAAGAGAAAAAACTCATGGTGCAGCTGCCCGATGAACGCAGTGGCCTGATGATGATTTTCAAAACCTTTGATAATGTAAGCTATGGCCTGATTCTCGAATCTACTCGCGTGATTCGCAAACATGACATGGTAAGAAAACCACGATAAACTTTGTGGATGGATACACTTCCAGCACGGATCGCTCTACACAGAAGCAATCTTCAGTCAGACACATTATATAAGCTGCTGAACCATTTTGGTTCAGCCGCTTCTGTGCTGTCTGCCAGCCATTCCTCACTACAGAACCTCGGCGTTAATGACTCTGCCATTCAGCGATTGCTGTCGCCGGATGAAGCCGCCATTGAAAACGATCTGCGCTGGGCAGAAAAAGACAATCACTTTATATTATGTGTAGATGATGAACTCTACCCCGCCAGCCTCAAAACTCTGGATGCTCCTCCCTATATGCTGTTTACTGCGGGTGATCTGGATTATTTACACCAGCCCCAGCTCGCCATGGTGGGCAGTCGAACCCCCACCGCATCGGGTAAAAGCACCGCTTTTGATTTTGCGAAATACCTGTCTCAATCCGGGTTGACCATTACCAGTGGGCTGGCTCGGGGTATAGATACAGCCTGCCATCAGGGGGCATTGGAAGGCATCGCCGGTACGGTGGCAGTGGTGGCTAATGGACTGGATGCAGTTTATCCAAAATCCAATACAAAACTGGCGCAGGAAATTGTTAGCCAGGGCTGCATATTAACGGAATCCCCTATGGGAACCGCACCCCACAAAGGCCTGTTTCCTAAGCGTAACCGCATTATCAGTGGCATGAGCGCGGGCACGCTTGTGGTTGAGGCGGCTAAAAATAGCGGCTCATTAATTACTGCCCGGCACGCTCTGCAACAGGGACGGGAAGTTTTTGCCATTCCCGGCTCCATCCATAACCCCCTTGCCAGAGGCTGCCATAGCCTGATTAAACAGGGTGCCAAGCTGGTAGAAACCGCGCAAGATATCCTTGAAGAACTGTTACCACTGGTAAATCTTTCTTCTACAAGCCATACTAGCGCCAAAAATGACGAGACAAAGACTGAAGTTAGTCTTGATCCCGCCTACCAACATTTACTGGAAAGCATGGAATACGAGCCTGTTTCCATAGATGAATTGATTAGTCGAAATCAGCTCGCTGCCGGGGAAATCGCATCTATGCTATTAATTCTCGAACTGCAGGGGCAGGTAGTTTCACAAAATGGGCAGTACTCGCGTACCGGCTCAAATGTTTAAGAGAGTGGCATGAAACAAACTGTTGTAGATGTACTGATGTATCTGTTTGAAAATATTATTGGCGAAGACATACCCTTTGATGCGGATAATATTGTGGTCTTCGACCGACTGGAAGAAATGGGTTTTCCCCAGCATGAAATTTTAAGAGCCTTTGACTGGCTGCAGGATCTCGCTGATCTTGAACAAAATCCATCTCCTGCAGACGTAACCACTTCTATTCGCGTTTACAGCGAGCTTGAAATGCTGCTGCTGGACACCGAGTGCATTGGCTTTTTAATGTACCTCGAACAATCGGGTCTGCTAACTGCTGCCACCCGTGAATTAATTATGGATCGCGTAATTGCTCTGGATGTTGAGCTGGATGTTGAGCAGTTAAAATGGATAGTTATGATCGTGCTGTACAGCCACCCGGACGAAGAAAATGCCTTCGCATGGATGGAAAGTATGGTATTTGATCCAATCCTAAGCTATATGCATTAAAACCAACAAAAAAATAAAGTGTCTATGAGCAACAGTCTTGTCATTGTAGAGTCACCCGCAAAATCAAAAACCATTAAAAAATATCTTGGTAAGGGCTTTGAAGTTCTGGCGTCCTATGGTCACGTGCGTGATTTGATCCCAAAAGTCGGTGCCATTGATACCGATCATGATTTCGCCATGAAGTATCAGATCATTGAAAAAAATGAAAAACATGTTGAAGCCATCAAGAAAGCACTAAAAAAAGCTGACACCTTATATCTCGCGACGGATCTCGACCGCGAAGGAGAAGCCATTTCATGGCATCTTTACGAATTATTAAAAGAAGAAGGCCTGTTAAAAGGCAAAGATGTAAAACGCATAGCTTTTAATGAAATCACCAAACGCGCTCTTAAAGAAGCCGTAGAAAACCCGCGTGAACTTTCTATGGATCTGATCAATGCTCAACAGGCTCGTCGCGCACTGGATTATTTAGTTGGCTTTAACCTTTCGCCGCTGTTATGGAAAAAAGTACAGCGCGGCCTGTCTGCTGGCCGGGTACAAAGCCCTGCACTGCGGATGATTGTTGAACGCGAAGAAGAGATCGAAGCCTTCAACCCACAGGAATACTGGACCCTGGAAGCCGACACCGAAAAAGCCGGCAAAACCATTACTTCCAAACTACGCATTTATAAAAATGAAAAAGTTGAACAGTTCACCATCAACAATACCGAACTGGCCAATGAAGCAGAAAGCACATTAAATAAAGCCGCTGCGGGTAAACTAACTGTTGCTAAAATTGAAAAGAAGCAACGCAAAAGAAACCCATCAGCGCCTTTTACAACATCCACATTACAACAGGAAGCTTCTCGTAAATTACGCTTCTCGGCACAGCGCACCATGCGCACCGCGCAGCAATTATATGAAGGCATCAACCTTGGTGGCGAAACCACCGGTTTAATCACTTACATGCGTACCGACTCTTTGATGCTGGCTCAGGAAGCACTGGATGAAATTCGTGAACTGATTGCTAATCGTTATGGCAAAGACAATGTGCCCGATGAAATTCGTGTATTTAAATCCAAATCTAAAAATGCACAGGAAGCTCACGAAGCCATACGCCCAACTTCGGTGATGCGTGTGCCCGATGAAATTAAAGAACACCTGAAACCCGATCAGTTCAAAATGTATGAACTGATCTGGAAGCGCACTATGGCCTGTCAGATGATTCATGCCACGCTGGATACTGTATCTGTTGATTTAGAATGTGGCAAAGACAATCAATTTCGCGCCACTGGCTCCACCATCAAACACCCTGGCTTTATGGCAGTGTATATGGAAGGCAGTGACGAGGAAGAAGGAAACGAAAAAGACAAAACAAAGGACGATGAAAAAATACTGCCGCCAATGGAAGAAGGCGAGCAGCTTAAATTGCTGGAAATTCGCAGCGATCAACATTTCACTGAACCACCGCCCAGATTCTCTGAAGCCAATCTGGTAAAAACTTTAGAAGAATATGGCATTGGCCGCCCGTCTACTTATGCCAGCATTATTTCTACGCTGACCAATCGTGAATACGTTGAGCTGGAAAACCGTCGTTTCACTCCCACGGATATGGGACGTATCGTTAATACATTTTTAACCACCTATTTCCAGAATTATGTGGATTATGATTTCACTGCCAAGCTGGAAGATGAACTGGATTGTATTTCACGGGGCGAACAGGAATGGTTGCCATTAATGAAAAATTTCTGGACACCGTTCATTGAAAAAGTAGAAGACATTGATACCAATGTGAGTCGCGCAGATGTGGCTCAGTCACGCCCCATTGGCACCGATGCAAAAACCGGCAAACCAATCACCGTAAGAATGGGGCCCTGGGGAGCCTTCGCCCAGATCGGTGATAAAGACGACGAAGAAAAACCTCAGTTTGCCAGTCTCAAACCCGGCCAGAAAATGGCCGACATTACTATGGACAATGTCTACGACCTGTTTGTGCTACCCAGAAAACTGGGGGTTACCGACGAAGATGAAGAGGTTACCACCAATACCGGTCGCTTTGGTCCTTATGTAAAATACGGCAATATTTTTGTTTCCATCAGAAAAGAATTTCAGGAACAGGGCTGGGATCCTTACAACATTACTTTCGATCAGGCAATGGTGCTGGTTAAAGAAAAGAAAATTTTCGAAGCCAATAAACACATCAATCATTTTGAAGGTACAGACATTCAGGTTCTTAATGGACGCTATGGCCCTTACGTTACCGATGGCTACAAAAACGTTAGAGTACCGAAAGATAAAGAACCCAAAGACCTGACGCTGGAAGAATGCGAAAAAATGATCGCAGAAGCGCCCGAGCCCAGAGGCCGGAAAAAGAAAAAAGCGGCGAAGAAAAAGGCAGCCGCTAAAAAGAAAGCAGCGCCGAAGAAAAAAGCAGCAAAGAAAAAAACGGCTAAAAAGAAAACCACGAAGAAAAAGACTGCAAAGAAGAAAACCTCCAGCAAGAAAAAAGCCTCTACTAAAAAAGCGTGAGCGTTAACGCTTCTATTTTTCAGCTAAAAAAAGCCGCCTTTGTCTGTAATCATGGCGGTGTTATTTCCTATCCCACTGAATCTGTTTTTGGACTGGGCTGTAACCCTGATGATTTTTCTGCAGTGGAAAAATTATTATCATTAAAGCAGCGCCCTATTGGAAAAGGTCTGATTTTAATTGCAGCAGATATTGATCAGTTGCTGCCTTATATTATAGTTTCTGACAATGACTGTGAAAAAATTATATCTAACCAGACAATACCCACTACGTGGCTGATTGAGCCTTCTGAATTAACGCCTGTGTGGATTACTGGTCAGCATAAAAAAGTAGCCGTGCGTATTACCCGGCATCCTGTCGCTAAACAATTGTGTGCGCTAATTGATTATCCGCTGGTTTCCACTAGTGCTAATACTGCTAAAAAAATGCCTGCTCGATCCAGTTTGAAATCCAGAATATATTTTGGGGATGGGGTAGATTTTTATATTGGTGGACGGACTGGAAACTCTGCCTGTGTTTCTCAAATTATTGATCTTAATAGTGGTGTTATTGTCAGGGATAGCCTGGGTTAATCTGAAATTTTATTATTTTATAAGTAATATTCAAATAAAATCACCGACCTGCTAAACCTTACCATGCCCCAACTTCTCTAACGGCAAAGAAACATAATGCCCCTGCACCCGATCAACCCCACAAATTTTTAATAATCTCAAAATCTCCGGGCTCTCAACATATTCTGCTACCGTAAACCGACCCAGAGAATGCGCCACATCATTCATCGCGGTAACAATAGCTCGATCAATCGCACCTCGCGCCATGCCTTTTACAAACTGCCCGTCAATTTTTACAAAATCCGCCGGAATGCATTTAAGCTGTGAAAATGAGCAAAAGCCCGAACCAAAATCATCCAGTGAAAAACGACAGCCCAGCCATTTCATTTCATCCACAAACTGATTGGCTGATTCAAAGTTTGCAATGGCGCAGGTTTCGGTCACTTCAAATATCATTGACGATGGGTTAGCCCCATGCTTATCAAATAAAGCTCTTATTTTTTCAAAACTATCTTCTGCATTTAAAGTTTGGCCGGATAAATTAACGGAGAAAGTAACCCTGGGATATTCTTTCTGAATACTCGCCAAAGTTGATAGCGCTTCATTTAGTACCCACATATCTACATCAACCATTAAATTAAATCGTTCTGCTGTGGGTATAAATGAATCGGGATAATATAGCTCGCCATTATCGCCTTTCATTCGCAATAACATTTCGTAATGCAGTGGGTTTTCTTTATTGGCAATATGCCTTTCCCATAAAAGACCATCTTCTGCTGGCAAATTAGCAATATCGATATAACTGATATCCAAAATGGGCTGATAATATAAAACAAATTTGTCCTGTTTCATGGCGTCTTTTAAACGCGCAGACCAGCCCAGCTCTGAGCCCATAACATTTTTTTCATCACTGCTGGCTTCATAAAGATGACATTGATTGCGACCACTTCGTTTTGCAATATGGCATGCGATATCTGCATTGGCCAGCACGTCACCGGATGTCATGTTTTTTACATCCATAATGGCCACGCCTATGCTGGCATGAATATTATAATTTTTCCCTTCATAAACTAAATTACAGGCTTCCAGTGCAGATCTAAATTTTTCTGCGCTGTCCATTGCTTCTTTTTTATCAATGTCTCGTAGAATAACAGCAAATTCATCGCCGCCTAATCTTGCCACTACATCCTGTTCGCGTAAATTTTCTGTTAGCATACGTGACACTTCTATTAGCAACCGATCTCCCGCATCGTGGCCAGCAGTATCATTGATATATTTAAACCGATCTAAATCAAGATAAAGTAAAGCACTCATTACTCTGTCTCGTTGCACACGCTGTACTTCATATTCAAGCTGATCTTCAAAGTAACGTCGGTTAGATAATTTTGTGAGATGATCGTGAGTTGCCTGCCAGTGTAGTTTTTCTTCCAGCATTTTGCGTTCTGAAATATCACGAAAGGCAATCACTGAGCCTTCCTGTGTGTCACGAATATTAAGTGGGTATACCGTGCATTCAACCGGAACGGGTTTACCTGATACATGCTGAAAAGAAGTTTCCCAGCATCGAAGCTCTATGCCTTTTCCATAGGCACGATAGAGACGATCCTGATTGACTGTGTCTGCACCCTGACCATAATGAAATGCATCTTTGGCTAACTTGCCAATAACATTCGATACATTTTCTTCGCCAAGAATATTTAATGCGGCAGGATTAACAAAGGTCACCTGACCTTCATTATCAACACCATATACACCCTCACCTACCGATTCCAGAATGCCAGCCAGACGCTCACGTTCAGATTCAATGGAATTTTGCACTTCAATGAATCGACTCATAGATGCGATGCGCGCAAGAAACAGTTCTTCTGCTTCATTTTTAAACATACACTCTACAGCACCAGCCTGTAAGCAGTCTTTAATCACTTCATCCAGATAGGTGCCGGTAATCACCGCGGTTCTAATATTTTCTGTGCGACTGTCATCGCGTAATTTCTGGCACAGTACATAGCCATTTTCATTGGGCATAAAATAATCAATGATGGCCAGATCAAAAGGTTGTTCGACTGCAATCTCAAACGCTTCCTGCACCGAGCTTGCGGTTTCAGTGATGTAACCATTTCGACTGAGCAGCCGTTGATAATAGTGACGGATACTGACCGAATCATCTACAAACAGAACCCGAACCGGATCTTTTGAGTCTGACATTTCATTAACGGTAATATGTGCAGTATCTGACCCCAGTAATTTTTGCAGCGTGGCCACAGATTCCTGATAATTTTCCCAGGGAACCAGCGCGGAAAAACGTCTCACACTCATCCAGTTAAGAACCTGTAAATTAGCATCATGGGAAAGCAGTAATACAGGCACTTCACTATGCTCGGGTTCTTCCAGCAAACTTATTAATCGATTGGTTGGTTCATGGTCTTCATAATTGGGCCAGCCAACAATGACACCGTGAAAGCTGTCGGATGACTCTTTCATGCATTCAAATGCGGCTTCGAATGTCTCCAGCGCCATCAGTTCATAGCCCTGTTTTTGCATGGCTTTCACCAGAATGTAGCGCAGAGTAGCTGATTCTTCTATCAGAAGAATACGCTGCTTAGGATTTTCATTGGACATTCACTGAACCTTTTGTGATCACTGCAATTGCGTGCAGTGTTAAATTATCTTCCCTGTATGAATATATAGTATGCCTGCCTTCGATGCACCAGCTTAGGCAGGCTCAGGCTGATACTTTTTTTGCTGCTGTCGGCGCAGCCAGGCACTGGCAATGGCACCGGTAAGAATACACCAGACAGCAAACAGGGCTCCGGGTAATGCCGACTCGGGAGGAAAATGTTTCAGCGCTAACGCCACACCCATGCCTGCATTCTGCATGCCGATTTCAATCATCAGAGTAATACGTCGCAACCGATCAAAACCATAACTTCGAGCCAGCCCCCAGCCCAGTGCATAACCAGCTAAATTAACCGCAATCACACCGGCCATAACGGGCAGAGCCATATCGGCAATGCGAGACTGATTAGCCGCTACGGCGTAACCGCAAATTATAATAATCGCCAGTGCCGCCACGCCTGGAGCCATCTGCTTCGCCTGTTGCAAATGGCGACCCAGATAAGGCTGAACAAATATACCGGCTCCCAGAGGCAACAGCACTGTGAGCAATATGGTTTTCATCAGCGGCACAAACTCAACTGGCATAATTGCACCACCCAGTAATTTTACCAGCGCCGGGGTAAGCAGAGGTGACAGAATAGTGGCCACCGTGGTCAGAGTAATAGAAAAGGCAACCGCGCCGCCAGCCAGATAAACGATAACATTGCTGGCCATCGCGCCCGGTGCCGCACCCACAATAATAAAACCTATGGCGATAGCAGGAGAAAATCCCGCGTATTGAGCCACCATAAATACCAGCACTGGCATCACGGTAAATTGGGTTAATACACCCAGAGCGATCTGTCTGGGGTAACGCCACTCATCCTGCAGGTCTTTAAACTTTATTACCAGACCCAGTGCAAACATGGTGGCAGCAAAGAACCAGAGAAAATATTGTTTAAATATAAGAAAGGCAGGCGGGTACAGATAAGCAACAAAGGCACCCAGTAAAGTCAGAGGCGCTAACTGACTGGCTATAAATTTTAACATATTTTTATATACATCGCGGGAAACCGTTCAGTCTGACCATAAAAAAGGGCTGGCAGCTGCCTGGGCAGAACCAGCAAACAGACCGGCGGATAAGGTTAATGCCGCGAACAGGCTTATAAATTTTGTTTTCATATAACGATCTCCATTTTCTATTTAGGGTGGGTATTCTACTAAGCACGCATGCCTGATGTGATTGGAGTATTCAATACAATATTAAAGCCAGAACTTATATTATTTTTTTAACGTCATCGATTGCTTAATAGCCTTGATTACATCCTGCTCAACACGCTCGAGCATCTTACGTGCCGGACTATCTGCGGCAATGGCCGTGGGCTTTGCAAACAACGCTGTCGTACTGCCTTCTTTTTCAGTTAAAGTCAGACTTAATGGGCACAATGCCAGCATACTCGGGTCTGCATTGCTCACTGCATTAGCATACCAGCCATTACAGAACACCATACTACGTATGCCATCGAGTTTATTACGATTGTAATTCTCACCCCATTTTTCTGCAAAACCTGAAATATTGCGCCCGATATTCACCTCAAATACCACATAAAATCCTTCGTCTTCCAGCGCCTTATACAAAGGCGTGTACACCTGCTCCATGGTTTTTTTAACTTTAAACTCAAACACATTAGGGCTCGCCGCCTGCGCTATGCTTAGTCCTGACAGAATAAAAAACATAATGCACACTAATTTACTCAACATTCTCATCAATTTCTCCTGTTATCATTTTTTAAGTTAGAATAGAGCTATTCTAAATCATCCTGATGGATTAATAACGGTGAATAAAACCAGCCCTTATCCAAATCTGCGTATGCGCCGCATGCGTAAAAATGATTTCAGCCGACGACTGATGCGTGAAAACATGCTCAGCGCGGATGACTTTATTTATCCCATGTTTATTCTCGAAGGCGAAAATCAGCGCCAGGCTGTGCCGTCTATGCCGGGAGTTGAACGAGTCAGCATTGATCTATTGCTTAAAGAAGCCGAGCAATGTATCGAGCTGGGCATTCCGACCATTGCTCTGTTTCCTGTTGTGCCTGAAGCAAAAAAATCAGACGATGCCGCAGAAGCCTTTAATCCAGATGGACTAGCTCAGCGAGCAGTGAGAGAACTGAAAAAACATTTTCCTGATTTAGGCGTAATGACCGATGTGGCACTGGACCCTTTCACCAGCCACGGACAGGATGGATTAATCGATGACTCCGGTTATGTGTTAAACGATGAAACCATTGAAGTGCTAACCAAACAGGCACTGTCTCACGCTGAAGCCGGTGCTGATATGGTTGGCCCTTCCGATATGATGGATGGCCGGGTTGGCGTGATTCGAAATGCACTGGAATCCGCCGGACATATTCATACTTTAATCATGGCCTATTCTGCAAAATACGCCTCCAGTTTTTATGGGCCTTTTCGCGATGCAGTAGGTTCTGCTAAAAATTTATCTGGCGGCAATAAATTCAGTTACCAGATGGATCCCGCCAACAGTGATGAAGCCATCCGCGAAATAGAACTGGACTTAAATGAAGGCGCCGACATGGTAATGGTAAAACCCGGCATGCCCTATCTTGATATTGTGCGACGGGTTAAAGATGAATTTGGCGCACCCACTTATGTGTATCAGGTAAGTGGCGAGTACGCCATGTTAAAAGCGGCGGCACAAAATGGCTGGCTGGATGAAAAAGCCTGCGTACTAGAATCGTTACTCTGTTTTAAACGTGCCGGTGCCGATGGTATTTTAACTTATTTTGCAAAAGCGGCGGCACAGTGGTTAAACGAAGAATAATCTTCGTTTAAAATTATTCTATGACAGATCGATATGCCGTTATTGGCAACCCTATCAAACACAGTAAGTCACCTTTTATTCACCGTGAATTTTCAAAACAGACTCAACAGGATTTAAATTACACGGCCGAACTGGTTGATCTAGGTCAGGTAAAAAAATTTGTTGATGCATTTAAAAAAAACAATGGCAAAGGATTAAATGTTACCGTGCCCTTTAAACAGGATGCATTTGAGCTTGCTGATAAATTAACTGAGCGAGCTCAGCGTGCAGGCGCAGTAAATACATTAAGTCTTAGCGATGAAATTGCGGGTGACACTACAGACGGAGTCGGACTGGTAAATGATCTTTCCCGCAATCATAAAATTATTTTTAAAAACAAACGCATTCTAATTTTAGGTGCAGGTGGTGCAGTAAGAGGCGTGATTGAATCTATTTTAAACACTGCACCCGCTCACTTAATTATCGCTAACCGCACAATAGAAAAAGCTCTGACGCTAAAAAATATTTTTTCTGATCTAGGCTCTATCGATGGCTGCGGATTCAATGAATTAAATAATGAAAAAGTTGATTTAATTATAAATGGCACCTCCGCCAGTTTAAGCGGTGAACTACCCCCCATCCCTGACAATATATTAAATAATCAGGCTACGGTTTATGACATGATGTATAGCGCAGAACCCACTCCTTTTATGAAATGGGGACAGCAACAGAATGCAGGACTGTGTCTGGATGGCCTGGGGATGTTAGTGGAACAGGCGGCAGAATCGTTTTATATCTGGCGCGGTATCAGGCCTGATACAAAACCTGTAATAAAAAAGCTTAAAGAAACTTTGTAGGAGCGACCCATAGTTAAATAAGGATGGGGCGCTCCTGCAAAATCGAGACTGTTCAAAATTCTGTGTCAGCATAACCGGCTAAATATCCAGAACGTTATCTAACCGGCCTTCAAAATATACCGCCAGTTGAGACAAAGTCAAATTCCAGTTATGGATTGGCATTGTCCATTT
>Ga0316209_1001188_pt1 | contig 30118 bp, 22 predicted proteins | sample 6monopyrite_MG_FD_204945 | JGI IMG/M metagenome (GOLD analysis project Ga0316209, IMG submission 204945) | Microbial mat bacterial communities from mineral coupon in-situ incubated in ocean water Damariscotta River, Maine, United States -... | ecosystem: Environmental > Aquatic > Marine >...
AAATTTTAGCCTAACCTACGAAAAAGCCCCAAACTGGGGCTTTCATAACTCTTACTTAGTTAATAAGAATTTGGTAGCGGGGGCCGGATTTGAACCAACGACCTTCGGGTTATGAGCCCGACGAGCTACCAGACTGCTCCACCCCGCATCAACGTGGACGGAATTCTATCGAAAGCCCGATGCAATAACAAGCAATATTATCAATTCAATGCCAATAAATCGAACAAAATGATCGCCCGGTGCAATTTATGTACTACCAGCGGAATTTTTTGCGCGAATAAGGTATTCTGACTAAAAAATAACTGGGGGATCAGGCTTTGAAAGGAAATAGTTTGTGGGTACTATCGCGGCAGTCCCTCCTTTTCTGGCTATGTCTTGTAACAGCAATCACCACCAACCTGGAAGCCGAATCCTCAACCGGTTTAATCACCCAAACCGGGCTGCGACAATTTTCGACTGAACAGGGACTCAGCCAGAATACTATACGCAATTTTTATCAGGACAAAGATGGATTTGTCTGGATAGCGACCGACGCAGGCCTTAACCGGCTAGATGGACTGCAAACGGTAATAATACCCGGCCCCGAACAATCACTTTCAGCAAATGCAATCAATCGCATATTTCAAGACTCTACTGGCCGAATGTGGATTGCGACTTTTGGCGCGCTATATCATCTTGAGAAAAGCTTCGACCAGGCTCAAATTTATCATCTACCAGACACACACCAGTCAAAAGGCCCTCGAAATTTCGCGTTGAATTTATTTGAGAACGCCGACGGCTCATTTTGGGTGGTTACACAGCAGGGCGTCTATCGTCTGAGCCTTCCTGATTCTGAGCTGCTGGCTTTTGATTCGACCAATTTATTGGCGCAAACCGGAGCTCGGGTGCACAAAGCCAGCGAGGTTGGCGACTTTATCTGGCTGGCGACCGATAAGGGCTTATTCCGGTTCGATAAGCGCGATGCCAGTCTTTCACAGGTAACGCTACCGTCCACTTTTGAACGCGCGACATTCAATCACTTCGCTGTAATATCTGAATACGAATTTGTTATTGCCACAAGCGCCGGCTTGCTGCTTGCACAATCAAACGCAGACGATACCTTTGAGTTTAAGCGACTGACTGAAAATAGTGCCTCCGCCGCCACAGTGCAAGACGGACAGGTATTTTTCTCCAGCAAAGATCGACTTTTCCGCTACCTGCTGGATTCCGAACAACTACAGCACGTTTTTTCACTGTCAGCCCTATTGCCACGCTACACCAACTATGAAATTACCGAGCTATTTGTCGATCGAAGTAAAAACCTGTGGCTAGGAACCGATAGTCAGGGAGCTTTTTTATGGAATCCTACCAGCCTTAAATTCAAAACCATTTCCAGTATCAGCAATAACCCGACACTAAAATTGACCAGCAATCTGGTCTGGAATTTTCATCAGGACAAGCGCGAAAATTTCTGGATCGCGACCGATAATGGCCTCAATTATCTTGATGTCGCTTCTGCTAAAGTAGACTACCACCTGGACTTTCCCGAAAATAATCAGTCTGATTCCCAGGCGCGATTAATGGACGTATTCGCAGAAGGCAAGCGACTCTGGCTGGCAAGTGCAGACGGACTCATCCGTTACGACCCGGTTACTCGCGATAAGAAAATTTATCGTCCTACCGGTTTTTCAGAGAAAAATCCTTTCTTTATTTATGCCATCGCACAAACGCCGGACGGAACCCTCTGGCTGGCGGCTGAAGCCGGAATATGGAAATTTAACCCGGCTGCTGAGTCCTTTGGAATTGAACGCGCACTGCGTTCTATGGACAAGAACGACAAATCAACATTTGTCCGTTATCAGGACAACCTGTTGTGGTTTGGCTTTAAAGATCGTTTGATTAGCTATGATTATCAACGCAGGCATAAAAAAGAAATTCTAAGGGTTTCCCATTCGATCCAGAGTAACGATCTGTTTCTCACAGATTTTTTGATTGACGGGCCGTTTGTCTGGGCAGCTTTCAGCGGTGAAGGGATCTACATTTTTGAGCGAAAAAACTCGACCCTCAAACTGGTCAAGCACCTTAATCGACGCACTGGATTTCCGGACAATATGGTCTACACATTACTACCGGGGAAAGGTGGTTTATGGGCAACGACCCATAGCGGGCTTGTTTTTATAGAGCGAGACAGTTTCCGTTTTTTATTGTACGACTTTTATGACGGGCTACCCAGCAACGAATTTAATGAGGGCGCCGGCATTTCCCTTGGTAAGGGTAAATTTTTACTCGGCGGCGCAAACGGTATTACGCTGGTTGACTCAACAATACTGTTACCACCATTGGAGATAAATCCACCGGTTATCACCGGAGTTCAACTGCAAGAGCGCAACCTGATCGCCAATGCCGAGAGTTGGGCGCAACGTGCTTTGACACTCAAACCAAATGAACGTTTATTGGTGTTTGAATTGTCGCCACTTGATTTTCTTTCGCCCAAAAAATGGCAGTACCAATACTGGTTAAGCGGCGCCAAAAAGACCCAGCCAAAGATCACAAACAAATCTCAACTTATATTCAACGATCTGGCTGCTGGCGAGTACACCTTACACGTACGCGCTGTTTTACCTGACTACAAAATTTTTCCAGGACAGCGCCAGATCTCATTTAAAGTCGAACGTCAATCCTGGATTTCGAAGCAATTAAAAACATTGAGCTATCCAGCCCTTGCGGTGCTGTTATTTACCTTGCTGTACCGACGCGGCAGAGTTAAACAAAAATTTATGGCGCTTTACCGTGAATTGCAGGAAAAGGAAAGCCGGTTGGAATTGGCTCTTCTCGACCGTCGACGGGGGATATGGGAGTGGAATAGCAATGGTGATGGTGATGGTGAGAATTCTAATGATGCCTTGATCAGCGTAACCATAAATGAAAGCGAGACTATTTCCTTTGCTGTCGACAAATTCATTTCTTACATACACCCGGACGACTTGGCTCAAGTAACTTCAAGCTGGGAAGAGTTAGTCTCCGGCCATATCGGAAAACTAAGCCTGGCTTATCGAGTCTACTTTTTTGATCAACTGGTATGGATTAGGGTCATCGGCAGTATTTATCAACGAAAAGACGATGCTAGTCCGCTGAGAATTACAGGAACCTGGCTCGATATTACGGAGGAAAAAAAGGCCGAAGAACACCTTCGTCTTTACCAGCTGGCTGTTCAAAGCACGCGCGATATTATCATTATTGTCGACGCTAACCTTAGAGTTATCACCGTCAACAACGCGTTGCAGACCTTAACCAGTTTATCCAATGACCAGGTGGTCGGTAAGAATATATTTCAGGTCGCAAACACCAGCCTATCAGATGCAGAGATCCAGCGTGTGGTACAGCAAGTGAAACGTTCTGGCAGCTGGCAAGGGGAAGCGAAATTGCCGGGAAAAAGTGGTGATTTTCTCACAACAAGAATCCGGGTCGACGCCATCGAACAGGACGAGCAGGTTCGTAGTTTTGTAATCGTAATCTCTGATCTGAGCACGCCGAAATCTCAACAGCAGGATTTATCAGCCCTATATGATAAAGAGACCGGACTACCGGGAAAAGCGCTTGCCAATGACAGGCTAATCCACGGATTAAAATCAGCCGCGCACAACAATACCCCTTTAGCACTGGTGGTATTGGAAATCGGCGAACTGAAAGCTCGTCGACAAAATCCAGGTAAGAAAGACCGCGAAGTCTACTTGACTCATCTTTGCCAGCTAATCGTCAAGACGATCGATACCGCGCACACTTTCTCTCGTCTGAGCGATGATCGCTTTGTGCTCTTGATGGAAAATATAAAGAACCCTGATCAGGTTTCCTTTGTGGTCGCACGATTGTTACAGCAGATTACCGACACTATTCAGGTAGGCCGCGCGACCGTCGAAGTTAAAGCAAGCGCAGGCATCGCCTGCTTTCCCGAAGACGCTTTAGAACCAGAGCAGCTGCTTGACCATGCTTGTGAGGCCGTCAATCGAGCACGTAAAACAGGTGTTGCCAGTTTTGCATTCCATAACAGAGAGCAAAATAATCGCTCCGGCGATCGGCTGGCGATGAAACTAGCGCTCGCTCGGGCCATAGACAACCATGAATTTTCTCTGGTTTACCAGCCAAAATTAGACCTTGTCGATCAGACCATTGTCGGCTTCGAGGCGCTTTTGCGCTGGCGACCAGACGATGAGAAAGTGGTTTATCCTTCGCAGTTTATCGCCATTGCAGAGGAGACTGGTCAAATCGAGCCAATCACCCATTGGTTAATCGATAATGCCCTGGCCCAGCTAAGCGAGTGGAAGCAAGTCGGCATCGAAACACATTTTGCGATTAACATTGTACCGCGTCACTCCAACGAGCAAAATTATGCCGCTTTAATCAAACAGAAATTAGATGAATATCAATTACACCCAAATAGCATTCATATTGAAATCGACGAAAAAGATTTTAGTGAAAACCTGACTATCGGTCAGAAATTACTCGGTGAATTAACCGACATTGGCTTGCGGGTTACCCTGGACAATTTTGGCGCGGGTGGGACGCCGTTGCTAAATTTGAGAAGGTTGCCGCTGCACGCGATCAAACTGGAGCGGACATTTGTTCGAGATCTTGGCAAAAACGACGAAAATGACACCATCGTATTGTCGATACTTGCCCTCGCTTCCAGTCTGGGTCTTAAAACCTCGGCAAAGAGTATAGAAACCGCTCAGCAGTTTGACTTTTTACTGAACGCGCATTGCGATTTTGGACAAGGCTATTATTTTTCCGACCCACTGGATGAGCCCGACGCACGCTCGCTCGTTTTATCGAAAAACCAGTAATACCTGACTAAGGTGTTTTTCTGGCCTCGTCGAACTCTACTTTGTTACTATCTCCTTTGCTATTATTGGTTAAGGGCATCGATAAAAACCCCTCGAAAATCGCGAGACAACACTTGGATTAGGTAATACAGGTATGATGGAAAACTCTGACAGTATTCAACCTGGCGAACAAGAATCTGAAACGTTCGCTCATGATCGGGAAATATTTGAATCTGCGCACGCGGCTAACGCGGATGATATTCTGGGTTCATTACAATCCTCAGAACACGGTCTCAGCCAGGATGAAGTTACATCCCGGGTCGCACGTTACGGTTTAAATACCATTCCACAACCCAAATTAACGAGCATTTTCCGGGTTTTCCTTAACCAGTTCGCCAGCCCACTTATTTATGTTCTGGTAATCGCCGCAGCCTTCTCACTATTTATTCAGGAGTGGTCAGACGCAATATTTATCGGCGCCGTACTGATGGTAAATGCCATCATAGGTACCGTCCAGGAATACTCGGCGCAAAAAGCAGCGGCTGCGCTAAAGCAGTTAGTCACGACTAATTGTCACGTTATCAGGGAGAATGACACTTATGAAATTGATGCGAAAAAGCTGGTTCCCGGCGATATAGTAATGCTCGAATCGGGCGATAGCGTACCCGCTGACCTGAGACTATTGAGTTGCCATGACCTTGAAGTAGACGAGTCGCTATTAACGGGCGAATCCCTTACCGTTGAAAAAAATGCCGGTGCAGTGTTAAGCCAGGAGTGCGCGCTCGGTGATCGCGTGAATATGGCCTTCGCTGGCACCATAATCAATCGGGGTAGAGGTTTTGGCGTTGTCGTGGGTACGGCGCTCAATACTCAGCTGGGGCAAATTGCCTCCGCAGTCCTCAATAAACCATCGCCAAAAGCACCTTTAATGATACGCATGGAGAACTTTACCCATAAAGTCGCCCTGGTGGTTATTTTTGCGGCTATTATCATGGCGGCTGTTGCCTTCGCCAGAGGCATGGAACTTAGCGAAATATTTATGCTGGCGGTCGCTCTGGCTGTTTCCGCTATTCCAGAAGGCCTGCCGGTTGCTTTGACTGTCGCGCTTGCGATCAGTATGAACCGCATGGCTAAGCGTCATGTCATAGTGCGCAAATTAGTCGCCGTCGAAGCACTGGGCTCTTGCACCTATATCGCAACCGATAAAACGGGCACCTTAACCGTCAACCAGATGACTGCAAGGCTAATGGTTATTCCCGGCGAAGCTCCATGGGAAATCACGGGAGACAGCTTGATACCAGTCGGCCAGTTCACAAAAGAGGCAGCCGAGCTAACCGGGCAAGAGCTTTTACTTTGCAGGCAAGTTTGTCAAACTGCCGTCCTGGCAAACGAAGGCTTTCTCGCTCATCGCAATGGACATTGGACACATCAGGGTGACGCAGTAGATGTCGCTTTGTTGGTAATGGCGCATAAGGCAAACATTGTCCGTTCTGAGTTGTTAAGTGCCTATCCCGAAGTCGCGACTATTCCCTTTGAATCAAAACTGCAATTGTCGGCAAGTATGAACCTTGTTGGCAAAGAGCACCACGCGTTTGTAAAAGGCGCGCTGGAGCGCCTGATCCCTTTGAGCACAAAAATGGCACAAGCCGGTAGTGCCGTCCCCATCGACCCGGATGTATTGGAAAGGCAGGCTAATGCGTTAGCCCGCCAGGGATATCGCGTAATTGCCCTGGCGTCTGGTTCAGTTGATTGTTCCGCAGACCAGTTCAGCAAAGATCAACTATCTGGATTAACACTGTTAGGGTTGGTTGCGATGATCGACCCGCTGCGCGAAGAGGCCAGACAGTCGGTTCAGGCCTGTAGTGACGCCGGTGTGAATGTCGCGATGGTTACAGGAGATCACCCTGTCACGGCACTGGCAATTGCACAGGAGCTCAACCTGGCCAGTTCAAAGAGTCAAATTGTCACAGGGCCTCAACTTAAAAAAGCGACCGACGACAAAGCGATCGATAAACTCACCCAGAACGCTCGGGTATTTGCCCGGGTCGAGCCAGAGCAAAAGCTGCAAATTGTTCAGTCACTACAGCGTAATGGCCATTATGTCGCGGTCAGTGGCGATGGCGCCAACGATGCCCCTGCGCTACGCGCCGCTCACGTGGGGGTTGCAATGGGAAAAAAAGGTACCGACGTTGCCAAAGAAACCGCAAAACTAGTGATTACCGATGACAATTTTTCTTCGATTGTCGCCGGTATTGAAGAAGGTCGCGTGGCTTACTCAAACGTCCGCAAAGTGATTTTTTTACTTATTTCAACCGGCGTGGCTGAGCTGGTCATGTTTGTCCTGGCACTGGTTGCCAACACTCCCATTCCGCTGCTCGCGGTTCAGCTACTCTGGCTGAATCTGGTAACCAATGGCATACAAGATGTGGCGCTGGCGTTCGAGCCTGGCGAAGGCAACGAGCTGGGTCAACCACCGCGAAAGCCGACGGAAGCGATTTTCGACAGGATAATGCTCGAACGTGTATTCGTTTCGGCTATCACCATAGGCCTTATCGCTTTTTTACTGTTCTACACATTACTGAATGCCGGCATGCCTGTTGATGACGCTCGCAACAGCACGCTTTTGCTCATGGTACTATTTGAAAATGTGCACGTATTTAACTGCCGCTCAGAGACGCGTTCAGCTTTCCGACATAACCTGCTGCTAAACCCGTTGCTTTTATTTGGTACTCTTGCGGCTCAACTCATCCATATCGCTTCCATGTACCTTCCCTGGCTTAAGGACGTGTTAAACATTCATCCGGTTTCCCTTGAGCACTGGAGCTTTTTGCTACTGATGGCGTTTAGCATTTTAGCGGTTATGGAGTGCCATAAATGGTATCGACGCAAGGTTCCGATAGTGTAAGTCGTCCGCTGGAAATAAGAAAACAACCGCCCGAATATCGGGCGCCAACAAACTCAGGACTTAGACTAAAAATGGCTACTTTCAATCTGGGACTGGAATTCCGTTATTCCAACCCTAAAATCCTAATCAAGTGAAGCTGCTTACTTGGTTGGATTTTACTGTTTTCTGGCTATTTCTCAGACCAGAATGAAGGGATGGTTGAAATTCCTAATGTGGTGGTCTCCTGTAGTAGCTATAGCTTAACCCTTGACCATGCAATTCAATGCGCAGATGGCCAAGAAAATCTGGCCACTGCTTCAAGCTGAGGCTCGTTGGTAACACTCGAGATGCATATGCTGCCAAAATAGTGTCGTGTGTAATCCAAACTTGAACCCCCTCACTAGCACATCTTAAGCTGCGATCGATTACTCGGGTCATCTGTTGCGTTGCTTGGCTCAACGGTGCAAAACCAGTCCAATATTCATCGCCATCCAATAGGTGTTGGTTCACACGCTGGTGGCCTTTTTCCTGCCAGTGTTTCCATGCTTGCTCACCATCTTCAATGATGAATCCGGGGTCACCTAGCAGCCTGCAAGACTCCACACCCAGTGGAAACTCAGTTTGCCTTGCAATGAGTTCTGCAGTTTGAACGCATCGTGGAATGGGGCTGCTTTTTATGCTTATGATAGGGTGAGTTAGCTGGCTAGCGAATTGCAGAGTGTCTTTTTCACCTTTTGCCGTAAGTAAAACTTCGTTTCCTAATTCATCTGCGGGAATAGTCGGTCTCTCTGCGTGACGCACAATTAAAAGAGCCTTCATGCAAAGCTCTCCCCTGACGAAAACATCAGGATCGACACCAGGCCTTGGGTGGATATTCTTCTCTCAAGGAAAAGTTCCGCCCGTTCGGCCAGTCTACTCAGTTGACTCTCAGTCCGCTCTTGCCCACCTGTGACGCTGAGCAAATGAAGGTCACATAAAGCGCCATCAAACCCACCTTCGGGAAGTAGCATTTCGATAACCAAAATTAATCCTGAGGGTGTGAGCGCTGCCCTCGCCTGCTTCAGTATGTCGATAGACTGCTTATCCGACCAGTCGTGTAACACTCGTGCCAGAATGATTTTATTCGCCTTTAACGGCCACGGTTGAAATAGATTGAAGCCAAATTTGTTTTGAACCGCCGCTGCTTCAACTACCTCGGGTAAGTCTCCCAAAACGAACTTTGCCGCCGGAAATGTTGTCTGCAGCAAACGCGTTAACTCTCCAGTTCCGCCTCCTGCGTCAAACACGACATCGCCACTTTCGATCGGTAACAATCGGATCACACCCTCATAATCATGGCGAGCGTAACTTTGAAGCATGGCGTGGTGGTCAGATAACCGACCAGGGTCTTTTGCCACGGAAGCGAAGATGTTCTGGGCATGATCACTTCCTCTAATTAGGTCGGGGAGTGATACCCATGAACGAAGAAGCTCTTCACGGTACTCCAAGGCAGCAGTGGCTAGTGTTTCAGGATGCATAGAGCAGAGAAACTGGCCCTTGCTGGTAGCAGACCAAGTGCCCTCTTGGCATTGAACCAAGCGAAGCTCAGCTAACCCGTTCAGTAGCCGGATTAGCCTATCTGGTGCCGTCCTGGTCTTCTGCGCAAGTTGATGAGCACTTTCGGGAAGTTGCTCGAACAGGCCTAGCTCAACCCCCGTGGCGATAGTGAATGTTTTCCAATAGCCAACCATATCGGCGGATAAGGCAGAGAAATCATCGGTAGTGGGCTCTCTGAGCGAACGTAAAGTTTTTCCCCTTTCGTCGATAATCAGCAAAGTCCCCGAATCGCTTTCAACTCTTGCACAGCCGTTGTAGAAGGGTTCAACATTTGCGTACCGTTGTGAGTAGAGTTCACGACCAGTTTTGTCTATGTGGAACCAGCCGAGCGGGTCGCGAGCCCTCGCATACCTTTTGTGATAAACATCTAGATCATTGAACCAGCTCTGATGGAGAAACTTGCCGCTGGTCGTGATGTGGGTGCTGAGCCCCGATACAGACTGCACAACGGCGATGCCTTCTCGGAAGTCTCCGCAATACTTCCAATTCTCGCCATAAAGAGCCCGCCCCTCTTGATCTATGTGAAAATAAGCCCCGTTCTGATCGCAGACGACACAAACTTCGTTCTGAAAATTACCTGCGAACATGAAGCGTTCGTCGTATGCGGGAGCACCTGATGGGGTTATATGGAACCACTCCTCGCCCAAAACTACCGCGGCATATCCGCAATAAAATCCGAAGGTTCGGTCAAAGCGAGCTGAGTATGCGGGGTTGCCATCTTCTAGAATATGCCAACTTTTCCCTCCTCGGGTCACAGAGGCGAGTTGGACGGAGCTGTTTGTTTGGTGGAACGACAGCACCTCGTCAAAACGCGTTTCGTACAGAGGTGCCCCATCGGCTTTGATATGGTGCGTTGCGCAGGACGAAACGCTGATCCTTTCGTGGCTAGTCATGGGGACGTCTCATGTTGCACTGCTGGCACAGCGAGTGTTGCCGGTAGTGTTCGGTTAGTTCCTGGTAGGCAGCGCTTTGAATCAGGGACTTTAGGTTGGAGTTGGTAAGAGAACCAAAGCCTCCAAGCGCTTTCCGTTCTTGATCCGGAGCGCAGCAAACATTGAGTCTGCCGGTCGGATCGACCCACAGTTCTTGCCCCAAGAACGGACAAGAGCCGTTAGGCGCAATGTCATCCAACTTGTCGAGAGTCAGTTCAAGGAAGTTATCCAACCGGAAAGGCTTAACATTACTAGCATTATGATGTTCCACTCTTGCTCTGCAGTGTTGGACAATTTGGTTCCAGCGTTCTGCAGATCGAACATCGTTCCTCAGGCTTTCTTTTTCCAACTCGGAGAAATGGGTCCATAGTTGGTGCCCCTTGAGCCTGTCAAACCCGAGTTCAAGTGCTAGTTCCAAGAGTTCGGGGATCTCCTCGAGGTTACTGCGCATAAACGTTAGCTGCATCGTGACTGAACAGTAATGCTGGGACCCTAGTCGGTCTCGTACAGCGATAAAACGCCGAGCATTGTCGATATGCGTGTCAAGGGAGGTCCCCGGCATTATTGACGCCTGAGTCGACGGTGTTGCACCGTTCCACGAGATTTTAACGTCGCTGCCGATAGGGATGATTCTTTCGGCCCAGTATTCCACGTTTTGGCTTTTTTTACGGCTGGGGAACGTGCCATTGGTTGTGAGGTTAAGCGAAAGATTCAGCTCATTGCACAGGTCGAGAAAGAGATCGAAATGGGGATAGAGGAGCGGTTCTCCCATTGTTGACGGGATGATCTCGCGGATTCCCATTGCCGCTGCTTCGCGAATCGTTTTCTCAAGCAACTCAGGGTCCATCATCGGGCGCAGGCTACCCTGAACTTTCCGTGTACTTCTATCTTCGGAAAACGGAGAGTGGTCTTCGCACATCACACAGTTGAGATTGCAGAAGTCTGGATTGGTATCCAGAGTAATGCGCCAGAATGTAGATCCGTTCATGAGGCCAAACGCTGGTAGCAAGCTTCCAGATCGAGAATGTGCTGGTCAATGCACGGTATTTCTCCGTCTTCGCTGTACACATAGCCTCTCTCACCCAATGTTCGTGCCAGCTCGGGATCGTTAAGTAGAGCCTGCATTTGAGACGCAAGGTCATCAACATCACGATGACGATATAGCAATCCATTCACTCTGTGTTGGACGTATTCACCCATTCCACCGGTATCGGCTGTTATAGCCGGGACTTTCGCCTGTTGGGCTTCATGGATAACCAATGGGGAGTTTTCTACCCAGATGGAGGGAATGACAATGACGTCGGTCTTGCTGAAAACATCTCGGGCGATTTGCTGGTTTTTGTACTCCGGCATCCACTCAACGTGTTCCCATTTGTGCATTGGTAAGGTCTCGGCAATGGCCCTCAGTGCCCGAGAGTCTTGCCCTCTATCACGGCCCCAAATACGTAGCTTGGCATTACCATCCAACTTCCCGAATGCTTCGATCAGATGGTGAATGCCTTTTGCGGGGATGTGGGTACCGATATAGCCAAAGGTGAACGGCTCTCCACTCTCTCTATTTCGTCCAGCCATCCTGCTGCGGTCAAAGCCGTAATCAAGGTAGATACTTTTAGACTCAGGCAAGCCGAAATCACGCTCATAGCGATTCTTCAGGTACTGCGCAGGGGAAATAAACAGATCGACCTGATCTACTACATCACGAATATGTGCCATGCGGCGGGAAACCCAATTTTCCCAGAAGGTAATATCCTGGTCGATTTCATCCTCGGCTCCTGAGAAGTACCGTGCATAGCATTGAGTGGCACATTTGCGGTTTTCTTGTCCATCGCATGCGGCCCATAGATTCTCGTCTGAAGAGTGCATTTGCATGAATTGGCCACGGGGGCACATCAGCCAGTAATCGTGCAGCGTATAAATGACAGGGATGTTACGCTCTTTAGCGGCATATACCAGTGAGGTGGACAGGTGATTCAGATGGCCAATGTGGACCATGTCCGGTTTGACCTGATCTAGCAGTTCTGCAAAACGTTGGTCGATAACTGAGAGGCGGTAGCGATCCCGGTGACGAGGGTTATTAACGAGGTGAAGTGTGATTTCAGGTACATCCGCATCCTGACCAACCCGAATCGCTCCATCGGGCCGGAAGGAATCTTCTTCGCGAGTAAAAACATGAACTTCATGCCCTCGTTTCACCAGTCCATGACAGATGGTCTGTGAATAAACTTCTGATCCTGCGTTGTACAGCATCGGGTAACCGTGAATGACTTTTACAATTTTCATAAGACTGATTCTCGAGAGTCGATAGACACGAAGGCATTCACCAGCTGGCAAATACCTTGCAAGGGTGTGATTTGTGCTTGCCAACCCAACAGCGAATGAGCTCGTTCCGGATTACCTATAAAGCGACAGACGTCATAGCTGCGAGAAGCCGCCTCGATGATGGGGGATTTGGATCGAGCTTCGGTGACAGCTATCTTTGCGGCTTGGCGCAACGTCGTGCCGATACCGGGAAGTAAATGAATAGGAGGGATGTTCCTCTCTCCGGCATCAAGCATTTGAACCAGGCGAGAAATACCAACAACCGTATCGGTAACGTGAGTAAAGTCGAAAAGGTGCTCGAAGCCATCAACTCGAAGGTGATCGCCCATTGCCGCATTCCGGCAAAATGCAGGTAATACTCGATCATGATGATCTAGGGTGCATCCATAGACGTTTGCCAGGCGAACAATAGCTGTGTTCAGGCCAACAGTTCGTGCTTCCAGAGCCGATTTTTCCATATGAAGTTTGGCGCGGCCATATACATTAACCGGTTCAAGCACGGCATCTTCACTGACCGGTAGAGCATGTTGCTCTCCATAGACTTCTCTGCTGCTAGAAACGAGAACCCAAGGCTTGGAAGGACTTTCAATAGCCTGTTTCAACAGGGCTTCGCTAGCGATAGCATTGATCTGCCAGCACTTGATTGGATCTCGTTCTCCCCACACCACGCGTGATACAGCGGCAAGGTGGACAACTCCATCAACACCTTTCAAGGCGTTTCTAAGTTTGTCGGCGTCAGCTATGTCTCCTGACCCGTCCGCTATGTCATACCCCTGAACTCTGAATCCGATTTTGTGGAGTTCCGCTTGGAGGTACCTGCCGACTAAGCCTCTATGCCCTGTGATTAGAATTGTCTTCATCTGGAGAAAGTTTCCTTACCTCCAAGCAAAACCCGAAGGATCGTTATAATTTGATTTGTGACGAGTTAAAATTTTGTGTTTGACGTAATCGTTTCCCTTCCACCGGCTCTTTATCGAAAGCGAACCGGCGCATCATTGGATGGTTTTACCTTTCCAAAGGTGCGGTTTTTATCAATCCCTTCCGCCCCTGCGAGACATGGCTCTCAAGCCATACCTCTCAACGCAGATAGGGCAGATCGCTGACACCGTGAAAACCGAAAGTCGTCGTTCGGCGGTTGACGAACCGTTTGACTCCACGCTGCTGAGTTAGGATATGCAGGCACCACTTAATGGTAGCCTGCTCAAATCAACGATGGCGAGCGTCAAAGTAACTAGGCACAGGATCTTCTGGCGTGATCAAGCTATTTTGGACAACCCAGTTAAGCGGCCTATACTCGTGCTGACGATAACGATAAAAAAACATGGATATGTAATTCAAGATATCTTACTGAGATCCTAATCTTGCCCACTAATTACTCCATTGAACGCACTCCTGTTTTAAGCCATCAAAGAAACTTACAGCGACTGCTTTGACGCTCAGAAATCCATTTTTCGCCTCATATTCCCCTGAATTTCCTGAGCCTTTAACAAATCTCCGCAAGGGCATTGAAAACCATGAAATGCTTCTGGCCGCTTTTGATTTACTATAACCTTGATCATTTACCAGACTAATAGCGTCAAATTTAAAACCTTTCGGGCATTTCTTTCTTGTGGTCACTTCTATTCACTAGAGTTTGGGTAATTATTCTTCACTGGGTAGCACAAACCTATTGGATCCCGTCAACAATCGACGCAGCAAAGTGAACAGTAAAATGATATTACCAAAGTGTTTACGCTTAAAGTTGCCACACAGATCTTCCTTGTTCTTCCGGATGAAATAAGTTCGAAAAGCAGCCGATCTACGAATTCCGTTATCTTGGCCTCTAATCAAGTTTTGCACAAAATTGTTGTTGAACCATTTTCGGTTAAGATTTACAGTCCATCCTCAGATTGCAAATAGCCTTAAAAGACTTAAGATTTCGGACGTAACCGGCGTAAATGAACCGAGCGCTGTGGAAACGGGATCTCGATATTTCGCTGGTTGAACAGATTGTAAATTGCTTCGTTAATTTGATCGCTCACTCGCCCTCTAAGCACTGGTTCTGCGACCCAGCATAGCAACTCGAAATTAAGTGCTGAATCAGCAAAAGTTCTAAATCTGACCCTTGCTTCTGGGTCTTTTTCTACCTGCGGTACACCAGCTGCCGCTTCCAGTAAGGTTTTTCTGACTTTGTCGATATCGCTGCCGTAAGCCACACCAATTTTTATGCGCAAGCGGTACTTACTGTGAGGCCCTGCGGTTTCGTTGGTGATCTTGGTATTGCCCATAATCGCATTAGGGATGGTAATTTCAACGTCTGACCGCGTTAGAATGCGTGTGCTTCTGATCCCGATATGAGTCACCATGCCGCGCTCACCGCTATCAAGGACAATAAAATCACCGATTTTGTAAGGCGTATCCGCTAAGATAAATACACCGGCAAACAGGTTTGCCAGGGTATCTTTGGCCGCAAAACTAAGCGCCAGACCCAAAATACCGGCAGAGGCCACCCAGGCAGTGACGTTAATTTCCCAGGCGACAAAAATAAAATAAATACCAGCACTGTATAAAACAATGATCGCCAGATTATCGAATAAGGGTAGCGTGTGGCGCTGAACGACTTTAAATTGGCCGTCATCACGGCTCAGATGCTTCAAGGCAAAGCGGGAAAAACTGACCAGAAATCTCACCCAGAAAAACACCGCGATGGTCGCCAGCACCGAATCAAGTAATCCAAGCTGCTCGGGAATTAACTGGGAACGCGCTGCCGCCAGATGAATACCGATCAATAAAATTGACAGACTGAGTGGTCGCCTTAATCCGCCAAACATCTGATCGTCAATAGGGTTATGGGTGCGGCCCGCGCCATGAATTTGCAGGCGGTGCAAAACAAACTTTGCAAGGGAAGATACAAGCGAAGCCAGCAAAAAAATCAATGCCGCCTGTACCAGGCGGTTATCCGAAATCAAAGGCAGGTAATGCTGAATCTGTTGTTGCAGCCAGTCCATGCTAATCGGTCGGTTCTATCCGATCAGGCCAAAAGCAGTCAGACAGTATTGATAGATACTGTCGGGCATAATACCCAGAACCAGCAGTAACAGACAATTTATTGTAATTGCAACTTTAAGTGAACGACTGGAGGTAATCGTGGGACTCTCGCTGGTTTCGGCAAAAAACATTTCTTTTACCACTTTCAGGTAATAGAACAAACCGACCACTGAGAAAGCTATCGCGACCACGGCTTCAAAAACGTATCCGTTGATGACCAGATGACGGAAAATTTCCAGTTTGGGCCAGAAACCAATAAATGGAGGAATACCCGCCATAGAAACCATAACAATGGTAAACAAGAATCCATACCAGGGATGGTTACGCCCTAGTCCCTGCAGATCACTGATGAGCTGGTACTCGTGTTTTTCGCTGCTCATAAAGATAACGATGCCGAATCCGGCGAGGGTCATCAAAGAATACACAATAATGTAAAACATGGCCGCGGAATAACTTGCGTCGGTTGCAGGGACTAAACCCAGCAAAAAATAGCCTATATGAGCGATAGCCGAGTAGGCCAGCAATCGTTTGAGGTTATTTTGCGAGACCGCAATGATATTACCCAGCGCGACCGAAGCCAGCGCGACTATCAGAAGCATGGTTGACCAGTCTGCAGCCGCTGTGGGAAAAGCCGTTACCAGAATTCGGATAGTAATCCCGAAAGCCGCTATTTTTGGAACGCTGGCGATATAAGCCGTGATCGAGCTGGGCGCGCCATGGTAAATGTCCGGCAACCACATGTGAAATGGCACCGCGCCAAATTTAAATGCGAGCCCAATCACGATAAAAACCAGCCCGAATTGACCGATTAGATTAATTGAATTGCTGGCGTAGTAGCTGGCAATATCAGTGATCACTACACTGCCGGTAGCACCGTATATCAGTGATATACCGTAAAGTAAAAATCCGGAAGCCAGGCCACCCATGACAAAATACTTAACAGCGGCTTCAGACGACTGGTTTGAATCTCGTTGCAATGCAACCAGCGCATAAAGCGATAAGGACAAAAGCTCCAGCCCCAGATAAATTGTCAGGAAACTATTGGCCGAAACCATCACCATCATTCCCAGTATAGAGAACAGGGTCAGCAGGTAGTATTCGCCACGCATCAAATTCCGATGGATGATATACGAGCGAGCGTAAAACAGTGCCAGGAAACTGATCAAGTAAATCGATAATTTGAGCAACACCGCCAATGGATCCATTATCCAATGGCCGTTAAACCCGGTGCTCCGCGTTATTCCAAGGTCATTCACTGCAAGAATAATCAGCACAATCAGGCTCAACTGGGTCAAGGCAAAGGTCAGCTTGCGTTCTTTGTCTCGCTGAAACAGATCAACGACCATTATTACGCAGAGCGCAATCAGCAGGAATATCTCTGAAGTGATAAGAGAAAAATTCATTGATTCATTCATTATGAACACATTCCTTCTGGCGATAATTTGGATACCAAATTGCAGTCAATCAGATGCTCAATACTCGGCTGCATAATATCAAGCAATGGCGCCGGATAAAGTCCCAATGCGAGAACCAGCACCGCTAAAATAACCATTGCCAGTGTCTCGCGAGTCACCAGATCGCTCAATGAAGCAACACTGTCGTTAGCGATATCGCCAAACATGACACGTTTGTACATCCATAAGGTGTATGCGGCTGCAAATATCAGCGTGAGGCCGGCTAGCGCCGCAATCCAGAAATTAACTTTTAAACTAGCGACAATAACAAAGAATTCTCCGACAAATCCTGAAGTTCCTGGAAGACCCGCGTTGGCCATAGCAAACAACATGAAGAACATGGCAAATCGTGGCATCGTGTTAACCACACCGCCGTAATCGCTAATTTCCCGACTGTGCATACGGTCATATAAGACGCCAATACACAAAAAGAGCGCGCCGGAAATAAAACCGTGAGAAATCATCTGTATCATCGCGCCCTGAATCGCCATTATGGCGGCATCAATATGCTTACCGGCGATCAGGTCAAAACTCAGAAAAAAGCCCAGGGTCACAAACCCCATGTGTGCCACGGATGAATAGGCGACCAGCTTTTTCATATCTTTTTGCGCCAGCGCGACCAGTCCGATATAAACAATTGCGATCAGCGATAACACAATCATGATATCCGCCATTGCCATAGATGCGTCCGGTACAATTGGCAACAGGAAGCGAACAAAGCCATAGGTTCCCATTTTCAACATGATCGCAGCCAGAATCACTGAGCCGCCGGTCGGTGCCTGCACGTGCGCATCCGGCAACCAGGTGTGTACCGGCCACATGGGGACTTTAACCGCAAAGGCGATTAAAAATGCAAAGAAAATCAATTTCTGTGCATCCAGTCCGATGACCATTTGTTGAATGACGAAAATATCAAATGAGTTAGCTTGTTTGCCCAGATAAATCAAGGCGATCAGCAGGAATACCGACCCAAAAAAAGTAAAAATAAAGAACTTCATGGTGGCATAAATTCGATTCGGCCCACCCCAAATACCGATGATCAGGAACATGGGTACCAGCATCGCTTCCCACATCACATAAAACAAAATTGAATCGGTTGCTGCAAAGACGCCGTTCATCAGTCCACACATGATCAAAAAAGCGGCCAAATATTGCGCTATTCGCTCTTTGACATTATTCCAGCTACTGATCACCACGACTACCGACATCAACGAAGTCAACACAATCAGCGGCAGGGAAAATCCATCGACACCCAGTGAGTAACGAATTCCCAGGGACTCAATCCAGGGTTTGTCTTCGACATATTGCAACAAATAGCGCGATGTATCGAATTCTGACAAGGCCCAAAGGCTAACGCCAAAGGTCAATAAAGCGATCAGCAAAGCTAGCCACTGGCTGGTGTTTTTGTGCTTCTGGCCTGGCCCCAAAAGAATGAAAAATGCGCCAAAAACTGGCAACCAGATCAACAAGCTTAAAATGGGTAGTTTATCTATCATTCTTTTACTTTAGCCCTTAAAACACTTTCGTATTTATTGATTGAATTCGCGGTCGTCATTAACATTAACCAACCAGCGCTCGCCAATACATCCAACCTAAAAATGCCATCAAACCGGCGACCATAACGAACACATAATGGTACAGATAACCCGTTTGCATTTTCCTGAATTGTGCAGAGAAAACCGCGACAGTTTTAGCGCTTCCGTTGACCAGCCAGCCGTCGATGACGCCAGCGTCGATCCATTGCCAAAATCCTTTACCCAAGGCCACGCTGCCCGCACAAATATAGTCGACATAGATTTTGTCGAAGTAGTAGTTGTTTCTTAAAATTCGATTTAGCAACGCCAGTTTCTGGTAGATCTGCTCGCGCCATTGCGGCTTCCAGATAGTAAACACAAAAGCGGTGAATACGCCTGCGAAAGCAAACCAGAATGGGGTCGTCATAACCGCGTGCAATCCCAATGCAAAAACATCGCGATAGTCACCGGCAAAATTTTGCAAAACATCGTGCTGTGGTAACACTTTTATCGCGTCACCAAAAAACTCACCGGCAGTAATTGGCGAAGCAATCCACCAGCTGACTATCACCGACGGTATCGCAAGAAGAACCAGCGGTAGCCACACGACCCATGGCGACTCTTTTAAGTGTTCACGGGTGTGCTCATCCATTCTCTCCTGAGTATGGAACACCAGGAAGAACAATCTGAAAGTATAAAGCGCAGTAAAGAAAACACCGATAAGAACCGCATAATAAGCGTATTCTGCCGCGGCCAGTTGTGAGTTTTGCGCTGATAGAATAATCGCTTCTTTTGAGTAAAATCCGGAAAAGAAAGGCGTGCCGATTAGCGCCAGTGAGCCAATCAAAAATGTGATGTAGGTGATGGGCATATACTTCTTAAGGTTACCCATTTTTCGGATATCCTGTTCATGGTGCATGGCGATAATGACCGAGCCCGCCCCCAGGAACAATAACGCTTTAAAAAATGCGTGTGTGCCAAGGTGGAAAATGGCGACCGAATAAGCCGAAGCGCCAAGTGCTACGACCATGTAACCCAACTGAGAAAGCGTGGAATAAGCGATGACGCGCTTGATGTCGTTTTGTACGACGCCCAGAAAACCCATAAATAGCGCCGTTGTCGCGCCAATAATCAGAACAAAATTCAATGCTATTTCAGACTGCTCAAACAACGGAGACATGCGCGCAACCATAAATACGCCGGCAGTAACCATAGTTGCAGCGTGAATAAGTGCTGAGATAGGCGTTGGGCCTTCCATCGAGTCGGGCAACCACACGTGTAGCGGGACCTGGGCCGATTTACCCATCGCCCCGATAAACAGCCCGATGCAGATAAATGTAGTCGCAGACCAGATCATATCGGAGGTAAAGGGTATTTGCAGATCTTGATAACCTTGCTCGATTTGTTGAAATACGCTGGCGTAATCCAGGGTATCAAACACCATATAGACACCGGCTATCCCGAGTAGAAAACCAAAGTCGCCGACCCGGTTAACCAGAAAGGCCTTAAGATTGGCAAAGATGGCTGTCGGTCTTTTATACCAGAAGCCAATTAACAAATAGGACACCAGTCCGACCGCTTCCCAACCAAAAAACAGCTGCAAGAAGTTATTTGACATCACCAGGGTCAGCATTGCGAATGTGAACAAAGAGATATAAGCGAAAAACCGTTGATAGCCGGGGTCATCTTTCATGTATCCGATGGTATAAATATGCACCATCAGAGATACAAAAGTCACCACAGACATCATGGTCGCCGTTAACGAATCGATTAAAAATCCGACCTGTAAATTGAGGCCGCCCAGCTTAGCCCAGGTATAAACCGTCAGGTTAACCGCTTGAGTGTCGCCAAAAGCGAATCCCAGCGCGATATTGACAGACAGTGCGCAAGAAATGGCAACTGAAATAATGGTCAGGCGGTGAGACCATTGCCGCCCGATAAGGTTTCCTGCAAGCCCAGCGATAAGCGCTGCGACCAGAGGAGAAAGTACAATGGCGAGTAACTGACTTTGCATAATTAAAACCCTGGCTACCCTTTCAGTTGATTGAGCTGTTCGACATCGATAGTTGCCCGATTACGGAACAGTACGACAATAATGGCCAACCCGATGGCGGCTTCTGCGGCAGCCACGGTGAGAATAAAGAAAACGAAAACCTGCCCGGTGATATTTTCCAGAAAATGTGAAAAAGCAATAAAGTTGGTATTCACCGAAAGTAACATCAGCTCTATGCACATCAACAGGGTGATCACATTTTTTCGATTAATGATAATTCCAGCAACGCTGATCGCAAATATAATTGCGCTCAGCAGGAGGTAATCTGACAAGCCAATCATGATTTCACCTCGCGCTCATTTTCGTCCGAGTCGTCTGACTTTTTTATCACCGGCTCCATTTTCAAAACTTTCAACCGGTTCTTTTTGTTCGCGGCCAGCTGTTTTGCAATATTTTGTGCTTTACGGTTTCTGCGGCCGCGGAAAGTCAAGGCTATCGCCGCGATAATTGCCACCAACAGGATCACCGCTGCAATCTCAAAAGCGATGAAATAGTCCGTATATAACACCCGTCCAAGCGCCTTGATATTCGAATAGTCCGCTTCTTTTGCCAGCGGTGCCGGGTAGGCTTCTGCAGAAAAATCACCGTGAGTGATCAAGGCGTATAACAGGCCAAAAAAGGTGACAGAAATAATTATCGCCAGAGGCAACTTGTTAACAAATCCCTGGCGCAAGGCGGCATAGTCTACATCGAGCATCATCACCACAAACAGCAGCAACACCATAACCGCGCCCACATAAACCACCACCAGACTGATTGCGAGGAATTCTGCCTCCAGCAGTAACCAGATAGCGGCGGCCGAAGCAAAACTCAACACCAAAAACAGCGCAGCTTTAACCGAATGTTTGCTGCTAATCACCATCAGCGACGCAAATATCAGCCAGGCGGCAAACGCATAAAAAACGATAACTTGAAAACTCATTGATTCATTCTCAACAATTTTAAATATTCTCTATTGATAGCTAAAACCAAAATAATAGAATTTCGGTAACGATAATTACCTGCTTACTTATCTCTGATCGTCAAATTTTAACCATCACAAACAAGTTGCCAAAATTCAATTAACGATATTTAGCATCCGCTGCTCTATCAGCAGCTATTTGCACCTCATGCAGGCGCCCCATTTCCAGTAACTTTTCTTTTGTCATAACGCGTTCGCTGGCTTGCTCAAAGTGATAATCAAAAACCCGGGTTTCCACTATCGAATCAACCGGACAGGACTCCTCGCAAAAGCCGCAAAAAATGCACTTAAACATATCAATTTCATATTTGGTCGTTCTACGGGTGCCGTCACTCTCGCGTACACCGGCTTCAATGGTGATCGCCGCTGCAGGACAAACAGCCTCGCACAGTTTGCACGCGATACAACGCTCTTCGCCGTTAGGATAGGAGCGCAACGCGTGTAAGCCTCTAAATCGAGGCGATTGGGGTGTGCATTCCTCAGGGTACTGAATGGTTAATTTTGTGCGAAACATATTCGCAAAAGTGACCTTTAGCCCTTTGAGCAACTCAACCAGCAGAAAGCTATTAATATATTTTTTAATGGTTTTCATCAGAAATATTGTTCCACTCAAACCTAATTAAAAGGCCAAACATTCAGTTTTATCCAAATGGCTACTATAGGTAACCACACCAAGGTGATCGGAATGAATATTTTCCAGCCCAATCGCATGATTTGATCGTAACGGAAACGGGGAAAAGTCGCTCGAATCCACAGCAATCCAAACAGGAATACCGAAGCCTTGATTAATAACCAGATAGTTCCCGGGATCCACGCGGTCCACTCGTCAATTAAACCGTAACCTTCAAAGGGCGAGAGCCAGCCGCCAAAAAACATGATGGCGGTTAAAAAGGAAATCAGGATCATATTGGCGTACTCGGCCAAAAAGAAAAGCGAAAATGCAGTACCACCATATTCCACATGGAAGCCGGCAACAATTTCAGACTCCCCTTCGGCCATATCAAATGGTGCGCGATTGGTCTCTGCCACACCCGATATCCAGTAAACAACCAATAGCGGAAAAAGCGGGATCCAGAACCACTGCAAAATACCGCCCGACTGAGATGTCACTATCTCGCCCAAGTTCATACTCTGAGCGCACATCAATACGCCGACCAGCGCAAACCCCATGGCAAGCTCGTAAGAAACTATTTGCGCCGCCGAACGCATGGCGCCCAAAAAGGCGTACTTGGAGTTGGATGCCCACCCGGCGATGATCACGCCGTAGACGCCGATAGAGGTCATCGCCAAAATATACAAAAGTCCAACGTCAATATCCGCCAACACCAGTCCAGCGTCAAATGGCACTACAGCCCACGCGGCAAATGCCGGTCCAATAAAAAGCACTGGCGCGATAACAAACAAAGTCTTACTGGCGCCGCCGGGTACAATAATTTCTTTCATTACCAGCTTGACCGTATCGGCGATAGGCTGCAGCCAACCCTTGGGGCCAACCCGATTGGGACCAAGGCGCAACTGCATATACCCGATAATCTTACGCTCTGCGTAAGTGGTATAAGCAACCGCCAGAATCAACGGCAGCAGGATCGCGACGATTTTTACAACAATCCAGACAATGGTTTCTAACCACGCCATCAAATCGATTCCGCTCATGTTTTAACCCTCGATATGCTGATGTGATGAGTGGACGCTTTTGGCGTCTGCTGCAACGCTTTGGCTCGTCTGACCATGGGGTCGACCTTGTACAACCCCAAAGACTCTCTGGTTGCTTCCTGCTCATTCACTTGCATTAGCGGCGGCGGGACTTTCCTGGCCACGCGTACGTCGCTCACTGCTTCAAATTTATCGTGCAATTCGTCAATCACCTGTTTCGATGATTCATAATCAAAACCGTTCAGTTCAAACAGATTAGCCAGTACTCTCAAAACTTTCCATCCGGGTCGAGTTTCTCCGGGCGCCGCCACAGCCGCAGCAAAGGATTGCCATTTCCCTTCGACGTTGATGTAAGTTCCGGAAGTTTCGTAGCAACCCGCGATCGGCAGCATGATATTGGCGTATTCGGGTACGCGGCCATCGGCAAATGGCGTCAACGCGACCACGCACTCTGCATTTTCAAGGCTGGCTTTAGCTTGCTCCGGCCAGACGCTTTCAACGTCCGGTTCGCAATTAAAAAGAAAATACCCTTTCAAACCTTCTTCAATCATTGTTCTTGCGTTTTTGCCGGACTCTGATTTACCGCCCGCTGCTGACTGCAACGGAACTGCACCGGCAATTTTATTGCCCGCAGCGTTACAACCTTGCGTCATGTATCCCCAGTCTGAACCTGTGACCGCAGAAAGCGACTCGGCCAGCCAGTTGATCACTTCAGCCTGGGGGTGCTCCTGCACGTAAACGCCCATCAAAATACAGGATTTTTCGCCATTGATAAGATTTTGTGCGATCTGCTGATGTGCCTCGGTCGCGACAATACCCTTTAACCATTCTTTGGCTTCAGCGTTAAGCACTTCTGAATTGATTTGGTCGGCTGCCACCAGTACCGCCGCCAGTTCTTGCGCTAGCATATTGGTTTTTGGCTGTAACTCCTGAGTCAACCTGAAGTTGTATTCTCCATCAAACGGGTTGATCGCCATAACTTGACCAAACCCGGTCGATTTTCTAATGCGCAGCGCAGTTAACGGTTGTTCATGTCTTAAATCGGCGGCAACCAGTAAGGTCGAATCCATACTATCAAGGGATTCAATCGGGAAATTCATGCCCGAGCGAACGCTGCTGCGTCCATCACCAGTATAATCTCTTCTGCGCAACCTGAAATCGATATTATTGCAGCCTGTGCCGCGGATCAGTTTCTGTAACAGATAGCTTTCTTCGGTTGTCGCATTATTGCCCACTAGCACACCAAAAGCATCACCGTTTGACGCGCCAATGATTCGTTTCATTTCGGTCATTACCAGATTTAACGCGGTTTGCCAGTCGGTATCCTGCCACTGGCCGTTACGCTTGACTCTGGGTCTTAGTAGACGCTCGCCTTCGGTCAGTGCCTGATAGGAGAAACGGTCTCTATCTGACAACCAGACTTCGTTGATCGCTTCATTTTCTCTGGGAACCACCCGAATAATTTCGCCGCGTCTGTGATGGACAAACAAATTTGAGCCCAGACAATCGTGCGCCGCAATTGAAGCCGACTGTCTTAGCTCCCAGGCACGCGCTTTAAATCGGGAAGGTTTTGCGGTTAGCGCGCCGACCGGGCACAGGTCGATGATATTAGCCGACACTTCTGACTCTACTGCGCCCTCAATGTAAGTTCCTATTTCAACGTGCTCTCCCCGACCAACGGCACCAATTTCCCTTATCCCGACCACTTCCTGACCGAACCGAACACAGCGGGTACAATGAATACAGCGGGTCATATCGGTAGCAATCAATGGCCCCAGATTTTTATCCTCAACCACCCGCTTACCTTCGGTGTATCGACTGACATCCTCACCAAAGCCGACCGACAAATCCTGTAATTCACACTCTCCGCCCTGATCACACACCGGACAATCGAGCGGATGGTTAATCAGCAAAAATTCCATAACCGCTTTTTGTGCCTGCACGGCTTTTGGCGTTTTGGTTTCAATCACCATGCCCTCCGCGACTGGAGTAGCACAGGCGGGAACAGCCTTGGGTAAATTGGCAACGTCGACCATACACATTCGACAATTGGCCGCGACCGAAAGCTTTTTGTGGTAGCAAAAACGCGGAATATATATATCGGCTTTGTCGGCGACCTCAATAATCATTGAGCCGACTTCAGCTTCCAGTTTCTTGCCGTCAATTTCTAAATGAACTTTACCCATAGTTTCCGACTTAATTAAATTAAACCCCAACAGCGGTTTTAGTGGTTTAGCCTTTTACCAGGCTTCGCTTATGTTCAATCATGTATTCAAATTCATGGCGATAGTGCTTTAAAAAGCCTTTTATCGGCATGGCAGCAGCATCACCCAAAGCGCAAATAGTCCGCCCCATAATGTTGCCGGCGACTCGATCCAGGTTATCCAGATCATCAATGTGACCTTCGCCCTGTAAAATCCGGTGGATCACGCGCGACATCCAGCCGGTGCCCTCGCGACAAGGAGAACACTGCCCGCAGGATTCTTCAAAATAAAAATGCGCGGTTATCGCGGCCAGTTCAACAATACAACAGCTCTCATCCAGCACCATTACAGCGCCCGAGCCAAGCATGGAACCGGCTTTACCGATTGAGTCGTAGTCCATGGTCAAATCCTGCGTCAGCTCCGCCGGTAATATCGGCGACGAGGAACCACCCGGAATGACCGCTTTTAATTTTTTACCGCCCAGGACGCCGCCCGCCAATTCCAGTAATTGGGTAAACGGTGTGCCCATATTAATTTCAAAATTACCGGGATTGTTGACATGACCCGAGACCGAAAATATTTTAGTACCGCCATTATTTGGCTTGCCCAGGTCTAAAAACCACTGCCCGCCGTGCTGTAAAATAGCTGGCACAGAGGCGTAGCTCTCGGTGTTATTAACATTGGTCGGCGCGCCAAACACGCCGTAATTGGCGGGAAAAGGCGGCTTAAATCGCGGCTGCCCTTTCTTGCCCTCAATTGATTCAATCAGAGCCGTTTCTTCGCCACAAATATAGGCACCAGCGCCCATGTGGTTATGCAACTGAAAACTAAAATCCGAACCTAAAATGTTATCGCCTAGATAATTTTTCTCGACGGCTTCTGCCATCGCCAGCTCCATACGCTCTAGCGGCTCATAAAATTCACCGCGCATGTAGTTGTAGCCAACACTGGCGTTCATGGCGTAACCGGCGATAATCATCCCTTCGATCAGCTGATGCGGATTATATCTGAGAATATCGCGGTCTTTGAATGTGCCCGGCTCGCCTTCATCGGAGTTACAAACCACATACTTTTGTCCCTGCATGGTGCGCGGCATAAAACTCCACTTCAGGCCCGTTGGAAATCCGGCGCCACCACGGCCGCGCAGTGCGGACAGCTTGAGCTCGTCAATAATCGTCTCGTGGCTAAGTTCACCCGCAAAAATGCGCTTTAATACACTGTAACCGCCAACGCTTTCATAAGCTTGCAGCGACCAGGGCGTGTCCAGATGGAGGGTTCTAAAACAAACTTCATTAGCCATGAATCAGTCTTTCGCCTCCGCAGCAGTTTGCGCCGTCGAAGATGGCTTTTTTAGCTCCATCGCGGCAATATCCGACAATATCTGGTCGATTTTCTCTTCGGTGAGATTTTCGTGATACTTCTTGTCGACTTCCAGCATAGGGGCACCACCGCAAGCAGCCATACATTCAACTGTTTTTAATGTGTAAAGGCCATCGGGTGTGGTTTCGCCAACTTTGATATTGAGCCGATCCTGAATATGCTTAACAACACCATCCGCGCCGCGTAACGAGCAGGAAATATTATTGCAGACCGAAATAACGTGGCGACCGACTTTATCCAGGTGAAACATGGAGTAAAAAGTCGCAACTTCAATCACGGCGATTAAAGGCACGTCAAGATATTCAGCTACCGCTTGCATCAAGTCTTCAGTCAGGTAGTTTCCATTGTGTTCTTGCACAACTTTTAACGCAGCAATAATCGGTGGGCGCTTGCGCTCTGCTGGATATTTTTTAATCCAGCCGTCAATTTCTGCAATTGCTTCGCTGGATAGCAATTTTTTCAAATGCAGAGTCTGGTCGTAATTTAAATCGGTCATTAGCGATCAATCTCCCCAAAAACGATATCCATGGTGCCGATTATGGCGACAACATCGGCGAGCATATGGCCTTTTGCGACCTCATTCATTGATGAAATATGGGCAAATCCGGGCGCGCGAATTTTTACTCGGTAAGGCTTGTTAGCCCCATCAGATACCATGTAAATGCCAAACTCACCTTTTGGATGCTCGATTGAAGCGTAAGCTTCTCCTTCAGGGACACAATAACCTTCAGAAAACAGTTTAAAGTGATGAATTAACGATTCCATATCGTTCTTAACATCGGCCCTTTTGGGCGGCGCAACTTTATAATCGTCAACCATCACCGGGCCGGGGTTAACTTGCAACCAACTAATGCACTGGCGAATAATGCGGGTAGACTGCCGCAGTTCCTCGATTCGTACCAGATAACGGTCGTAACTGTCTCCGTTACGACCAACGGGAATATCAAAATCCAGCTCAGAATAGACTTCGTAAGGTTGCGTCTTGCGCATATCCCAGGCGACACCGGAACCGCGCAGCATAGGCCCGGTGTAACCCAGTTGAAAAGCCCGCTCCGGGGAAACCACGCCGATACCAACCAGACGCTGTTTCCAAATTCTGTTTTCCGTCAGTAGTGTTTCGTATTCATCGATACTTTTTTCAAAGGTGTCACAAAAATCGTCCAGAAAATCGAGCAACGAGCCTTGTCGATTAGCGTTGAGATCCTTTAATTTTTTATCGTTGCGCCAGGGTGACTTATCATACTGCGGCATACTATCGGGTATGTCGCGATAAACGCCGCCGGGACGAAAATAACCTGCGTGCAATCGAGCGCCGGAAACCGCTTCATAAGCGTCCATCAAGGGCTCGCGGTCGCGGAAACAATAAAGGAACATGGTCATGGCGCCAACATCAAGACCGTGCGAACCCAACCATAACAGGTGGTTCAGGATACGAGTAATTTCTGAAAACATCACTCGAATATAGCTGGCTCTTTCCGGGACTTTAATTCCCATCAGTTTTTCGATGACCATCACATAAGCGTGCTCGTTACACATCATGGAGACGTAATCGAGCCTGTCCATATAGCCGATGCTTTGATTGTAGGGCTTTATTTCGGCCAGCTTCTCTGTGGCCCGATGCAGCAACCCTATATGGGGATCGGCTCTTTCAATAGTTTCGCCGTCCAGTTCAAGGATCATTCTCAATACACCGTGAGCTGCGGGATGCTGCGGTCCAAAGTTGAGCGTGTAATGTTCTATTTCAGCCATATTTAGTTTCAGCTTTTATCGGCCAGGTAAATCCGGCCTTACGTTGAGATTGTGGTCTTAAGAGTCGCGTGCGCTTATTAGTTTGTATGCTCGCCGTTATCTTCACGAATAACTCGTGGAACCAGTATTCGTTCTTCTATGCTTACCGGCTCGTACACGCATTGTTTTTGCTCTTCATCGTAGCGCATTTCCAACTCACCTATCATCGGAAAGTCTTTTCTAAACGGGTGTCCGATAAAACCGTAGTCCGTCAGAATTCTTCTCAGGTCGGGGTGTCCTTCAAACAATATCCCAAACAGGTCAAACGCCTCCCGTTCGAACCAGTTGACCCCATTCCAGATATCAATAACGCTGGGGATCATCAGATTGTCTTCGTCAACAAACACTCGCATGCGAATTCGCTGGTTCAGAGTGACCGAAAGCAGGTGATACACCACGGCAAAGCGCGGCTTTTTCCATTTGGACGACTTTTGCATGGCTTCCCGACCACGCTCAAAACCGGTTGAAGAAGCTTCTGCGGTTGACCACTCGTCTTCGCCATAGGTCAGATAATCGACCGCGCACAAGTCGATCAACAGTTCAAACTGAAAATCGTCGGCGTCGCGTAGGGTTTTGGCGACCTGCAGCAGGTTTTCTTTGGCGACTTCAATAGTCAGCTCACCAAACTCAATCTTTTGACTCGTTACAAGCTCTTTGAGCTGCTTTTCAACCGATTGTTGTAAATTCTTCGGCATGGGCCTTCCTTACACTTTCCGCGCGATGGTATTGGTGCGTTTTATTTTGTTTTGCAACTGAATCACGCCGTACATAAGCGCTTCTGCAGTGGGCGGACAACCGGGAACGTAAATATCGACTGGAACAACCCGATCACAGCCGCGCACTACCGCGTAGGAATAATGGTAGTAACCGCCACCATTTGCGCACGACCCCATGGAAATAACCCATTTGGGTTCTGGCATCTGGTCGTAAACACGCCTTAGGGCGGGCGCCATTTTATTGGTGAGAGTGCCGGCGACGATCATAACGTCAGATTGTCTTGGGCTCGGTCTGAACACGATCCCGAAACGGTCAAAATCGTAGCGAGAGGCTCCTGCCTGCATCATTTCTACCGCGCAGCAAGCCAATCCAAAAGTCATCGGCCACATGGAGCCAGTTCGCGCCCAGTTAACCAGGCTGTCTACATTGGTTACCAGAAACCCTTTGCCCGATTCGGTAATGTCAGAATCTGATACACGCAAATCAGTGGACAAAGTGGGCAAGCTGACAGCTGCTGAGGCAGCAGGGTTCTTTACTCCCATTCCAGCGCTCCTTTTTTCCACTCATAAATAAATCCGACCACCAGCAGCCCGAGAAACACCCCCATAGCGGCGATGGCAAACCAGCCAAGTTCCTGGAATACGACGGCCCAGGGAAACAGAAAAGCAACTTCGAGGTCAAAGATAATGAAAAGAATTGCTACCAGATAGAAACGCACGTCAAACTTCTGGCGAGTATCGCCGAAGGCATCAAAGCCGCATTCGAACGGAAGCAGTTTATCTTCAACGTCTTTTCTTGGCGCGGCAAAATAGCCAACCAACTCCAAAAATACGCCGA
>Ga0316209_1001190_pt1 | contig 29949 bp, 33 predicted proteins | sample 6monopyrite_MG_FD_204945 | JGI IMG/M metagenome (GOLD analysis project Ga0316209, IMG submission 204945) | Microbial mat bacterial communities from mineral coupon in-situ incubated in ocean water Damariscotta River, Maine, United States -... | ecosystem: Environmental > Aquatic > Marine >...
TTCGTGTTGGCAGTGCCTTAAAATCCTGCATGGTCGCTGAAGGTAAAGCTGATCTCTATCCACGTTTAGGCCCTACTTCTGAATGGGATACCGCTGCCGCTCAATGTGTCGTTGAAGAAGCCGGTGGCGTCATTACCGACACTGCAATGCAACGCCTGCGCTACAACACCAAGGATGATTTATTGAATCCGAATTTTTTTGTAGCAGGAGATCGTTCGATTAAATGGAGTGATTACTTATAATACCGTGAAATATCCTTCGTCATTTCATCCTTTGATTCGTAAACGGTGCTTCCGTGCACCACTACTCCCGCATGCTGCTAGCGGGAATCCAGGATTTTAGTGATTATCATAAACCGACATAATGGTTTTTAATTCAGTAAGTACTTGCTTACATTCTTCTTCGTTAAGGTCATCGGTTAAAGTAATCTGATGGCCAGATTCCAGCATTTCAATTGAGGCGCGTACCGCTTCGCAACCCGTTCCACAGACAGCTTCAATTCGTTGGTTAATTTTTTCGGAAGATGTAGGCATAAAAGGGGGGGGGGGGGCTAGTTTTGAAAAAAGCGATTTTACCACTTCATTTTGTATGGGGTAAATAGCCAGAACCAGTATTTTCACAGCCTGCTTTGTGGGATTATAGTAGGCTTTGGTAGTCATGCTGATTAGTTAAAAGTTTTACTTTAATTCCCTTCCCTCAGGGAGGGGGGCAGGGGGGAGCTAGCGTTTAAACTTTATTCTCTTAAATGAACGGCATTAGGATTTGGTAGAATAAAAATTTCAATTTTATTATTTATTAGTCAGGCCAATAATGTATATCGCTATTTTATTAATTCTCGGCTTTATTCTTGTTTACATCATTAAACCCAAAGACAAAGAAAGTTATCGCAAGACTGTTTTATCCCTATTTGGTATCGCCTATTTTAGTTTATGGCGCTTTATCGGCTTTTATTTCGATATCTTTTCCACAACTAGCATAGACAAAAATACTGTTTTTTTATTTTTAATCATTTTAGTTTTTATTATCAGCTTCTTACCCTGGGTTTCACGAAGTACGCCGGTAAAATCATATTCTTTTATCGCGGTATTTGTTGTTAGTGTCGTAATTACTTTTACTTTTGAAAGGGAGATAAAAAATACCATAGCAGAATTAGGTGGTTATTATCATGATCCTGAATATAATTTTTCTGACGAGACAAATAAAAGTGAAGTAAACTCGTTTTATTATAAGGCAGGCGGTTTTAAAATAAATATCCCAGCAAGCTGGTTAAAAAAAACCAATGGTTCGGGATTGGTCTATTTTATAAAACAATCAAATAATAAAAAAACAGCAGAACTAAGACCACGCTGTTTTCACAATACAGATCTTACCATGCCGGAAATTGTTAATAACATTATAAGTACAGATAAAACACAGGGCGCTAAAACAGAAAAGCATTGTTCTATCAAAAATAAAAAATTATTAACCTGTTTTGTGCGCAGTAATAACACTAATTCAAATATGCAGGAACGGTGGCGTTGGTTGGTGATGAATAAAGAGAACCGTCAGAATATGGAGCTGGATACTGTTTTTTACAATAATAATGTTATAAATAGTCAAGAGGTGAATAAGATTATCAGCTCTTTTGAAATGAATACTCTAGCAGAGCCACTACCGTACTGTGCAAGTACAATAGAGTGGTATTAAAATTCTCCGGTTAAGGCAGCCCATTTTTTCATAGGTTGGCATTGCCATTTTTTATTAAGAACAGATTCTGCAGACAGCTGAAATAGCTCGTAACGTTGATTGGCAACAGCGTTGCTAATAGATAACCATGCTGCTCGTGCATTACTTGTAGGCTTTAAATACTTATTTATTTTTTTCAGAATAAAATCATTTCGTTCATGGATACTCATGCTATCAATATTTTTTTCTTTTTCTAATAATTGAAAATAATGACAAACCTTATCGAAGCCATTCTCTTCAGCTTGTACCGCAGTGATACCAATAAGAAAGTTTATAAATAGAATAGAATAAATGAAATACTGTTTCATCTTTTCATCCCCCACAAAAAGAAACCTCTTCTGCCCTGTTTAAGAGGGTGGAGGGGTTGATATAACATAACTGATTTACGAGGTTTGTAGTTATCAACAAGGCGACCCTTTATATCGGTAATATAAACCCATAAACCATTAGGATGTTTCCATGCTGTTCCACCTTTACTTGCGATTGTCGTCGCATTGATTTGAGGTGCCATCATTCCATAACGGTAGCATGGTTTAATAAATGGTCGATATTGTGAGTATTCGCTTGCCTGTACTTCACGAAGTTTCGTATCAATATCATCATCGACAACGGCTTTGACTAGACCGGTTGTAATTGTGCCAACAGATGCAACAGTACCAAAAAAACCTGCTACAAAAAGGCCTGCATCAATTTCATCAGGGGTAGTGCCTTGCGTTGAATAATTGAGCACCCAAACGGCTGGTGTTACAAGAACCCCGCCTACTTTTTGGCCAATTTTATTAAGACCAATAGAAGCGATAGTGCCATTTGCGGTTTGAATGATATTTTTATGATTTTCTATAGCTTTAGCTGTTCGATCCATGATGTTTCCTCAGAAAAGTCCCTTTAGTATTCTGAATCGTACCAATAAATAATATTTTTGTCGAAAAATATTATAAACTGAAATTACCTAGCTACGTATGAAATTCGTTTTTTATGTGCTGAGTTAACAAAATTGCTAACAATATCAATTTTGGTTGTTTTAAAGCTAGTTTAATTCCATTTTTACTTCTGCAAAAAGGTTTAAAATGAACTGTCCATTTTGTCATGTTGAAGCTCACGAAGTCATTGCTGAGTCAGAACATTTTTTTGCAAAATCGGATGGATATCCTGTCTCTGAGGGACATACTTTATTAATCAGTAAACGCCATGTCTCGACTTACTTTGATTTAACCGAAGAAGAACAAATTGATATGGTTAAATTATTAAATGTTGTTAAAAAAAATACCGATAAAGAGTTTGATGCCAGTCAATATAATGTTGGTATAAATTGTGGTGAGTTTGCTGGCCAAACGATTGATCATGTTCATATTCATCTAATTCCAAGAAGACAAGGTGATGTTGAGGATCCTCGGGGTGGTGTTCGCTGGGTGATAGCTGCCAAGGCAAAATATTGGAATGAATAATAATTTACCAGTTAATACACATTTAGATATATCTCCTTTTTCAAGAATTCTTAGTAACACTTCTACATCATATAAATTTTTATTCTTTTTATCTTTAATCAGAAAAATAAAAGAAATAGGTATATCTGATCTGGCGGAATCAGAAATAAAGTTATTTGATCTTGTTGTAGAAATGCTTTTAGTCGCCTGGTTTCCTCATCGATATTTTAAGTTATCTTTTGGTGTGCAGGATCAATGTGCAAAAATTCTCGGTTATTTTGTCTCCTCACAAAATAGATTATTTGAAAATGGCCCCATTACAAATACATCGCTTGGTCAGTTAAGAATGGAGTTGTCTGAATGGTTATTAGTAAATAAAAATTACGCAGATCATTTATTACAATATGTTCCTTACAGGCTTCTTTCACCTTTTTATTCTAATGAGCTTAAAGGTCTACCAGAGTCAAATAAAAATAAAAAAATTATACAGTTAACAGAAACATCTGAAAGTATTCCATTTTATAAATTCACTACGGATTCAATTCTTATTGATGCCAGATGGCGTGAATATATCCAGAAAAATATGCCAATAATTGAGGGGTGGGTTAACTGGCAGTGGTGTGAATACCTTCAAAACAGAAATCCTTCTATTCCTGCTGTACCGAAAAAAATATTACCAATTTTAAGTCGAATTTCAATGACAAAAGAGATTGATTATTGGAAGGATATTTTAAAGCACAAAGAATTAAAATGTATTTATAGTAAAGAAGAACTAAATGATTTTGCATTAGATCATTTTTTACCCTGGACTTTTGTTACGCATAACCAGCTATGGAATTTAATACCTGTAACCACTACAGCTAATTCATCTAAAAGTAATAACTTGCCAAGCTTGTCTTACTTGGATGACTTTATTGAAGAACAGTTTGTTGCTATTCAAACTGCAAAAGAAATATACCCTGAAAAGAAATGGAAAAAAATAATGCAACCTTATATTGCAGATTTGCATATATCTGATTATGACGGCTTAACTAATCAAACTGTAATGGAAACTGCTTTTCGAAATACAATTATGCCACTATATGAAATTGCTGATACAAATGGTTTTAGTGCAGGTTGGACTTATCAGGAGAGACAAAATAACAATATGGTTGAAAAGGTACGTTTTGTATCAGATATAGAAGATGAAAATAAATATAATTCATATCTTCCTTTTTATCCTATTGAAGTTGCCGCAGGAAATTTTGCAGATTCTGAACTCGTTGAAGAACCTTCATCATGGGTGGATATATCTGAGACAAATTATCATGGAGTGAAAACACAAGATCTATTTATTACTAAAATAACGGGGCACTCAATGGAACCTACTATTCCTGATGGAAGTTATTGTTTATTTAAATATGGTGTTGCAGGATCGCGCGCAAACAGGATTGTCTTGGCAAAAAAAGATGGGTTGGTTGATCCTGATTTAGGTATGGCTTTTACAGTTAAGCGATATTTTAGTGAAAAAATACAGGATCCTGATACTGATTGGTTACATACAAAAATTGAACTGCGGCCAGATAATCCGGACTATGATGTAATTTCAATCGAATCAGATGAGGTTGATGATTTTTCTATTATTGCTGAGTTTATTGAAGTACTTAGTTAAATTAATAACGGATATTAGAGCAGAGTAGGGAAAGTTTCAGGAGGAAATAAAGTGGTGGCCGGACCTGGAATCGAACCAGGGACACGAGGATTTTCAATTTTCATTTAAAATCAATACGTTAGCATATTCAAACACTTAGTAGCATATAGTAAAAGACATGTGTTTGGCTAAAACCACTTACGAAACAGTACTTTAACATACATTAGCATATATTAACATATAGTAGCGTTGTACCTTGTGTGTACCTCGAATTTGGTTAAGTTATTGTGTGGTAGCGATACTCGCTTCAGACGCAATGTTGTCTCAGCACAGCGGCTTCCTTACCATGCCCAGAGGCTAGTCATACAATCATACTAGATAGTTAGATCCGACAAAAAAGCGCTTGGGGCCGTTGCATGTTTCACGCTACCACTGGTTGAGTATATAAAAGTTTACCTCTAAGGTATTTTTTTATCATAGAGATCTTTCATAAAGACGATACCCATAATTAAAGATGCGTATTGCCATAGTGAATTATCGACTAATTTTATTGTTAGGTCTTTGTCAGGAATAAAAGCAAATAAACCAAATGACACTAAAATAGCACCCACAACAGCGGTAAAATTCATTCGCTCAGTGGATGAATCAATAAAAAATACTGAGTACATGAACGCCATTGTCACAATTAGCCCTTCAAATGCCCCCCAAGGGTAAGTTATAAATAAGGGGAATCCTTCATTGCGTAATAAAAATCCTCCAATACCAACTTGTGAAATATATGCCATCATTGCGACCGGAAATGATAAAAATAAACTAAGCTCTGTAAGTTTTTTTATATCTGTTACTTTATCTATAAAATCATTCATATTGATTAATACCCTTATTATTTAGTTTTAAAAAATGGATCTCCAAGCTCATTATTTGAATAATGTGTGCAAACATGTTTTTCTAAAGCCAAAACTTTTGGGCTGTCCATTGAATGCTGTTTGTTGCCATCATAATCAATCATAGGCGATAGAGTTAGCTCAGAATTCCATGGCGATAAAAGTTTAACAAGTTGTCCAACGGCTATTGATGCTAGAACACCATTTGGCCATATGACTTGAGGATTGCCTCCGGCATTACCGTAATCATTATTTTCTTTGGCCAATCTCTCTTCGGTTATATATCCTAAGCAACGCATACATAATGATTCAGGAAGTGAGGTGATCACTTGGCCAGATATATAAAATCCAGTATCAGATTTATGAACATCCATACCAATGTCGATATATGGAATTAGGAACCGTCTACAGAAGCGTTCTAGTTCATCTCGCGCAACAAAGTTATCTAGACAGCCCATGATCCCGACACAGTTGCGAAGCACATTTGAGTGTTCTTGCCATTTACCCGATAGCTTAGTGACTTTTGCTTTTGGATTTATATATTTAATTAGGTTTTCTATCACGTCAATTTTTCGCGAACGATCAATAGCATCTTGTGGGCAACTTCCGATCATACGATTAAGATTTGGTTCTTCAACAATATCAAAATCCATTATTATTAGGTTTTCAAATCCTATGTGGGCAAGTTGTTGAGCTATATGTGATCCACCTCCACAAAGTCCAAGAATCGCGATAGGTGATTTTGAAAATATTTCATCACTTTTTTCACCTAAAAAACTTTGGCGGATTGTTCGTTCGTTCATGCGATCCACCTAGCATTAGATTTTGATTGTTTTATTAATGAGAATTTTTTAATGGGTATTGTCTGGTCATTATTAGGATACCAACATAACCCTGACATTGAGTCATGACTTAATACAATTATTCCATGTGGCATCTTTGGTTGTACTTTCCAAAAGTCGGGAATAAACTTTTCACTTTCGCGCAAATCAATAGAACTAAAATGTGGCTTTCCTTTATGCTCATGTCGATGCACATGGAACATCGCCTTATTATTTTTATATGAATATTGAAGAGCTTTCCTAATAGCAGGTGAACCCATCAATGCACCATAATGTGGAGAATCAATATAGTCATCATCTGCTACAGGTAAATAGGATTCACCAAGTATCAACAAATCATTATTCTGTAATTCACTCACTCCGCATGAAATAAAGCCTACTCGTTCAGCTGCGAACGAGTGAGGGAGTGAAAGTTGTTTGTGGATACGATCAAGTAAGTTTTGCGTCAGTCTGAATTCAATTTTCATTGCAATGCCCTCATGTGGGCTGACAAAATTTGAGTAGGACTTAAACTCTCTGGGACATTGTTCCATGACCACGTGTGCCATGTTCGACCAAGAATTGAGTGGGTTGACCAGTTATTGCCTCGCCCTGGTATTTTTTCAGAGAGAAATAGTCGCGTCATATACCCCCCATGTTTTACCGGACAGAGTAGTGCATCGATTCTGAGAACAGTCTGTGCTGACCTTATCTTCAACTTCGGAAGGTAGATGTAATTAGTTCCTGCATCAGCCATTACAACAGCTTCAGGACACAGGGAAATAAGGGGACTCATTTGATTTTCTTGAATCACTATGAAGACCCTCCGCATTTTACATGTGAGACAAACTCTTCACGCCCACAAATTGTTATTTCGGAGTTATCGGGAAGCGGTTTAAATTGACCATCTTCTATAATTTCGAGTTCATAGTCGCTAGGTATGCCTAGTAATACCTTGAGGCTGCTTACTACGTATGTACCTGAGTCAATTTTTACTTTATCCCCATTTAGTACAACCTTTACATTACGCTCTGGTTTACACTTATTTTCGTTTGGTTTTGTCACGGTTTTGTTCCTCTTCTTATAATTAGATTAATTGATAAATAGCTAAAAAGTAGCTATAATTAAGTTGAATAATAGCTATTTATTCATTGCTGTCAAGTCTAAAGCTAAAAATTAATGGGTAATTAATTATTTTTAATTGGCTTTTTGGCTGTTTATTAGCTATATTTCAATAACTTGGAGGGCTTATATGAACAAAAAACGAACAATGACGATTAATTTGAATGATTCTGAAATGTCTATATTGGAAGGAATTTGTGACAAAAAAGGATTAAGTAAGACAGCGTTAGTTCGTCAAGCAGTTAGACTTTTTCAGTCTATTGATGCAAAGATAGATGCTGGAGAAAAGCTCTATATGGAAAATCCTGTCAGTAAAGAAAAATCAGAACTTCTGGTGCTGTGAGCGAGGATGTATCTCCATACTTACTTCTGAACTTGCAGACTGGCGAGTATGAAGATGCTCTCCTTCACCATAATGTTCTTGAACAGCATGTGAATGATGTAGATAGAAGCTGGAATCCTATTTTACAAAAACATTTATCCGAGCTCAAAGAAAAACACCTGAACGGTACAGAAAAATATGATCATGAAAAATTATACGCTGAAGCTGGCGAATTAATGATTCAGGATGCAAGCTGGGACTGGCAGGGGAAATACAATATTATATCCACAACTATTGGTTATTCAGGTTGTTCTCTTATATGTGATGGAGAGGTACAAGGCTTGGGTTACTTTGACATATCTGAAAAATATAAATCTCGCATTATTACAGAAAAGCCCCCAGCTCTTGTTTATATTGAACTATTATCATCAGCTCCTTGGAATAGAAAACAAATTGCAGATCAAAAATATGCTGGCGTAGGTGTAGCTCTCATTACTCATGCTATAAAAGTTAGTATCGATGAAGAGATGAATGGCAGAATCGGCCTTCACTCATTAGTCCAAGCTGAAGATTTTTATAGAAACACATGTAAGATGAAGGATTTTGGAATAGATGAAGAAAAAAATATGAGATACTTTGAGATGTCGGAAGAGCAAGCTGCTAAATGGTTATCATAAATAGAATAAGGCCTTGTTATGAATATTGATAAACTAAAAAGCCTCATTAACGATGAAGTTAAATATAGCGTTGATGCTGGATTTAGAAATGATCTCGATTCATTTTCGCAAGAGTTAGATGATTCTAGTCCCTTAATTGATTGGCGTGCCTTTCCATTAGATGAAATTGTTTCACGAAAATGGATTGATGCGAAAAATAACGATCTTGTTAAAAAGCCTAAAGAGATTTTTGAAAAATTTATAAATTTAATTGGTAGTGAAGATATTCCTCAGAAAGTTCTTTTACGCAAAACTTTTCATAAAAATACTAATCGCTTAACAAATGATTATGCTTTGTTAGCTTGGAGTATCAGGGTGCTAAGTAGAGCTATTGCTGAATGTTGTCCAAAAAAATATAACTCTGAAGTAATGGGGATTGAATTTTTACGAGAAGTTGCTCAGTTTAGTAAATTTGAAGATGGCCCATTAAGAGTAAAAAGTTTTTTAGCTGATTATGGTATTACTTTAGTTATTGAGAAAGCTTTAACTGGCACTAAATTTAATGGCGCGTCATTAATGACTACTTCAGGAATGCCTATTGTAGGTTTAACTCTACTTTATGATCGTGTGGATAATTTTTGGTTTACTTTATTGCATGAACTTGCGCATATATGGAAGCACTTACATAGCGATAATGATCTATATATTGATTTCTTCGGCGGGAACAAAAAAGATCATTTAGACAGTCCAGAAGAAGACGAGGCAGACCAAATAGCACGAGAAGCTTTAATACCAATTGAGAGTATGAGCCATGATGCTTTTCTTCTTCAAACGGGTATAGCTGTAGAGCAACTTGCAGATGAGTTAAATATCCATGCAAGTATAATTGCTGGAAGGATAAGATATGATAATAGTGCATGGCATAAATTAAGTGAGTATGTAAATAACCAAACGGTTAGGCACTTATTTGATGATGTAGATTGGGATTGATTACATATTTTTTTGTAATGTGTTTTTGCAATATTTTCCTTTAGTAAGTTATTAAAAATAATTCTTTCATAATAACGGTTGATTTGTTAATAAAAATTTGACGTAGGCTATTATCTGTCTATAGTGGTCAATGTAGTATTTGTTTTGGGCTAGAGCCCCGCGCAAAAGGTGTAGTTACAAGAGCCTTTATCTTCAGCAAGGAGATGAAATTTGTGACATAACCTGAGGTGTAGTCACAATAGCCTTTATCTTTGCAATGGAGATGAGATTTGTGGCACAGCTTTTTGCGAGGCTTATTGTCATGACAAACAAAACTGTTGAATTTTTAATCAAAGAACACGGGCTATTTCTTAGCCATTTTATTTTATCTGAATTACTTGATCGTAATCCTGATTCTTTCCGATACACCTTAGAACGCTCTAAAGATCCCTGGATCAAAGTTATAAATCAAGCTCGCCGTAAGATAGGTGGCCGTTTGTATTATTCTGTGGAGATGCTTGCGCCTCTTTTTTCATCTGACGATGAAGGGGGTATGTTATGAGCTCTTCTGAGATACATCTACCCGAACCCATGAATATTTTGGATGCCTTTACAAAAGAGCCACCAGAACCTGATTTTGTTTTTCCAGGGCTTCTATCAGGAACAGTAGGTTCAATTATTTCTCCAGGTGGCGTGGGTAAATCATTCATTGCTCTTGAGGCTGCTATTGCAGTTGCTACAGGCTGTGACATCACTGGTGGAATATTTTCATCTGAAAACCAACTAACAAGAAAAGTGCTTTATCTTCCTGCGGAAGATATGTCCACGATAATACAAGGGAGGCTTCACTGGTTAGGGAAGCACTTAAATAGTGATGCGCATAAAGCAGCTTGTAGCTCTATTACCATTCATTCGTTAGTTGGAAAGATTCCTTATATTCACACTTCAAGCCGTGATGAACTTGATCGTAAATCTGCTAAAGCATGGGCTTCAAAATTGAAGGAGCTTGCTGAAGAACATGATCTTGTCATTATTGATACATTGCGAAGGTTTCATGGATGCGATGAAAATGATGGAGCAGCAATGACTCGATTAATACAAGTACTAGAAGAAATAGCATTTGAAACAGGGACAACATTTATATTTTTACATCACACTAATAAAGCTTCTTTAACAATAAATGGAGATAGCCAAGGTGCGGCGAGGGGTAGTGGTGTTTTGACGGATAATGGCCGTTGGCAACTTAATTTAGTTGTAATGTCAAAAAAAGAAGCGAATAAGAAAAAGGTTAAAGAATGTGATCGACGTAATTATATTCGCATTGTGCAGTCAAAAGTAAATTACTCTTCTTCCCAAGAAGATATTTGGTTACAACGAAGTGAACATGGAGTACTCATCCCGGCTAAATTGAAAAAAAAATCTACTCCTAATGGACAAGGTATAGGTCGGGAGAATGATTCTAATGAATAAAGTACTTATAACTTATGCGCGTCATGATTTTCAGTTATCAATTTCTCCAGTTTTTATTCCTATAGCAAGAGGGGGGCGTGGGAAACATAGAATGGAAGTGAATTATAAAAATAAAAATGGAAAAATAAAAGTAGTTAGTCCATGGAAATTAGATATTGCAGATGAATCCGTATTATTAGCAATAATCGCTATCGCTGGGCCTCGCGGTAAAATTTTATCTATAGGCTCTAAGCATGAAAGAGCCATTGATTTTAGGAAGAGTTTAAATGAAAAAGAAGAGCGTGAAACACTTGCTATATCAACTTCGTTATATGAAATATGTAAATTAATTGGTAACAGTACTGGAGGGAAAGCGAAAGAAAATGTAGAAAAATCTTTGGAAAGATTAGCTGCTACAACTATTTTTATTGAAGTTGCGGGGGAAAAGTGGAATAGCAAAATACTATCCTTCCGTCGAGATAAAAAGCTTCGACTTAGAATAGCTCTTAACGCTTGTAGCAGTAATGCAATCTTATTTAATGATATTAATTACACAAAGATAGATTTAACTGAAAGAGCAGGATTAAAAAATGACACAACAAAGGCAATTCATCGACGACTTAGTGCGCTGGTCTGGCCTAGTCATTCAACTAAAGTAGGGGTAGATACTTTAATTAAAGGTGTTTTTGGAGAAAAAGATTTTGAAGAGAAAAATATGGGAAAAAGAAGGGAAAGAGTTCGCAAAGCATTACGTTCAATTAATGAATACCCTGCTTGGAAAATAAAAGTAGAAAATAATATGGTTAACGTTTGGCGTAAAAATATAAAGCCTTAATCATTTATATATATTGTAGAAATAGGGTACTAACTGTCATTTCATGAGGTACTAACAGTCATTTTACGGGGTACTAACTGTCATATTGCAGAAGTCTATTTTTTGCTTAACCTATTGAAATAATGAGATTTATTTGAAGGCGAGAAATTTTACTCCAATAATATTCCAAAAATATTATAGCAAAGGGGCTTTAAAAGCCCCCTTTGCTATGTTTTAAAGAGCAGGAAAGTGAGCCGGATTTGCAGGTGGCATTTCAAGTGTGTCTTCAGCAATCTTGCTTAATAGCCTCATCCTCTCTTCTGCATTTTGCGTAGCTATAGAAGATAGTAACTTGAGCTGATGAAGAACATCTAATTAAGGGCTTTATATACAGATATGTAATATAGTTATAACTATTCTGTGACCCATTCTGCTGGGAAGTGTGATGGAGAATTTTTAGGTTTATTAAGTTCACTATCAAAAGCTTGTTTAAGTAAGCGCATCCACCTTTCAGCCGTTTCGGTTGTCATAGCAGCAAGTAATTTTGGGATAGGGGCATGGATGTCTTTGAGCAAAATATACAACCCAGTTTTTGCGTCAGCGGCAGCTCGATTTGTTACATTTTCTAACATTTCTTGGCCCATTTGGTTAACACCTGAGCCTAAACTTTCCCATTTCGTGTAGCCTTCTCCGGTGATTCCATATTCCTCAATGCCATCGAAATCAACGATAATTGGACTCGCATTTTTTTTGCCAACTGTGTGTAATATGCTGAGCTGTTTATTATCCATGTCAACCCCAATCCCACCAAACACTTCCGTCATAACATAGTCTGGGCATTGCAATGAGTTAACAACACTGTCCCAATTTTCTTGGTAAGATTTATTGATATTGTTGAGAGCCCTTTTTTTTAGCTGCTTAGGAACGACGAAAAATACAAGTACTGTGACTATCCCAAAAACATACCAACTTTCCAAATAAATACCCGCAACAATGCCCGAAATAGGGGCAACAAACATCATGATTGGTAACAACATAACAAACATTTGCGCATTCAATTGTTTTATACTCGCTTTATCTGCTTTCCTCATTCTTAACTCCAGATTTGTTTTTAAAATATTATAAATAGCTTCCGATAGTTATCCTCAAGCCAATCTATTCTATTCTTTTGCAATCCGTAGTTCAACTCCGTTACGAATAATTTGTTACTACAATAGTCTTCGGGGTATGGCTCAACTCAAGGAAAAATTTGGCAAGCGTTTGCAATCTCTTAGAAACCAACTTGGTATTACACAAGAAGAATTGGCAAATCAGTCTGGTTTATCTCTCGACACAGTTAGCAATATAGAGCGCGGAATTAACGGTACTAAATTTGATGTTTTGGAAAAATTTGCTGGAATATTAAATGTTGAAGTTAAGGAATTATTTGAATTTAGTGAGTGATTTGTAAATTGGAATATAAAGCATAGCGTTAAATATTTAGTTCTTCTTTAATAAATAATTAGGAATATAGTAGCCCTTACCGGTAACGGTAAAATTATCGAGATAATCTTGCTATATTTATATACTATTTGGCGAATCTTACCGATACAGGTAAGGTTTTTGCAATCACTGAATTATTTACACCTCGTTTCTTCGTATTTGTCCCTTTATTACCGTTAACGGTAAGCTCACTTTATGAATTGTGTTTTTATATTCTTTTATAAAAAAATCATTTCTTTTATCACGGTTTCACGTGAGAAATTTTTGAAAAAAAACGATTCATTTTGAATCATTCACCAAATTTTTTTTATAAGCACAAAATTATTTAAAAATAATTCTGATTTTGTTTCTGTTTTTTCAAAAATAAAAAAATGAATTTTTTAAGTCCTAGAAACCCGCGTCTAGCCTCAACTTTATAAAAATGTGTCAATAGCTAAATATTCCTTATAAATCAATAGGTTACGCTTGATTGTGGGGGCGGTAAAGTATATACTTAGCACATAAGCAAGTCGTGTGTGGTGTGACAAAGTCGCACCACACAGTCTTGCCAAAGGGAGAAAACTCCCTTGTGGAATCCAGAGAACCTGAAGAGATGAGCATGAGAAATCGACAACAAACTAAAACTGTAACTTTTAGGTTGTATCCAGAGGTTAAAGAAAAATTAGAAATTGATGCTGAAAAAGCGGGACTGTCCGTGTCCGGTTTGGTTAAGTTTAGGGCATGCGGAGAGGCGGCTGCCGTTATGCCAACTAAACAGAAACGAATACCCGCGAACGCCCATGAATTACGACGCATCATGGGTGAGCTTGGAAAAATTGGAAGTAACTTAAATCAAATTGCCAGATTCATTAATTCAACTGACTCGTTTGATTCAGAAAAAATTAGCCTCAAATTAATTGAGCATCACATGAGAAAAATGAGAAAAGCATTACTGCGAATGGTTTAAGCATTTAGTTGGACATAAAAAATTTAATAATTAAGAGCAAATAAAAATGGAAGAAAATAATGTTTTTATCGAGCCGCTAGATACAGAAGAAAATAAAACAATGAAAGAAAAATCTTTTGCTAGAAGACAGAAAATAATGGAAAAAAGTGAAAAAGCACCGACTCTTTTTTTAGAGGCATGGAAACAGGGAGTAACTCTTATTGGCGGTGAATTTTTTAACCAAAAAAATCCATTAAGTACAATTAAAGATAAAAATGAGTTGCGACCAAACTATGAGTACATCCACGAAAATATATGGGTAATGTCTTCTGGTAAAAAGGTTTTATTGGCTCTTATGTGTTCATTTTATAATTCTGTTTGGGGTGGTGATTTAATAACAGAGGTTGGTATAAAAGGTATGTCAGATATTTCTGCAAAATTAGATTATGAGTCCTTAGATGTAGTCTCAGAATTGTTAGTTAATTATCACGGTTGGTAGTTGTTTAGATGAGAACTTTTGTGTCGTTTAATCAATATAATTTTTTAGCCCTTCGAACACTCTTGCCGAAGAACGTTATCTTGTTTCCAATATGGAATAGCATAGATGATCTAACGAATCTCTTATCAGAGTTAGATTGTAATGATGAAGTGATAAAAACCCTTATTGCAGATATAGAGCTATGGACTTACTTTGAAAAATTACCAGACCTACTGGAATGATAATAAAAAGCACACAACGAGAAGGCTGGGAAGAATTGGAGGTTCATTTAGAAAGTGATGAAAATGAAAAAGTCCGAGTAGTAAAAACTCGCGGTGTGATCCTTGAAACAATCGGAGGCGCTCTTGAAGAGTTTGAAGCTATCGCAAAAGCTTCAAATTGTAAAAAATTTATGTTCCATGTTTCGGCATCTCCTCATCCGAATGAATCGATGACAGAAAAACAGTGGTTAGCTTTATGGAAGCAGCATGAAAGAATAAACAATCTTGAAAATGCAGCTTATATAGAAATTGAACATGATAAAAACGGCAGAATACATCGCCATCGTGTTTATTGTCGAGTTAATAGTGATACAGGAAAAGCTGTTAATTTAAGTTGGACTAGATTGAAAAATGAACGGCTGTCTAGGATGTGTGAAGCTCACTTCGGTCACAAAATTGTTCAAGGAAAATTCAATCGTTCTGTTATTAAACATTTAAAAAAAGATGGCTTTAAAACAATAGCAGCGCAACTTGAAGCATCTGGAATTGCGGATAATGAACCCCGAATAACTCAAATTACTCATTCGGAAAATCAACAAATAAGAAATGGTTTTGATCTTAAAGTTTCTCGCGGTCAAATATCAGATGCATGGGCACAGAGCGACAATGCTGATGCATTTAAAGCTGCTCTCGTGGAAAAAGGTTATTACTTAGCTGATGGCGATAAGCAGGGTGTTCCTGTTGTACTCGATGTTGATGGACATGTAATCCCTCTTTTAAGAGCTATCAATGCACATCGAAAATTAGGTGGTTTAACGATTATTAAAAAAAAAGAATTTATGAAAAAAGTTATTTACCCACTGAAAGATGTTGATGCAGTAAAAGAGCAATTACCTGAACCAGCTCACTTTAATAATTCAGGCCAAAAAGCCAAAATTAAGAAGGATTTACCTTTATCCATGAGTAACATTATTAATCAACAAGATAAAATATCGGGTTCGAATAAAATATTATCGAGCCGAAAAAGTGACAAGAAGAATCTACTTGACGAAGAATATGGAGAGTTGCTTGCTAGCATACATCTAACACGATTCTGGCAAGTAGATCGACTTAGTAACGGGTGGCTACAGTTACAAAATCGGACAGGTACCGTTATTGATCGAGGGGATAATATTTTAGTTAATACTATTAATAATCAGCAACACGCAATTACAGCTGCACTCGAATTGGCCAAGCTCAAGGGGTGGGATGAAATTATTATAACTGGCGATGATGAATTTAAAACGGTTTCTTATGAGAAAGCGTTAGAAATGGGAATTAAAGTGGATATAAATAATGAACATGATCGACTGATATATGAAAGAGTTTTAAAGAACATAAATCAACATGAAAAAAATGTTCGCCTGGATATAGCATCATTTCCTGATCAGGACGAAGAACAAGAAAACAATCATCAACCAATAGAATCTAGTTCACATCGAATTAGGTGATAGTTTTAACAGGTAGGAGAAAAAAGCATGAAAATACTAAATGAAATTTATAGCATCATCGAAGAACATCGAGGTTCGAAAAGTAGTTGGTTAATGGCGAAAGCAGTTTTATCTGCTTGTACAACTAGTTACGATGGCCCGTCTCTTCTTTCTGTCTCCGTGAATCTTGATAATGAGAATCAAGAAAGAGTATTTAAGCTTATGAGAATTCATGAAGAAAGCGACTATAGCAATGCCGCGCAAAATGAAATGTTTGATAAGGTTATATGCTTATATCCAAGCTTAGAAATTTTAGATTGAGGTAAAAAGTAATAAAACTGCATAGCAAAACTAATTTTTAGCTATGGGGTTTTATAGTTCGGAGGTTCGTGATAAACCATGCTTTGAATTAATAGAAAATCTGGGGTTTCTTTTGAGTTAGCTCCCATGTGAACAGAAATACATAATATTGTTCCATTAGATAAAGTTACTATGTGACTTTCACCACACTTGTTAATGAACTTTTCTTCCATAAATTTGGATATTTGATATATCCAAACATCTACAGTTCGGTAAAATTTATCTGCTTTTTTATAAATTTCCTTTTGTATCGCTTCAACCTCTAATTTATCTTGGTGAGTAGGGTATAAAAGAATCTTAGGCCAAGAAACTTTATTCTCCTGGGAGTATTTAATGATTTTTTCAAGAGTAGATATTAAGTCGGAGTCAAATTTTTCTTTTAAAAAAATATGAACTAAACCATAAAAAATTACAGCGCGATTTTCACATGTGTCATCCATAGTTTGAAGTAAAGCAATATTATCTGATTTTGAATATGGTTCGAAATCAGAAGATAAACATTTAAAATCTTGTTTATTTATGTAGTCATGACCATATTGCTTCATTTTTTTTAAGAAGTTACGAAGCGAATGATCATCCGAGTCAGAGTTAATTTCATAAAGGGTTAAATGCAGAGCAGCAATTGCTTCATTATCGCACTCGCCGAGAATTAAACTATTAAATAATAATTTAATTTTATCGTGTTCACTTTTATCACTTCTTTTTAAACAATTGCTCAAATACTTCTCGCATTTGGCAGTTACATTATTTCGTATTTCGGAATTTATTTTCATGTAATAAATATAATACATATCAAGCAATAAAACAAGTAAAACTTCAAATAAACCTCAATGATTTCAATGGCTTGCACATAATTATGTCGGTATGGAAGATACTTTTATACAAGTTAAATGAGTTGTTTTACATCGATAAATATTCCCGTTGTTGATAAATTTTCGGGCACTGTAACGTCTGCTTAGCTTTAGTGCTTCAAGGTCTACTCGTGCCTGTGTTCCACCATGACGCCAGCTATTCATTCGTTCTTTTATTTCCGTTATCAACACACACGGGAATAAATTAAGATGAATAAAAATAAATTAGTTATTTCAAATGAAAATAAAATTATCGAAAGCGCCTTAAAAATACTTGAGCAGAGAATTAGTTACAATTCTGAAAGCCAGAAATTTACATCACCTGACGATAGTAAAGCATTTGTAAAGCTACAGCTTGCAACACTTGAACATGAAGTATTTGCTTGTATGTTTCTTGATAACCAGCATCGGGTGATTACTTTTAAACAAATGTTTAGAGGCACTATAGATGGTGCTAGCGTATATCCTCGTGAAGTAGTGAAAGAAGCACTAGCTCACAATGCCGCCGCAGTTATTTTTGCTCACAATCATCCGTCAGGTGTTGCCGAACCAAGTCAGGCAGACCAACAGATAACGAAACGACTTAAAGATGCGTTAGCATTGGTAGATGTTCGAGTGCTTGATCATTTAGTAGTTGGACAAGAGGTAGTAAGTTTTGCAGAAAGGGGATTGTTATAAAGTATAAAAGCTAAAAACACAAAACCGGCAATTAAGCCGGTTTTGGTGTTAGATGGAAGACCGCATAAACTCTTTTAAAGAGTTTAGTATTTCATTTTTAAATACCACCTCGAAAGGTGGAAAACATCTGTTAAAGATCTAATATCTCTAGTTAGTCGCTTATAAACACCCCCCCTAATTAAAGGGGGAATACACCTGACAAAGATATAGTACCTTTAGTAAGTTACTTATAAACACCCCCCTAGTTAAAGGAGGAATACATCTGTTAAAGATCTAATATCTCTAGTTAGTCACTTATAAACACCCCCCTAATTAAAGGGGGAATACATCTGACAAAGATATAGTATCTCTAGTAAGTTACTTATAAATACCATCTAACAGTCAGTATAATACGTAAACACATTCCCAATGTCAAGAAAAACTTCTTATTTATTAAGTACTTAATGTCAATAGCTAAATATTAGAAAAGAGCTGATATGATAGTGACTTACATATAATAATTAGTAAAAAAGCAGGTTAAATGAACACAGAACAATTAAAACAACTCGAAAAAGATCTATGGTCAGCCGCAGATAACCTCCGAGCTAATACAGACTTAAAATCTACTGAATATGCTACCCCTGTTTTAGGGCTTATCTTTCTTAAATTTGCCGATAATAATTATGCACGTGCCGAGAAGGCGATTAATGCCGAGTTTGCGAAACTCACAGGTACACGCCGTGAAAAGCCGATTGATGAAATCGCGATTGAAAAATGCGGTTTCTATTTACCTCCCCATGCACGTTACGAATATCTACTGAACTTGCCAGAAAAAGAAAACGTCGCTAAAAAGATCAAAGAAGCGATGCAGGATATTGAAAAATACAAACCCGAACTCGACGGCGTATTACCAAAAGACGAATACACGCCGCTCACACGTACCGATAAAACTATACCGGCGCAGTTACTTAAAAATTTCTCCAACATCCCGCGTGATGCCAGTGGCGATATCCTCGGCAAAATTTACGAATACTTTTTGGGTAACTTTGCATTGGCCGAAGGTCAAGGTGGCGGAGCATTCTTCACGCCCACATCCGTGGTTAAACTCATGGTGGAAATCATTGAGCCTTATAAAGGCACTGTGTACGACCCGGCCTGTGGTTCTGGTGGTATGTTTGTGCAGTCACAACAATTTGTCGAGCAACATCGTGAAGAGTTAGACGCATTAGGTGAATCGCACGAAGAAGATCAGCTATATGTTTACGGACAAGAAAAAACGTTAGATACCGTCAAGCTCGCAAAAATGAACTTGGCGGTAAATGGCTTACGCGGAGAAATACGCCAGGCCAACAGCTACGCGGAAGATCCTTACAATGGTTTTGGTAAATTCGATTTTGTCATGGCTAACCCACCGTTTAATGTGGATGACGTACCCGTTGCCACGGTAGAAGCCGACGCGCGTTTTAATACCTACGGCATACCGCGCAAAAAATCCAAAGCCAAAGCAGCAGACAAAGGTAAAGAGACCGTACCGAATGCAAACTACTTATGGATTAATTTATTTGCTACTAGCTTAAAAGAAAAAGGTCGCGCCGCCCTGGTTATGGCCAACTCGGCATCCGATGCCCGTCACAGCGAAGCCGATATTCGCCAAACCTTGATCGAAAATAATTTAATCTACGGCATGCTTTCATTACCATCGAATATGTTTTACACCGTCATCTTGCCAGCGACTTTATGGTTTTTTGATAAAAACAAACAAGACGATAAATTGCTGTTTATTAATGCGCGTAATATATTCACTCAAATCGATCGCGCTCACCGCGAATTTAATGAAGCGCAAATTCAAAATATCGCCATTATCAGTAAACTGCATAAAGGCAATCACAGCGCCTTTGTTCGTTTGGTCGATAGCTACTTTACTAAAGGTATGGAACTGTTATTAGAAAACCAACAACAAGTCACCCCTGTTTCCGAACAACTATTAGAAGTACTGGACGACAAACAAGGCAACTCTGTCGTCAAAGATTTAGTAAAACAATGGCAAGTGCTGGATAAACTGAAACAAAGCCACCAGGCCTATATCAAAGAAGTCAAAGGCAAGTTAAAAAAAGCCAAAGAAGTGGCTACCATTAACAAAGCGCAACACGAACTACGCAAATATTTTGATCCGTTTTTTGAATCACTTCACGTAGGTTTAAAACATCTGAACAAAATAGTGCGGCAGCATGAAAAAGCCAAAGCAGAAATTGCAAAAGCAAAAGGTAAACGTGCTACGACTGATCGTGAAACCAAAAAGCTCAAAGATGCACTTGAGCTGCTGAATAAAGAAGTAAAAATAGCTGAAAGTTATTATAAACATATTCACTGGCTACAAGAACGATTCCCTAAGGCTGAATACGAAGATGTCATAGGCCTGTGTAAATTAGCTAGCCAGGAAGAAGTGAAGGAACAGGATTATTCCTTAAATCCTGGGCGCTATGTGGGGGTAGTAATTGAGGAAGATGGGAAGACGGAAGAGGAGTTCATCGAATCACTATTGTATTCTAAAGACCAGTTAAATATATTGTTTGAAGAAGCAAGTAACATTAAAAAAGCTATATCACTAAACGTTGATGCTTTAGTGGGGGATGAATGAAGGGATTTTCAGAAAAAACACTTGGCGAAATACTAACATTACAGCGTGGATTTGATATTACTAAGAAGGAGCAGACATTTGGTGTAGTACCAATTGTTTCATCATCTGGTATTTCTAGTTATCATAATCAAGTTAAGGTTAAAGCTCCTGGTGTTGTTATAGGACGAAAAGGCACACTAGGTACTGTCCATTATATAAATAAAGATTTCTGGCCTCATGATACGACACTATGGGTCAAGGATTTCAAGAATAACGATCCTCGTTTTATTAGTTATTACTTAAAGACACTAAAACTTGAAAATTTCGATACAGGTGCATCCAACCCAACACTTAATCGAAACCATGTTCATAAGATTAAGGTTATATTCCCTGAGTTGCCGATTCAAAAAAAAATATCTGCCATCCTATCCTCATACGACGACCTCATCGAAAACAATAAACGCTGTATAGCCATATTGGAAAATATGGCCGAAGAAGTATACCGTGAATGGTTTGTGCGTTTTCGTTTTCCTGAGTATCAAAGCTCGGAGTTTGAGAAAGGTATACCAAAAGACTGGACAGTTAAAAATATAACTAAAGTCGATTCATTTAAATTTATAAAGCGAAACCTAGACTCGTGGGACGGGGTGAAAAACTATTATGCTACAGCTCAAGTAGACGGCATAAACTTATTGGCGCCTACAGATGAAATAACATATGAGAATAAACCTAGTAGGGCACAATATATGCCATTGATGTTTTCAGTTTGGTTTGCAAGGATGAAGAATACTTTTAAGGTTCTTGTCTTTAATGAAAAAAATAAATATTTACTAAAGAAGTCTGTTCTTTCTAGTGGGTTTATTGGTTTTGAGGCAGACGAAACGTCTTATCCATTTTTATATATGTTAGTAAAGAGCCAAGGATTTCATGATTCTAAAGATATGTTTTGTACTGGTGCGACACAGGAATCATTGACTGATACAGGGCTTAAAGCCATTAAGGTACTGATGCCAACTGAACTTATTTTAAAAAAATTTTCCTCAGAGGTTTCTTTATTAATAAAGCAAATAGTACAACTACAAATTACAAATAATGAATTGAGTAAAGTTAAAGAGGTTCTTTTAGCTCGCTTAATTTCTGGAAAACTATCAGTTGAAGACTTAGATATTCAATTCCCACCCAGCATGCAGGAAGAAAACGCAGCATGATCAAAACGCAGACAAGGGATAACAGCAGGTAGCGGTTATGGCTAAAAATTTTATTTCAGAAGATGATATCGAACAGGCGATTTTAAAACGTTTGCAGGCTGATTTTTCGTTTGAGCTGCTGAATTGTTTTACCGCCAAGCCCGATGAGCTGAAAGATGGATCACAGCGTAGCGATAAGCGTGATGTGATATTGGCCGATCGATTGTTAGCTGCATGCATCAAGTTAAATCCCAGTATTCCTGAAGAAGTGATTGAGCAACAGGTTATCCCTAAGCTGATGGATCGCCGGACAGCCATGAGTTCTATCGCTGCTAACCGTGAAGTGGATAGTTTGATTCGTGATGGTGTAACCGTTGAGTTTGATCAAGAAAGTTCTAACGGAAAAATTGAAAAGCGCCATGAACGTGTTCGTCTAATTGATTTTGATGATGCCACTAACAATAACTACCTAGCCGTTTCACAGCTTTGGATTAAATCACTAGGCCAGGCGCCCAAAGCTTCTTTTCGTAGACCTGATGTTATTTTATATGTGAACGGTTTGCCTTTGGTGTTTGTCGAGCTGAAAAACTCTAATGTGAAATTACGTTCTGCCTATGACGATAACCTGAAAAGCTATAAGCACGATATTCCACAACTGTTTTACTGTAATGCATTTTGTTTGTTATCCAATGCCATTGAATCCAAGGTTGGTAGTTTTACCGCTGGTTGGGAACACTTTTTTAATTGGCTGCGAGTAGACAGTGAAAGTGAGAAAGTTAATCGTAAACAAATATCCAAACAAGGTACTAGCCTTGAATATGCCGTAGCGGGTATATGCCAACCGCATAAGCTGTTGGACTATGTCGAAAACTTTATTCTGTTCCATAAAGAAACCAGCAAGATAATCGCCCAGAACCATCAGTTTATGGGTGTGAATAGCGCCTTTGAACGTTTTTTAGATCGAGATAAACATCACGGCCGTTTGGGTGTGTTTTGGCATACTCAGGGTTCGGGCAAAAGTTTCTCGATGATTTTTTATGCTCGTAAGATATTTCGCAAAGTCACGGGCAACTTTAGTTTTGTGGTGGTCACAGATAGACAAGATTTAGATGGTCAAATTTATCGAAACTTTTTAAACACTGGCACCGTTAAAGAAAAAGACGCAGCTCAGCCTAGTAACGCCGAGGAAATGCGAAAGTTTTTAGGGCAAAACAAAAAGGTGGTGTTTACCCTGATTCAAAAATTCCGGTATGACAAAGGGAAAAAATACCCGCGTCTATTTGACCCCGATAAAGAAAAACGCGAAGTGGTTGTGATGGTGGATGAAGCCCACCGCACACAATACAAATCACTCGCTGAAAATATGCGTGAAGGTTTAAAAGGCGCGCACTTTTTGGCGTTTACCGGTACGCCCTTGTTAGGTAAAGAACGGAAAACCAGTGCCTGGTTTGGTGACTACATATCGGAATACAACTTTCAGCAAGCAATGGAAGATCAAGCTACCGTGCCTTTGTATTATGAAAAGCGCGTACCCGAAGTATTGATTCAAAATGAAGACTTAGGCGAAGAGTTTTACGAACTGTTAGAAGATGAAAACCTTGATGAAGCACAGCAACAAAAGCTGGAACGGAAATTCGCCCGTGAAATGGAAGTCATTAAACGCGATGATCGTTTAGATACCATTGCCAAAGATATTGTTTATCACTTCCCACGCCGTGGATATTTGGGCAAAGGCATGGTGGTATCGTTAGATAAATTCACTGCCGTAAAAATGTATGACAAAGTGCAGCAGCATTGGAAAGAAGAAATTAAGCGTCTTAGAGGTTTAATTAAAGATACTAACAACGACATTGAAAAAGCGCGTTTTAAAAAGATTGTTGAATACATGCGGTCGGTCGAAATGGCTGTGGTGATCAGTGATCCCAAGTCGGATGTAGAACGATTTGAAAAAGCGAAGCTTGATATTAAGCCGCACATCAAACGCCTTGATCAACTCGATGAACATGGCCATGACCTGGAATATAATTTTAAAGACCCCGAACACCCTTTGCAGTTGGTATTTGTATGCGCCATGTGGTTAACCGGATTTGATGCGCCAACTGTATCAACCTTATATCTTGATAAACCAATGAAAGATCATTCCCTGATGCAAACCATCGCCAGGGCTAACCGAGTGGCGGCCTATAAAATAAAGGGCCACAACGGCGAATTTATTGAAAAGAAAAATGGAGATATTGTCGATTACTACAATGTCTTCCGTAACATGAAAAAAGCCTTACGCGACTATGCACAAGGCAGTGATGTGGATGGTGAAGATGAAGGCGACAGCGAATCCCCTGTAAAACCAAAATCAGACTTATTTGTATTATTGGATGAAGCTATAACTCAGGCCGTGAGTTTTTGTAAAGAGCGTGATATAGATTTGGAAAGTATTGTTAAAGGTGGTGATATCTTTAAAAATATTGCGCAATTCGAACAATTTGCTGACACCTTACTGAGTAAAGATGAATGGCGTAAATCTTTTTATGTGTATGACAATACCGTATCGGGTTTATACGAAGCCTGTAAACCTGAAATATTCGAACAAGCGCCCAGGAAACTAATTGCTGTGATTCAGTATTTGCGTGGCGTGATTGATATGCACGTTGAGCAGGCCGATATTGAAACGGTAAGCCAAAAAATCGCTGAGCTGTTAGATGAAAGTGTTGTTGTGGATAATGCAGAAAAATTTGCAGTTAAAGAGCATCAAGCGGAATACAAAATTGTTCAAAAAGGTAAAGTGTGGGATTTAAGTAAGCTAAATTTTGAAAAGCTGAAAGAAGAATTCAAAGACGTTAAATATAAAAATATTGAAATCGCTGAAATGCGTGCATTCATCGAAGACAAACTGCAAAAAATGATGGAGCAAAATCACACCCGTGTGGACTTTGCCCAAAAGCTGCAAGAAATTATTGACGAATACAATGCTGGCGGTTCTTCAACTGAAAACTACTTTGAAGACTTAATGAAATTCGCTGAAGAAATGAAAGGTGAAGATGAACGACATGTCCGTGAAGGCTTAACGGAAGATGAACTTGAACTTTACGATACATTAAGAAAAGATAAACTGACGAAAGCTGAAGAGCTAAAAGTTAAGCTAGCTGCAAAACATTTGATTACACGCTTATTAGAAGAGCACCCAAAGGTGTTAGTGCAAGACTGGTGGAAAGATGGTCAAACCCAACGCATAGTTAAAGCAGCCGTTGAGAAAGTATTGGATACAGATTTACCTGACACCTATGATCGGATTTTGTTTAAAGAAAAAAGCGATAATGTTTTTAACTTGATTGTCGATTTCGCTGCTCAAGGTAAAAAGTGGGTTGCTTAATCTGTAGTAGCTCAGACTTAATCTAACAGTCGTACAATTGAGTTTAGATATATTCTGATGATGGTATGCTTAAATCGATATGAGCAGACATACAGGAACATGTACAAAAGTACCGCTGTCGACCCAAAACGGCCTGTTAGAGAAATCTAATATAGCACTGATATTTATATTTTATAGGATGTAATGTGAATACAATCGGAATCAGGGTTAAACCAAATTCGGTAATTATTGCCATTCACGACACTATTGAAAATAGCATCGTGAATGTTGAAAATATTAAGATACCTAAAGCACTTTCTACTCCAGAAGCATTAAAGTATGTAAGAAATAGTATTCTAGATATCCTGAGAGAATACAAAATCTCCAAGGCAGGTTTAAGGATAGTAGAAGGCAGCTCCCAAACTTTGGTTATTCGTCGTATAGAAATTGAAGGCGTTATCCAAGAAGCTTTTGCTAGCAGTATGTTATCCGCATATTTTTGTGGGCAAATCTCAACAATATCAGCGAAGCTCGATATTCCTAGAGCTGATTTTAAGCGGTACATTGCCGGTGAACTTGAATATGAAAATGTTGAAAATTGGAGTGAACACAATAAAGAGGAAAGAGAAGCCATCCTAACTTCTTTGGGGGCTATTAATGCTTAATACTACACGGACGGCTGAATTAAGCTTTCATATTGTTAGTGAAATTGGACAAGAAGGCAAAAACTCACAAGTTTTCACTGCAACTGATTTACAGCTTAATGCTGAAATCGTTGTAAAAAAAATGTTTAAAAATGATTTTTCTGATGTGAATGAATATTTTTCAGAAGCAAGTTTACTATGCCTGAGTAGTCACCCAAATGTTGTTCCAATATATTATGCGTGCCAAGATGAAGACCATGTTTATTTGGCCATGCCATATTTCGAAAAAGGGTCGCTTAAGAAAAGACTGCAAGATAAAGCAATCAGTGTCAGGGAGATAATTGTATTTTCAACTCAGGTTCTTAGTGGTCTCCATAATATTCACTCAAAGGGGCTTATTCATTTTGATGTAAAGCCAGACAATATTCTCTTCTCTGAAAGAAATGAAGCTCTTCTGTCCGACTTTGGTTTGACTAAACAGACTTCATATAGCGGAATAGCTGGTCAGGATAGAATATACGGAAATATGGTACCTCCAGAAGCTTTTAGTACCTCTGACTTTAATAGTCAGTTTGATATATATCAATTTGGGCTTTCGCTACATAGAATGTGCGTTGGTGATAATGTATTTTATGCTGAATATGCTACCTTTATAGAAGGTGGTTCGTTAAATCGTGACAGATTTAGACATGCTGTTGTAAACGGGCAGTTTCCAAGCAGAGATAACTATCCAGAGCATATACCGCAGGCGCTTATCAATACAGTTAAAAAGTGTTTGTCCGTAGATTTGAACCAGAGATATTCAGCAGCTGTCGATGTTGTAAATGATTTGTCTGATATTGATGGTGCGTTGCTTGATTGGAACTTGTTATCTACTGGGGCAGAGAGGAAATGGTGTAAGCAGTTACCAGATGGACGCTCCTATGAACTGATAGTAAATACAGATGGAAGTTCTATCGCAATGAAAACTTCAGCAAATAACAATACGCAACGTGTAATTGCATACTGCAAACCTAGTATAAATAGAGCAGATATTAAGCGCTTCCTTAGGAGTAATTAATTATGTCAAAAGTCATAAATAAAAAAGAAAAATATTGCACGCGTTCTAGCATTTCTAATAAAAGCGTGCAGGCGCCTAAGGAAGCTAGGATTGATAGCGAATCACGAACTGATTTTAGCGTTGATACTATCGGATATTTTATCTGGCACCCTAGCCATCCACAAAAAAAATATAACAAATAGCTCCAGCGGTAATTTAAACAATACTTGTTTTACGTTTGCAAATACGCCACTTTAAATTACGACTGAGTAAGCCGTTGAACCTCTGCTTAGTATTTTGATACAGCGTTATTTCAACTAAGCCGTAAGGTAAAATATTAAGCTATTTATTAATATGTCAGAACAAGTCTGAGCTAATACACTTAACCAAGTTTGCTAACGAGATCTTCCGCTCTTAGATGTGTGTATCGTTTTAGCATCTGCATACTTTTATGACCGCTTATTGATGCAACTTCTTGATCTGTTAAATTAAGTTTAACTAATTTTGTAACCGCGCAATGTCTAAGATCGTGAAATGTAAAATCTTTAATTTTAGCTTTTTCGAGTATTTCTCCCCAAGCCTTATTAAAAACATAAGGGCGGCGTTCTTCATCTTTTCCTGGATTACCAAAAAACATTAATTCACAATCTTTAGGGCGTAGAGGGTTTTCTAGTGCCAGTTTGAATACACGAGTTGCTTCTTTATTTAATGGGACTGTACGGGTTTCACCATTTTTAGTCTGATAGATCACTACAGTTCTATTTTTAAGATTTAAGTTCTTGCATCCTAAATAAGTTATTTCACTGAGTCGCATACCAGTATTTAGAGCAATTCGTACGATCCACCCGAGCATCGGGTTACTGTATTCATCGGAAGCCTTTAGTAAGCGTTTCTCTTCATCTGGAGTTAAGATTCTATCGCGTTCGCTGTCTTTTACAGATGGCTTTCGAATGTTGTTTACAGGGTTATACACTAAGCCTAAACGCCATTCTTGAATGGCTGTTGTGAATAAGTGAGAAAGCAATGCAAGCTCAAGTCGAACAGTATTTTTGCTTTTACCCTCATTTAGTCTTTTATCACGAAAATCGCCGACAACATCTGATGTTATTCCTGCAAGAGATCGTTGACCAAGATAATTTTTAAGAATGATAGCTTTACTTTTTTCGCCTCGATGTGTCTTAGCGCTTTTTAGGGGAGATATTTCTTCTATATATCTATTGAGGGCTGCTTTTAGGGTCGTTTTCTCAGCGGTAGCACGTTGAATATAAACTCCACGTACCATTTCATCTTCGATTCGACGAGCCCAATCTTCGGCATCACGTTTAGTTCTGAATGATTTTGAAGTGGTGTCAAATCCATGCTTACGTACAAGAGCTTTCCATCTTGTTTCGTTCTTTTTAGTTAGAATTTTTATAAACGTAGCCATTAAGTGTACCTCGAAATTTGCGAGTGTACCTTGACTGTACTTTTTAGATTTGGAGATGTAAAGCGGATTTTTAAAGCGTTGATACTTAAGGATAAAGTGGTGGCCGGACCTGGAATCGAACCAGGGACACGAGGATTTTCAATCCTCTGCTCTACCGACTGAGCTATCCGGCCATCAACAGCGGCGTATTAGACGTGATCACGAGGCTTTCGTCAAGTCGATTTTATTTATGGATTCCGGCTAAGCGCACACCGGAATGACGGGTGGGGGTAGATGCCGGCTAAGAGCACGCCGGAATGACGGGCCAGGGGTAGATACCGGCCAGGAACGCGCCGGAATGACAGGCTATTTGCTTAATTTTATTTGGGTGTGTATCCCTCAACCTTGGCTGATCCATCGCCAAAAAAGAATTTTTCCATTTCATCGACTAAAAATTGGCGATGTTTAGGATCCATGGGGCTGAGTTTGTTTTCGTTCATCAGCATGGTTTGCTGTTTCATCCACTGCTGCCAGCCTTCTTTGCTGACATTTTCTAGGATGCGCTGGCCGATTTCACCGGGGTAGGGTGCTCTGTCGAGACCTTCAGCTTCTTTTTTTAAAAACACACAATTGACCATTTCGCCCATGTTTAATTCCTCGTTAATATTTTCACGACTGGTGCGGGTAAGCCCAGCGATTCAGGTTGCTGCGTGTTATACCAGACTCTGTTGTCGGCTTCCATCACATGATTTGCAGGGCTTTTCAGTCGGCAGGCAACGGGGGTGATGTCGAGATGGAAATGGCTAAACGTGTGGCGGAAAACGGGCTGCATTTCTAACTTATCGACGAGCAGACCTAACTGCTGCTGACACCATTGTGCAATGCGAACCGTCGTGCTGCCATCGCACTCAGGCAGGCTCCAGAGTCCACCCCAAATACCGCTAGGTGGGCGTTGTTGTAAGAGTACATCGCCGCTTTCGTTTTGCAGGATGAGCATTTGCGTTGCTTTAACGGGCAATGTTTTACGTTTTTTAGGGGTGGGATAATTGCTAACGGTGCCTTGTTCATGTGCGCGGCATAATTCGGTGACAGGACATGTGGTGCAGGTGGGTTTGCGTGCGCAGGCAGTCGCACCTAAGTCCATTATTGCCTGAGTGTAATCCGTGAGATTTTTTTCAGGCGTTAAGGTTTCCGCTAATTCCCAAAGCTGGTTTTCGATGGCCTTTTTTCCCGGCCAGCCATCCACTGTATAAAGTCGAGTGAGTACTCGCTTCACGTTTCCATCAAGAATAACGTGGCGTTGTCCGAGTGCTTGCGCCAAAATTGCCCCTGCCGTAGAGCGGCCGATACCGGGTAAGGCGAGTACCTCTTCAAAATTTTCAGGAAATTGGTTGTCGAAGTCATCCCGAACAAGTTGCGCGGCTTTATGCAGGTTACGTGCACGGGCGTAAT
>Ga0316209_1001191_pt1 | contig 29934 bp, 29 predicted proteins | sample 6monopyrite_MG_FD_204945 | JGI IMG/M metagenome (GOLD analysis project Ga0316209, IMG submission 204945) | Microbial mat bacterial communities from mineral coupon in-situ incubated in ocean water Damariscotta River, Maine, United States -... | ecosystem: Environmental > Aquatic > Marine >...
CCTCAAAAGAGCTTGAAATAAAATTTAGAGAAGCTGTAGAGCGTATCAATGCGCATACTGAGCCTTTTCCTGCCGATATCTTACTAAAATTATACGCATACTATAAAAAAGCTACCAACGACTATGGTAGACCAAAAAGTCGTGAACCTTTAATCAACGCCTTTAAAACCAATGCACTTTTTCAAGCTCAAGATATTAGCCAAGACAAGGCAAAACAGCAATATATTGGTTTGGTAGATAATTACTTTTTGTATCGTAAATAATAGGGCTCTCTTGATTTTGTAAGAAAAACAGCTGACATTGTTTAACGGTTTCGTGTTTGTGTATGGTTAGTTGCGTTGGCTAGTACTAAGTTAGCAAAAGAAAACGAACCAGTAGGAAAATCCGCTAGGATTTTCCTAGTACACACAGAACTAGCAATTAATTATATGCGTTTGTTGTGCTTACGTTATTTGTTTTTAGAAGCTAAAAGATTTAAAACCAATTCGGTTTGTTGTAATACATTTTCTGTTAATTCTATATACCTTGAAATGGTGTAACGTTCTTGGTTCAAATGATTGACTATATCTTTTGGTAAGTCATTTACTTTTACATTTTTCCATAAGAGTTGGTGTGTTGTATTTTTATTAAGAGGATTTCCAATGACTGGATATTTGTTTCCAAGGTTTAGCATATAGTCTAAAAGGAGATCTTTATTACCATTTTGTGTAATTTTTTCAAAAGTTTGAAGTCGATTTAATTCCATAAGTTCTTTTCTTAGGTCTTTATCGAACAAATCTATTTTCCCACTAGATATGAGTAAATTAAAACTATTGGTATTGTAAACATTGGTGACTCTAATTCCAACAAATTCATTAATAAAGAGTTTATAATAACTTTCCAGATTATTAAAATGCCCATTTTCAATACTATCACCAATTGAGTTAATCCTTTCAATTCTGAGATTATTTCTTAAAAGCCGAGCATTAATTTGAATCGTATCTTTTGTGTAATCATTAATTAAGGCTGTTTTGTATTCGTTTTTTAGAGTTTCTTTTTTTCTGTTTTCATTCCAATTATTAATCTGTAATGCAATGAGAATTCCTATAACCACAAGAACAATTTCGCCAATTGCATATTTAAAATACTTTCCAGTTTTATTTTCCATTAGTAAGTTTTGTCTGATTTTTCTATAGAATTTAATCATTGATTAGTTGTTTCTCTAAAGTTAGAAAAATTATTTAATTCCGTTCGAGTGAGAATAATGAAGCACAACTACTAAAATAAAGCATTAAATCGTTGAATATCATTGTATTTTAAACGAACCCACTAATTTAAACTCGCCAAACTCGCCTTAAGTGTTTCTATTTTAGCCAAAGCATCAGCTTCTTTTTTACGCTCACTAGCAACTACCTGTTCTGGTGCTCCAGCAACAAAACGCTCATTAGCTAACTTTTTCTGTACAGATTTTAAAAACCCTTGGGTATAATTGAGCTCTTCAGTAAGTTTTGCTTTTTCGGCTTCAACATCTATACTGCCTTGCATTGGTACAAAATATTCGTTAGACTTTACTCTAAAGGTTAAAGCACCATCTACTTTTTCTGAGGTATAACTTAAATTAGAAATATTACCTAGTTTTGAAATTACAACATCAAACGTTGTTGATGCTTTATCATTATTCAATACAAAACACTCTATAGCATCTTTAAATGCAATGTTTTTTTGTTTTCTAATAGTGCGTATTCCTGAAATTACCTCAGCAGCAAAATCAAACTCTTTAATTAAAGCTTCATTTATAGGTTTACTTTCTGGCCATTTTGCAATGATTAAAGCTTCCTCTGGAGAGCGTTCAGCAATATGTTGCCAAATCTCCTCAGATAAGAAAGGCATAAAAGGATGTAATATTTTTAAGTTATTTTCTAAAATGGTGATAATTGCATCATAGGTTGTTTTGTCTATTGGTTGCTGGTATGCTGGTTTTACCATTTCTAATAACCATGAGCAGAAGTCGTTCCAGATTAACTTATAGGTTTCCATTAAAGCATCACTTAAACGATACTTTTCAAAATGATCTTCTATAACAGCTAAGGTCTGTTGGAATTTATTTTGGTACCAATCAATAGCAATTTTTGCATATTCTGGTTGTTCTATATCTGCTACTTCCCAACCATCTATTAATCTAAAGGCGTTCCAAATTTTATTAGCGAAAGCCTTTCCTTGTTGACATAAAGACTCATCAAACGGTAAATCGTTTCCAGCAGGAGAGCACATAAGCATTCCAACACGAACACCATCAGCGCCATATTGCTCCATTAATTTTATAGGGTCTGGTGAGTTACCAAGGGATTTACTCATTTTACGACCTTGTTTATCGCGAACAATCCCTGTGTAATACACGTTTTTAAATGGTAACTCTCCTCTATATTCGTAACCAGCAATAATCATTCGTGCTACCCAAAAAAACATAATTTCTGGTGCAGTTACTAAATCGTTGGTTGGATAATAGTAGTTTATTTCTTCATTATCTGGATTTCGAATACCATCAAACACCGAAATTGGCCATAACCAAGATGAAAACCAAGTATCAACGACATCGGATTCTTGTCTTAAATTCTCTATTTTTAGTTTTTTGTTCCCAGTTTTATCTTGTGCCAATGGTAGAGCTTCTTCTATGGTTTTTGCTACTACAAAATCGTTAACGCCTTCTCCAAAGAAATACGCTGGAATTTGGTGTCCCCAATATAACTGACGTGAAATATTCCAGTCCCTCACATTTTCCATCCAATTTCTGTACGAATTCTTAAACTTTGAAGGATGAAACTTAATTGTATCATTCATTACATTATTTAAAGCTGGTTTTGCAAGGTCTTTCATTTTTAAAAACCACTGCGCCGATATTTTAGGCTCAATAACAGCTTTTGTGCGCTCGCTTGTACCAACTTTGTGTGTGTAATCTTCTATTTTTACCAAGACACCTAAAGCATCTAGTTCTTTAGCCGCTTCATTACGAGCAAGTTCACGATCCATTCCTTGGTAATGTAAACCAAAGTGGTTTAATGTTCCATCGTCATTTAAAATATCTATAACCTCTAGGTTATGGCGTTCTCCAATATCTTTATCATTTACATCATGAGCAGGTGTGATTTTTAAACAACCTGTACCAAATTCCATATCTACATAATCATCCTGAATTATTGGAACTACTCTATTGCAAATAGGAACAATTACGTTTTTACCTTTTAAGTGCGTAAAGCGTTTGTCGTTAGGGTTTACACAAACTGCTGTATCTCCTAAAATAGTTTCAGGCCTTGTAGTAGCAATGGTAACAAAACCTTTATCGCCTTCAATTTTATACTTAACATAGTACAATTTATCTGTACGTTCTATATGATTTACTTCTTCATCGGACAAAGTTGTTTGTGCTTGAGGATCCCAATTCACCATTCTGTACCCTCGATAAATCAGTCCTTTCTCATACAAGTCCAGAAATACATCAATTACAGATTCAGACAGGTCTTCGTCCATAGTAAACTTAGTACGCTCCCAATCGCAAGAGCATCCTAATTTTTTAAGTTGTTCTAAAATAATACCTCCATGCTTATGTGTCCAATCCCAAGAGTGATTAATAAATTCTGCTCTACTAATGTCGGTTTTATTAATACCATCATTTTTTAATTTTTCAACCACTTTCGCTTCAGTAGCGATAGAGGCATGGTCGGTTCCAGGCACCCAACAGGCATTATATCCTTTTAGTCTTGCGCGACGGATTAGCACATCTTGCAGTGTATTATTAAGCATGTGTCCCATATGCAAAACTCCTGTAACATTTGGTGGTGGAATTACAATAGTATAAGGCTCTCTTTCATCTGGTTCTGAATGAAAATAATTGTGTTTCATCCAGTAATCGTACCACTTGTTTTCTACTTTATTTGCATCATATTGCGATGGAATAGGCATACTTTGGAATAATTTTTGAATACTAATGTGCAAAAGTAGGTATATTTTGTTTTCTGAGAAATTAAATATCTTAATAATATCCTTTTGGATAAGCAGAATGCATAAATCAAGAATGCATTACATCTAATATTTTTGTAGATTGATGAAAATGTATGTATGTTTACAATGATTTAAAACTAAAATGATGAAAAAATTAGTAATCTTATTATTTGTAGGAATGATTGGTTTTGCAGTATCTGCACAGGAAAAAGTTGCTAAAATCAAGTTTGAAACTGAAACCATTGATTATGGTACTATAGAAAAAGGAGCCAACGGTGTTCGTGTATTTGAATTCACAAATATTGGAGACGCTCCATTGGTTATAACAAAAGTTAAATCTACTTGTGGTTGTACTGTTCCTTCATGGCCAAAAGAACCTGTTATGCCTGGGGAAACCGGACAGATTGAAGTAAAGTATGACACAAAACGGCTGGATGTTTTTATCAAAACTATTTTAGTCACATCTAACGCCCAAAGACCAAGTATTGCTTTAAAAATTAAAGGAAATGTTATAGACTCTAGTAAAAGTAGTGTTCTTGATAAAAAAAGCAAAAGTGTTCTAGAGCAAAAACAATAAAAACTTTAAATATTTTTATTAAAATCCTCCATAATGGAGGATTTTTTTTAGAAAAGACTTTCCAGCTGAAAAGAAAACTTCATTAACACACCATTTCTATCAATAATTAATTTAATGCGTTTACCGTCGTCATCATAAAACAATTGCATTACCTGTTGGATGGAATAATCATGTGCATCATTATTGTTAATTTTTATTATCACATCGTCTAATTTTAAACCAGCCCTATCTGCAGGAGACCCTTTACGTAACTCTACAATTGCAAATGATGGAGTCAAAACATATTTAAAAGATTTTGACGTTGTTATAGTATTTTGTTGGCTACTTCTCCCAGCACCTAAATTACCGTAACCTGTGTTAATTATCCTGTCATTTCCCTCTTTAACAATTCGCATACCACTATGTTCCAACGATATACCACTTTTATTATAATTAAAAGGCTTTTTAAAATTACTATTCTTACGCAATGTGATTTTTCTATTTGGATAATCAAATATAACGTTAAAGCGTTTTAAAATTTCGCCTCCCAAGCTCCCATTTCTTTCTTTAAATTTTTTGGCAAAACTAATTGATGAAGAATCTGGAAAAGCGGTATTTACGTTTCCTAACGAAAAACCACCTATAGAAAATCTATTAATTTTTGAACGTTTGCCATATACACTTCCACTAAGTCCTCTCCCTAGAAAATCTATAAAGAACTTATCAGGAACTGTAATGTTTTTTTCTTTATCGTTAAATAACCATAATGCATCACTCCCTCCTGTGTCAATTAAAAGTTTTACTGAAACAGACGGCTCATTACCTACAACCTTAGCACTTCCATTTATAAATGGCTTATTGTTTGAAAACTCTAAGTCAAAAGTTTCGCATTTTCTACATGATTTTGGTGTGTAAAACTCAGGATCGTACAAAACTATTTGCTTTTTGGAATAGTTGATTTCTACAACGAAATCTTTCAGTAAGTCATAGCCAATAATACCATGAACAGGTATTCCTAGTTGAGGCGTAAAATTTAACGACGGATCAAAAATCGCAAAAACATCTTGCCCAATACTAACGGCTTTACCTATTTTTAAAATATTATTTTTTGATTTTAGTGCTTCAACTGAATCGCCTTCACCTAATCCTCTTAAAAAAATTGGCTCAGTTTGATTAATCCTCAGTTCATTAGATAAGTTTACAAAATTGAAAATTATAGGTTTACTAACTCCTGTGTCCAACAAAAAAGATAACTTAACTCCATTAACTTCCACAGGAATAATAATAAGATTGTTTAATAACTTAAAACTAATCTTATCCTTAACTCCATCTTGTAATAAAAATTTACCTTGGGCATACCCAGATAAATTCAATATAAACACTATTGAAAAAATCAAACAACCCTTTTTCATGCTATTTATTATAGGCTATTTCCAATTTACAAATCTTTTTACGAAATACTTTCTAAAGCTCCTTTTTTTAAATAAACTTTAAGATAATTTTTTGCTATTTTGCAGTCCTAAAAAAGTACCATAATGCCAACTATATCCAACAAAGGGAAAGCGATGCCTCAATCACCAATTAGAAAATTGGTACCATTTGCCGAAAATGCCTATAAGCAAGGAAAAACTGTCTATCATTTAAATATTGGGCAGCCCGATATAAAAACACCCGAAATAGCTTTAGACGCAGTTAAAGTGCATTCGTTAAGCATTTTAGCTTACACACGCTCTGAAGGATCCGAAGGTTATAGAAAAAAGATAGCAGATTATTATTCTAAAAACGACATTCATGTTAATCATGATGACATTATAGTGACCACAGGTGGAAGTGAAGCTTTGCTTTTTGCCTTTGGAAGTATTATGGATACCGATGATGAAATTATAATCCCAGAACCTTTTTATGCCAACTATAATGGTTTTTCTACTGCCTCGGGAGTAAAAGTTGTTCCTGTAATTTCTAAAATTGAAGATAATTTTGCTTTACCTCCTATTGAAGAATTTGAAAAACTTATAACACCAAAAACAAAAGCTATTTTAATTTGTAATCCTGGAAACCCAACAGGTTATTTATATAGCAAAGAAGAAATTAAACAGTTAGCTGCCATAGTTAAAAAGCATGATTTATTTTTAATTGCAGACGAGGTTTACCGTGAATTTGTTTATGATGGTGCGACACATTACTCGATTATGCAAGAAGTAGGTTTAGGTCAACACGCCATTATCATTGATTCCGTTTCAAAACGTTACAGTATGTGTGGCGCAAGAATAGGATGCCTTGTTTCAAAAAACAAGGAGGTTATCCAAACCGCTTTAAAATTTGCACAAGCACGTTTAAGCCCTCCAACATTAGCACAAATAGCTAGTGAAGCTGCTTTAGCAACGCCTCAAAGTTATTTTGATGAAGTAATAACCGAATACGTAGAAAGGCGCAACACACTTATTGAAGAATTGCAAAAAATAGATGGTGTAAAAGTTGCTAAGCCCAAAGGCGCTTTTTACTGTATTGCAGAACTGCCAATAAATGATGCCGATGCTTTTGCACAATGGCTACTAGAAAAGTTTGATATTGACGGAGAGACTGTTATGGTTGCTCCTGCCGCAGGGTTTTACTCCACTCCTGGAGTTGGGTTTAACCAAATAAGAATTGCTTATGTATTAAACAAAGAAAGTTTAGTCAAAGCTGTAACTATTTTAAAAGAGGCACTAAAAGTTTATAAAGATTAGTGAACATTCAAAAAAACATATCACTAAAACCTTATAACACTTTTGATATAGATGTTAGTGCCAAACATTTTGTTAGTGTAAATAGCATTAGAGAGCTGCAAGAAGTTTTAAAATTACAAGACTATCCAAATAAATTTATTTTAGGAGGTGGTAGTAATATGTTACTTACTAAAGATATTGAAGCATTAGTTCTTCATATAAATTTAAAAGGCATAAGCATTATCTCTGAAGCTGAATCTAAAATTCTAATAAAGGCAAATGCAGGCGAAAATTGGCACGAATTTGTACTTTGGTGCATACAACACGATTTTGGAGGCATTGAAAATCTCTCTTTAATTCCAGGTAATGTTGGCACTGCTCCAATACAAAATATTGGTGCTTATGGTGTAGAGTTAAAAGATGTTTTTGAATCTTGTGAGGCTTTACATATAAAATCTGGAACTATAAAAACATTTACAAAAAAAGATTGCAAATTTGATTATAGACATTCCATTTTTAAAAACGAGCTTAAAGGACGATACATTATTTTAAATGTGACCTTTAAACTCACTACAAAGCAGCATACTATTAAAACAGATTATGGTGCGATAGGTAATGAATTAGAAAAACAAAACATTAATAAGCCAACCATAAAAGATGTGTCAAATGCTGTTATTTCAATTAGGTCTTCAAAGCTTCCAGATCCAAAAAAAATAGGCAATAGTGGTAGTTTTTTTAAAAACCCTATTATTTCAAAAACAAAACTTACCATTCTAAAACAAAATTTCCCTGAAATACCTAGTTATAATATTTCGGATAAGTTAGTTAAAATCCCAGCAGGATGGTTGATTGAACATGTTGGTTTTAAAGGAAAAACATTTAATAATTATGGCGTTCATAAAAATCAAGCATTGGTATTGGTAAACTATGGTAATGCTAGTGGAAAAGATATTTTAAACTTATCTAAACTTATTCAAAAAACTATAAAACGTATTTTTGACATTAATTTAGAGGCTGAAGTAAATATTATTTAACATTTAGCGTTACTCTCAATAGAATCTCAAGAAAAACAACAAGTTACACTTTTAATTAACCAGTATAATTGTTTATCTTGTTTTATATAAATATATACATTTGGTTTCACAATTAGAACTACATATAGTTAGTCTTTTAAAGGAAGGAGATAAAAGAGCCATTCCAATAATCTATGAAAATTATTCAGGGGCATTGCTGGGAGTTATTCAAAAAATAATAAGAGATGAAGCGATGGCTCAAGATGTTCTTCAAGAAACCTTCATAAAAGTTTGGAGATATTCGAAAAAATATGACGAGAATAAAGCTAAATTATTTACTTGGCTGTATCGTATCGCTAGAAACGCTGCCATTGATAAATTACGGAGTCATAACCTGAAATTCGAAAAAGAAATCCAAATTGCCGATTCTAACGTATATAAAATATCAACAGCAGGATTAAATCAAGACACAATTGATTTACAAAAGCATGTTGCAACATTGGACGTTAAGTACCAAATAGTGTTAAAAGCTTTATTTTTTGAAGGCATGACACAACAGGAAGCAAGTGATGAACTAGATATTCCGTTAGGTACCATTAAGTCCAGATTAAAAATTGGATTAAGGGAATTAAAAAAAATATATAGTCCATAAAACATTACAGTCATGGAAAAAAAAGTACAAACATTTTTAAAATCTGGTTTACTGGATAAGTACTTGATTGGAGCTACTACAGCTTCAGAAACTGTAGCAGTAGAATCATTTATGTTAAAGCATCCCGAAGTTAAGGAAGAATACGATTTGTTGCAAGACCAACTTGAACTAGCAGCAAAAACACAAGCTGTAAAACCGCCTTCATATACTCTAGATGCGATTTTAGACACTATAAACGAAAAGCCCGTAATTCGTTTACAGCCTCAACGTAAAGTATCCGTTTGGTTTAGCATAGCTGCAAGCGTTGCTGCGCTAATATTTGCTGGAACTTCATACATACTCTATAATAATAATCAAAATCTTTCAAACGAAAATAATACAATAGCAGAAGAAATTTTTGATTTAAGAGATGATATTCAAGAAAACAACAACAAACTTGATGAAGTTATGAGACAATTCATGAAGTTAAACAATCCTGAAACAGAAAAGTATGTATTGAGAGGAAATAATAGAGCTCAAGATTTAAAAACTGTAGCATATATCAATCCAATTGAGAAATCGTCTTTAATAGACGTTGTATCACTTCCCGAAATTTCCCAAGAGCAATCTTACCAATTATGGGCGCAAATGCAGGACAAAATGGTGAATTTAGGAATTTTGGATATTGAAGACCGCAAACTTAAATCGGTACCTTACATAGAAGATGCTTTAAGTTTAAACATCACTATCGAGCCTAAAGGAGGAAATAGTAATGCTTCGTTAGAAAATTCGGTTGCCGAAATTTCTTTAAAAAAGAACAACAATTAACGCATTATACCTAGTTAAAAAAAAGAGCCTTCATAATTTAAAGGCTCTTTTTTTTTAACTAGTGTACCCTGAGAAAATGAATAGATAATTACATTAATATTTTACAAGAATGAATTATCTTTGTATAAACATTTTTACTCATGAAAATTCTTTTAATTACATTAGTCTTATTAGCGATAGCAATTGCCGGAATTGCCATTAAACTTTGGGCAAAAAAAGATGGAAAATTTGCAGGGACTTGTGCTAGCCAAAACCCTATGCTCAATAAAGAAGGTGAAGCTTGTGGTTTTTGTGGAAAAACACCAGATCAATTTAAAGACTGTAACGAAACCGAGCATTCTTAGGTGTTTATGAGTGTTTTAGATGTGTTGTTTTACACTTTTATAGCCGTAGTCTTTATTCAGTTATTTTTTTATGGTATTGTTTTTTCGAAATTTAGTTTTCATAAGCATCAAAATAAAAAACAAAAAAATATTGCTGTTTCAGTATTGGTTTGCGCAAAAAATGAAGCGGAAAATTTAAAAGAATTTATCCCCTTAATTTTAGAACAAAATTACCCATCATTTGAACTTGTGCTAGTTAATGACAATTCCAATGATGCCACACTTGATGTCATGAAATCTTTTCAGGCTTCCAACAAAAATATAAAAATAGTCGATGTAAAACCCATTGAAGCTTTTTGGGGAAATAAAAAATACGCATTAACACTTGGCATTAAGGCATCAACAAATAACTTTCTACTTTTTACTGATGCCGATTGCAAACCGCTTTCAAAAAATTGGATAAAAGAAATGAGCAGCAATTTTACCAATAAAAAAACGATTGTTTTAGGTTATGGTGCTTATAAAAAAACCAAAGGATTACTTAATAAACTTATTCGCTTTGAGACCTTGCTCACCGCAATTCAATACTTTTCTTATACAAAAATAGGCATGCCTTATATGGCTGTTGGAAGAAACTTAGCGTATAGAAAAGAAGTGTTTTTTAAAGCGAATGGGTTTATGAGTCACATGAATATTCGCTCTGGAGATGACGATTTGTTTATAAACCAAGTTGCCAATGCATCCAATACAGTAATTTGTGCATCAAAAAAAAGTTTTACCCAATCGGTTCCCGAAACATCGTTATCTAATTGGTTCACACAAAAAAAACGTCATGTTTCTACATCTAAGTTTTATAAAACAAGGCATAAACTGCTTCTAGCTTTGTTTTATCTATCACAATTTCTTTTTTGGTCTTTAAGTACAATATTATTGTTAGCTCTTTTTAAATGGCAGATAGTCTTAAGTTTAGTTCTTTTAAGGTTTAGTGTGCAATTTATTATTATTGGCTTGTCTGCAAAAAAATTAAATGAACAAGACACAATTTTGCTACTTCCTTTTCTTGAATTATTTTTAATTGTCTCTCAATTGGCTATATTTATATCCAATATTACTTCAAAACAAGGTCGTTGGAAATAAAAGATGCCATTAAAAAAGCAAAAGAAAACAATCAAATTGCTTTCAATTTTTTGTTAGATACCTTTTGGAACGACGTTTATGGGTTTTTGTTAAAACGTACCCAAAACGAGAATGATGCTGAAGACTATACCATTCAAACCTTTTCCAGAGCTTTCGATAAAATAAACACATATAATGAAACATATAAGTTTAAAACATGGCTCATTACGATTGCAAAAAACATTCACATAGATTTTTTAAGGCTTAAAAAAACATCTATTATCAACGAGAGGAGTCATGACCACGATGAGCGTGTTAAAGAAATTATAGATGAATCGCCCACACCAGAAGACACTATTATTACAGAGCAAAACTTAGCAAAATTGCTTCGCGATATAAAAAAATTAAAACCTCATTACCAAGAAGTAATTAATTTGAGGTATTTTCAAGAACTAAGTTATCAAGAAATATCAAATGCACTCAAAGAGCCTATGAGCAATATAAAGGTCAAACTACTTAGAGCCAAAAAGCTATTAGCAGAAATTATTCAAGAAAAATAATGAAATTTAGTATTAAAAACCTAGGGCCAGGACTATTGTTTGCTGGAGCAGCCATAGGTGTATCGCACTTAGTACAATCCACAAGAGCTGGAGCCGATTTTGGCTTAGGCCTGCTTTGGGCTTTATTATTAGTAAATATTTTTAAGTACCCTTTTTTTCAATTTGGTCCTAGATATGCATCTGCAACTGGAGAAAGTTTATTAGATGGATACAAAAAAATGGGCAATGGTATTTTAATTGCCTATTACGTTTTAACTTTTGGGACAATGTTTGCCATTCAAACAGCAGTAACCATTGTTACAGCAGGCTTAGCTTCTTCATTATTTGGAAATTTAGGTTTTAATCCTGAGTTGGCTATTAAAATTTGGACGGTTATTATATTATCAATATGCCTTTTATTACTTATTGTTGGCAAATACAAATTACTAGACGGTTTAATGAAATTTATCATTATTACTCTATCCATAAGTACGGTTGTTGCCGTTATAGTTGCATTGGTCAATAATACTGAGCCTGTTTCGTTGACTCAAATATTGCCTAAAGAAACATTGGAAATTGGTTTTTTAATTGCTTTTATGGGTTGGATGCCTGCGCCTTTGGATATTTCGATATGGCACTCGCTTTGGGCTGTTGAAAAAAGAAAAGACGATAAGGAATTTAATGCAAAATCTGCTTTGTTTGACTTTAATGTAGGTTACATAAGTACCATTATTTTAGGCATTGGTTTTATTCTTTTAGGTTGTCTGGTTATGTATAATAGCGGTGAAACCTTTAGTAGTGCAGCTGGCGAATTTTCTAATCAATTAATAGAAATGTACACGTCCAGTTTAGGTGATTGGTCGTACATAATTATTGGCATTGCTGCTTTTACTACCATGTTTAGTACAACACTTACCACATTAGATGCTTCACCAAGAGCTATGCATAGATCAACACAGCTACTTTTTAAAGGAACATTTAAAAACGGATTCTTAACTTGGATATTTATTCTTGCTTTAGGGACTGTAATTATATTTTTTGTTTTTGCTTCAGAAATGGGCTTACTTGTTAAAATAGCGACCATACTATCCTTTTTAACAGCTCCTTTCTACGCCATAATAAATTACAAACTAATTAGCAGCAAACATACTCCTAAAAATGCAAGACCTTCATTAACAATGCATGTTTTAAGCTGGTTAGGTATCATCTTTTTAATAGGGTTTAGTATTTATTATCTAACTACTTTATAAACCGTTTTTAATTCTATACTTCGTATCTTTGCAAGCATATTTATAAAACATGAGTACCAAATCAATTACAACTGAACGTCAACCAAAACCAAAATGGCTTAGGGTAAAACTACCCACAGGTAAAAAGTACACCGAATTAAGAGGATTGGTAGACAAGTACAAGTTAAACACTATTTGCACATCTGGAAGCTGTCCTAATATGGGAGAATGTTGGGGAGAAGGGACTGCTACCTTTATGATTCTTGGTAATATTTGCACACGTTCTTGTGGTTTTTGTGGTGTAAAAACTGGGAGACCTGAGCTAGTAGATTGGGATGAACCTGAAAAAGTGGCGCGTTCTATAAAAATCATGAACATTAAGCATGCGGTTTTAACAAGTGTAGATAGAGACGATTTAAAAGATATGGGAAGCATTATGTGGGCAGAAACTGTAAAAGCTGTTCGTAGGATGAATCCTAAAACCACAATGGAAGCTCTAATTCCAGATTTTCAAGGAATTGAACAGCATTTAGACAGGGTTTTAGAAGTTGCTCCCGAAGTTATTTCTCATAACATGGAAACCGTTCGTCGTTTAACACGAGAAGTACGCATACAGGCTAAATACGATAGAAGCTTAGATGTTTTAAAATACTTAAAAAACAATGGACAACGCAGGACCAAAACTGGAATCATGCTTGGTCTAGGAGAAAAGCGTGAAGAAGTTATAGAAACGCTTCATGAGTTAAAAGAAGCCAAAGTAGATGTTGTAACCATTGGGCAATATTTACAACCTAGCAAAAAACATTTGCCTGTAAAACAATTTATTACACCAGACCAATTTCAAGAATACAAAGAAATAGGATTAAGTCTTGGTTTCCGTCATGTAGAAAGTAGTGCTTTGGTGAGGTCATCATACAAAGCTCAAAAACATATTAATTGAGCATGATTAATGTTGCTATAAACGGTTTTGGTAGAATTGGAAGACGTGTTTTTAGATTACTACTAGACAATACTAATATTAAAGTGGTTGCGATTAATGATCTTGCCGATAGCAAAACGCTTAGTCATCTACTTAAATATGATAGCATACACGGTGTTTTACCCAACAATATCTCTTTTGGTAATGACCATATTATTATAGACGACAACAAAATAAATCTACAGAATAAAGAACATCCAAAACTAATTAATTGGAAACCTTTTAATGTTGATGTTGTTATTGAAGCTACAGGAAAATTTAAATCTGTTAACGATTTAAACCATCATATAAACAATGGTGCTACTAAGGTTATTTTATCAGTTCCTCCAACAAACGATTCCATAAAAACAGTAGTTTTAGGTGTTAATGAAAATATTTTAAGTGAAAATGATGTGATAATTTCCAATGCTTCATGTACCACTAATAATGCGGCTCCAATGATAGATATTATTAATAACCTATGTGGTATTAAACAGGCATACATCACCACCATACACTCTTACACAACAGACCAAAGCCTACACGACCAACCTCATCGTGATTTACGACGTGCAAGAGCAGCAGGGCAATCAATAGTACCAACAACTACTGGAGCAGCAAAAGCGTTAACAAAAATTTTTCCAGAATTATCAGAAGTTATTGGAGGTTGTGGCATTAGAGTACCTGTTGCAAATGGATCGCTTACAGACATTACCTTTAATGTAAAGAAAAACGTAACTGTAAATGAAGTTAATGAGGCATTTGAAAAAGCAGCCAAATTTAAATACAAAGGCATCTTGGAATATACTCAAGACCCAATAGTATCTATCGATATTGTTGGCAATACGCACTCTTGTATTTTCGATTCGCTCATGACATCTGTTATAGGTAATATGGTTAAAATTATTGGTTGGTACGATAACGAAACTGGATATTCAAGCAGAATTATCGATTTAATCTCTAAATTGGAAGACTATTAATTTATCGATTAAAAGCATATTTTTTTTTAAAAAGTGCATTTTGTCGAATAAATTGTTATATTTGTCGATAAAACGACTTAAAAATGTCCCAAATCAAATATTACATATTTGTTTTTTTAGTCTTATTAACAACTAATTTTTACCCTCAAGATAGAATTGAGGACGATGTTGCTTTAGAACAAAATAAAATTGAATTCTTCTTAGACGAAGCCGATAGAGAAACTCAGCAATCCAGTTATTATAAAGCCATTACCATTCTTGAAAAAGCTCTGGTTATTGCAGAAAAAATTGAGAGCGATAAATTTCAAGGTATTATATACTCTAAAATTGCAAACTTATATTTTAATTTAGAAAAATATAAGGAAGCCAATTTCACCATTATCAAGGCAATGACTATTCAAAGTAGAATTGACGATAAAGTCAATCTTGCCGTATCTCGATATACTTGTGGAATTATTTATTTAGCACAAGGAGATTATACTAACGCTTTAGATTATTTTAAATCTGCCAAAACAATCTTTGAAGAAGAAAATTATAATGAGCTTGTAGCAAAAGTTACGCTTAATGAAGCAAAAGCGCATATTGCTCAAGACCATCTCTCCGAAGCCAATGCATTGGTAGATAAAGCTATTATTTTGTCAAAACAATACAAATTACCAGTCATACAAAGCTCGGCGCTAATTAAAAGTGCAACTATTGCTTGTAAAGAAGGTAAACACAATAGGGCTCTGTCTCAAGCAACTGAGGGATCTAATCTTGCAAAAGCCAATGGAAACCTTGATGTTTTAAATGAAAGCTATAAAGTATTAAGTAGTATTTATGAAGAAACTGGCAATTATCAATTAGCCAATAAAAATTTAAACCTTTTTATTAACCTCAACGATTCTATTATAAATATTAGAAAGGAGCATTTAATTGCCGAAAAAGAAATTATCGACGCAGATAAAGACACCTTAATACAAACACAAAAAGAACAGATTAAAGAAAAGAACGAAGCTGACAGTTTAAACAGGCTAACAACCATTTTAAGTGTTGGATTAATAACAATCCTGTCGTTACTTACTTTGTCATTATACAAAAACAACAATATTAGGTTAAAAACCAATAATATGTTGTATCGTAAAAATGAAGAACTATTAACCGAAAAAGAAAGAGCCGAAATTGCGGCTAAGACCAAAACAAATTTCTTATCCACAGTTACACACGAGCTAAGAACACCTTTATATGCAGTTACTGGTTTAACTAATATGCTATTAGAAGAAAACCCAAGACCAGAGCAAATGCAACATTTAAAATCGCTTAAATTTTCTGGTGATTACTTATTGACCTTTATTAATGATATCCTTCAAATAAATAAAATTGAAGCCAACAAAGTAGAGCTGGACCCAGAGATTTTCAATCTAAAAAACAAGGTAGAAAATGTTATTGCCGCATTAAATAATTCTGCTCTAGACAATAATATTTTTATTCATTTTGAATACGATAAAAAGCTGCCTGAAATATATAATGGTGACCAATTAAAAATTTCGCAAATCCTTATCAATCTTATTGGTAATGCCATTAAATTCACTAAAGATGGAGATATTTGGGTAAAAATGACACAATTGGGAGTTAAGGGTAAAAAGCACTCCATTCGCCTAGAAATTGAAGATAACGGTATTGGAATTACTAAAGAAAAACAAGAAAGTATGTTTGAAAGTTTTTCACAAGGATCTGTTCAAATTAATCGAAAATATGGTGGAACTGGTTTAGGACTTTCAATTGTAAAAGGATTGGTAAAAATATTAAATGGTAAAATTTATTTAAAAAGTGAATTGGGTAAAGGAACAAGCTTTTTTGTAGAAATACCTTTAGAAGAAGCTAAAGAAGTAACCAATATAAATAAGAGAGATTACGCAAAAGATTTAAATAACCTAGATTTAGAAAACGTGAGAATTTTAGTAGTAGAAGACAACAAAATCAATCAAATGATCACTAAAAAAATCTTGAACAAGATGAACTTAGTTTGTGATTTGGTTGACAACGGTGAAGACGCCGTTGAAAAAGTGAAAGAAGTGGAATATGATGTTGTTCTAATGGACATTCATATGCCAGGAATTAGTGGTTTAGAAGCCACTAAGCAAATACGTGCGTTCAACAAAGAGCTTACTGTTTTTGCCCTTACAGCTGTAACACTTGAGGATAAAATGCCCGAGTTTGAAGAAGCTGGGTTTAACGATATTATTTCAAAACCGTTTAAGCAAGAAGACTTTGAGAAAAAATTATATGAAGCATTAAAAGAAAACAAAACTTCAGCTTCTGCTTAATGTTTTGCACAAAAACCCAATAGTATATTATTGAATTTTTCATGCTCAAAAATACGGGTCTCAATTGGTAAATAATAAAGTTCAGTATTAGATAACCTACCTCTTAATTTTGTAAAATCCTTTTCTGTAGTAACAATTAATTGTTTTTTATTTAACGCTTCAATATCTTTATCAATAAAAATATGATGGTCTTTAAAATTAAGGTGTTCAAATTTGTAGCCTCCATCCTTCAAAAAATTCACCAACGGTGTTGCATTAGCAATTCCAGTCACTAGAGTAAAATTAGTACGCCTCAGCTTGCTTAAATCAATACTTCCTTTATTTGAGTAAACACGCTTAGAATAGACAATGGTACTAAAAAAAACTTCTTGATATGGCTTTGGTTTTAGTCTTTTCTTAATACACTCACGCTCCTCGATAGTAATAGCTTCAGGACATTTTGTTACCACAATAATATTCGCTCTTTTGGCGCCACCTTTTGGCTCACGCAAATCTCCTGTTGGCAAGGTTATATCGTCAATGTATAATTTACTGTAAGACGTTAATAAAATATTTAATCCTGCTTCAACTTTTCTATGTTGAAAAGCATCATCCAATAATATAACATCAGGATTTTTTAAACTTTGTAATTTTAAAATACCCTGTTGCCTATTAGCATCAACACATACAGTAATATCTTTAAATTTTTTGTAGAATTGATAAGGCTCATCTCCTATAGTTTCAGCATTTGATGTTGTATCTGCAATTTGAAAACCACGAGTTGAGCGCTTATAACCTCTACTTAAAGTTGCAATTTTATATTTATTTGTTAAAAGTCTTATTAAATACTCTATCATTGGTGTTTTTCCCGTACCACCAACGCTTAAATTTCCAACGCAAATTATTGGAAAGTCAAAGTTTTTAGATTTATATATACCTTTATCATAGCATACATTTCGCAGCCAAGTAATTGCATAGTAAACAGGAACAATTGGAAACAGTATTTTTCTTAATAATTTCACAGTTACAAAATCGGGATAATTTTTTAAAATGAGTTGCCAAGATAATCAATTTATATATCATTAATAATTACACAAGACCTTTTAAAAACAATAAAAACGAACTTGTGAATGTAATTATTTATCTTTGAGCTAAACATTCTTTTTTTATGATTGTACAAGACATAATTAACTACTTAGAAGAATTTGCTCCATTATCATATGCCGAAGATTTTGACAATGTTGGCTTGCTGGTTGGCAATAAAAATGCTGAAGTTTCAGGGATTTTGGTAACACTAGACACCATTGAAGCTGTTGTTGATGAAGCCATTGAAAAAAAATGTAATCTCATAGTTAGTTTTCACCCAATCATCTTCAAGGGTTTAAAGCAACTTACTGGTAAAAGTTATGTAGAGCGTGTTGTAATGAAAGCCATTAAAAATGATATTTCCATTTTCGCAATTCATACCGCTTTAGACAATGCACTGCAAGGCGTAAATGATAAAATTTGTGAAAAAATAGGGCTTATAAATAGACAAATACTTATTCCTCAAGTTGGCACCATCAAGAAATTGACTACGTATATTCCATTAAATAAAGTTAAAAAACTACGCGAAGCATTATTTACCGCTGGAGCTGGCTCAATTGGTAATTATGATAACTGCAGTTTTAATGTTAAAGGTATTGGCACATTTAACGGAAATGAAAACTCCAACCCAACCATAGGAGAAAAAGGCGTTACACAACAAGAAGAAGAAATAAAACTAACAGTTACTTTCCAAAAACATTTAGAGTCTAAAATATTACAGACACTTTTTAAAAACCATCCTTACGAAGAAGTTGCTTATGAAGTAACGACTCTTGAAAATAAAAACCAACAAATTGGTATGGGAATGATAGGTGAGTTTGAAAATGCCATGACGGAAATTAGTTTTTTGCAGCATTTAAAATCTACAATGCAAACTAAATGTGTACGCCATTCTAAATTATTAAGCAAACCCATAAAAAAAGTAGCCGTTTTAGGTGGCTCAGGTAGCTTTGCAATTAATTCCGCAAAAGCCTTAGGTGCAGATGTTTATGTAACAGCCGATTTAAAATACCACGACTTTTTTACTGCCGAAAATAAGCTTCTACTTATAGACATTGGACACTATGAAAGTGAACAATACACAAAAAACCTTTTAGTAGCGTATCTTACAAAAAAAATTCCTAATTTTGCAATCGTTTTATCAAACACAAATACCAATCCTGTAAAGTATTTATAAACATGGCTAAAAAGAAAGAAGTTACCGTAGAAGAGCGATTAAGAGCACTATACGATTTACAATTAATCGATTCGCGCGTTGACGAAATTAGAAATGTAAGAGGAGAACTTCCTTTAGAAGTACGTGATTTAGAAGATGACGTTGAAGGGTTAAAAACCAGACTTCAAAAATTAGACGATAGTCTTCAAGATTTAGGCGAACAAATTAAGTCTAAAAAGAACTTGATTGAAGAAGCTAAAGCACTCATAAAAAAGTACTCCGAACAACAAAAAAATGTTAGAAATAACAGAGAATATAACTCTTTAACTAAAGAAACCGAATTTCAAGAATTAGAAATTCAATTGGCCGAAAAGCACATTAAAGAATTCAATGCTCAAATTGAGCAGAAAAAAGAAGTAATAGACGAAACCAAAGGTCGTTTAAAAGAAAGAGAGACACACTTAAAACACAAAAAAAGTGAATTAAATGCGATTCTTTCTGAAACCGAAAAAGAAGAACAAGCCCTTTTAAAGAAAAGCGAAGAGTACAAATCTTCAATCGAAGAAAGACTCGTAATTGCTTATTCAAGGATTCGTCAAAATGTAAAAAATGGCCTAGCAGTTGTACCAATTGAAAGAGGCGCTTCTGGAGGATCTTTCTTTACAATTCCACCACAAGTACAAGCCGAAATTGCTTCTCGTAAAAAAATTATTACCGATGAGCACAGTGGTCGTATTTTAGTAGATGAAGCTTTAGCCAATGAGCAAAAAGCCAAAATGGAAAAAATGTTTTCCAAACTATAATGTAAATTCAAAAAAACTTACTAAGCCTTTAACAACTTGTTAAAGGCTTTTTTTATTGAATTTATTCTGTAATTATATTTATTACTTCACGACATATAAAAGAAAAATATGAAACCATTAATCTTATCACTTTCAATTGCACTATTATTTAGCTGTCATAACAATGCTCAACAAAAAACAGTAAAAAAAACTAATAAAAGTAAAATCGAACAAGGGTTAATGACTGCTAAACCGGTTGAAGTCCCATTACAAAATGGAATGGCAAAAGCTTATTTTGCAAGCGGTTGCTTTTGGTGTGTTGAAGCTGTTTACGAAAGTGTAAAAGGCGTTGATGAAGTCATAAATGGCTACTCTGGAGGTTTTACACTCAATCCAACTTACGAGCTTAGTAATACAGGCAAAACTGGTCATGCTGAAGCTGTTGAAGTTATATACAATCCTAAGATAGTGAGTTTTGCAACCTTGGTCGATGTGTATTTTGGCTCTCAAAATCCAGTACAAGTAAATGGTCAAGGTCCAGATATTGGTTCGCAATATCGCTCGATACTGTTTTACCAAAATGAAGAGCAAAAACAAATTGTGACTGAAAAAAAAGAAGCATTATCCAAAAAGCTGAATAAACGTATCGCTGCCGAAATTATGCCTTTTCAAAAATTTTGGAGAGGCGAAGATTACCATCAAGATTACGAACGCTTAAATCCAAATAGCTCATATATACAGCGTATTTCCATACCAAGATTAAATCGCTTTAAGCAGAAATTTCCTCATTTATTAAAAGAGAATCATTAAATTGCTGTGAAAACAGGAATCTGTTTCATCTGTTACCCTTCGGTTTATGCGAAACCTACTTTACTAGGTTAAAAATTGACTTTGTCAATTAAAACAGCTAACTTCATTTAACGACTGATATAAAACATTGAAATGTTACATATCATAACGTTGCGCAACAGTTAAAATCACGTTCAAAAATTGAATATATAGATTAAATTTGTAAATTTGATATTATGGATTTAAGTTTAGAAAATAAAAAAATTGAATTAATTCAATGGTTATCAACATTGAACGATTCATCTCTGATTGACAAGCTAATGAAATTAAGAGAAAAAGAAAAAAAAGATTGGTGGAATGAAATTTCTGCAAGAGAAAAAGAATCTATTGAAAAAGGAATTCAAGATGCTGATAATGGAAAATTGACTTCTCACTCAAACGTGAAAGGAATTTATGAAAAGTGGTTATAAAATATTGTGGACTGACCACGCAACATCTGAACTTAAAGAAACAATTGAATATCTTGAAAACAAATGGACTGAAAGAGAATTAAGTACATTTTCTGCAAAACTAGACCATACAATAGAACTGATTTCCAAATCACCCGAAATTTTCCCAATTTCATTCGATAAAAAAAATATACGAAAAGCTGTAGTTGAAAAACACAATAATCTTTATTACCGAATTAATAAGAGTTCAATTGAGATTGTTTCTTTGTTTTCAAACATAAAAAATCCGAATAAGAAAAAGTTATAAAACCGTTGCATAACAACGTTTATAAGTCATTGCTAATTTTGTTTACTCGGAAAACCTTACGGATTTACCTTTTGGTTCGTTTCTTTTTGCTAAATTAGTTACTCAAACACGCAACGAGCCATACAAAAAACGGTTAAACAAACCTCTCAAATTTTAGCAGCCTTCATCTCAAATATCAAAGGATATAATTGGTCTTTTGTGGCATACATCCCCGATTTTGCTTTAACTAAATCTGGTAAAACATCGTAAGGGCTTTCGTTATGCTCATTAAGGTATTCAATATGCAAACCTGCTTCTGTAAGCGCATTAACTACCTCACTCAATCCATGATTCCAGCCATATTCCTTGCTTATCATTTTTGAATCTTGATTGGCATAAGTGCCTTCGTATTCTTCATAAATCACGGCATCTTGCATATAGCCATATTTCATTTTTCGTTTGCCATTTACATAATCAAACATCCAAACAATAGGGTGAAACTCCACCATATAAAATACGCCTCCTTTTTTTAGTCGTTCGGCAATCATTTGTCCCCAAGGTTTTAAATCTGGCAACCAACCAATCACACCATAACTGGTAAACACAATATCGAAAGTAGTATTTACATGTTTTGATGTATCGAGCACGTTGCAACAAACAAATTCTGCATCTAAGCTTAACTCTTTGTTTAATTGTTTTGCCAATTTAATGCCCTCATCACTCAAATCTACACCAACACATTTAGCTCCTAACCTACTCCAACTTAAAGTGTCTTGTCCAAAATGGCATTGTAAATGCAACAATGATTTTCCTGTAACATCTCCTAAAGCCTTTAACTCATATGGCATCAACGAAGTCTTACCATTTTTAAAAGCTTCTAAATTATACATAGCGCTTTTAGCATGAATTTTTACTTTCTCGTTCCAAGTGTTTTTGTTGGTCTTAAAATAGTCTTTATTAGTTGCCATTTGTTGTAAATCGACTTCTAAAATAATATTTCTAAATTAATTGTGTTGAGTTTCTTATTTTTGATAAAAGTCTAAGCACATGAAAAAGCTACTCCTCTTTTCGTTTTTAATTATTACTGCATCTTGTAAACAAGCTGAAGAAAAAAAAGAAGAACCAGTTAAAGAGCTAACCATTGCTGAGAAAATCGCCAATGCTCATGGCTATGAAAACTGGAGCAAAGTAAAAACATTTGCGTTTACATTTGGTGGTAGTATCAACGACCCAAACAGTGGTCGTGCTTGGGTTTGGAATCCAAAAACCAACGATATTAAATTAACTCGTAATGGAGAAGTTACAGAATATAATAGAAGTAGTATGGATTCAACTGCATTAAAAGCTGATAGAGGGTTTATAAATGACAAGTTTTGGGCATTAATCCCGTTTCAATTGGTTTGGGACTCAGGCACTACAATTTCAGAATCTGAAAAAGCAACATCACCAGTAAATCAAGAAGAGCTTAATAAAATTACATTAACCTATTCCAATGAAGGTGGTTATACACCAGGTGATGCTTACGACATCTATTTTGATGATACTTATACCATAAGAGAATGGAGTTTTAGACGAGGTAACGCTCCTGAGCCAACTTTGTCTAACACTTTTGAAGATTACCAAGATTTTAATGGAATAAAAATTGCATTAAGCCATAAAAGAGCTGAAGGCGATTGGAACCTTCTTTTAAGAAATATAAAGGTAGAAATAGAGGAATAAATTATCTTTTCAATCACTTATAAATCTTTCAAATTTTTATATTTTTGAGAGAAACCAAAACAAAATAATTTGTCTGATTATAAATTAGGTCTTGAATACGCTAAACAACAAGACCAAAAAGACGATTTAAAACATTATCGCAACCTGTTTCATATTCCTAAAGACAATCAAGGAAATGATTGGTTATACTTTACAGGAAACTCTTTGGGACTACAACCAAAATCCACAAAAGAGTACATTAATCAAGAACTAGAAGATTGGGCAAATTTAGGTGTAGAAGGGCATTTTGATGCTAAAAATCCATGGATGCCTTACCATGAATTCCTAACCAATTCTATGGCGAAAATTGTTGGCGCAAAACCAATAGAGGTTGTCATCATGAATACGCTCACGACAAACTTACATTTGTTAATGGTATCGTTTTACCAACCAACAAAAACAAAGTACAAAATAGTCATAGAGAGTGATGCCTTTCCATCCGATAGATATGCTGTGCAAACCCAATTGGAATTTCATGGTTTTGATGCAAATGAAGGATTGGTTGAATGGAAACCAAGACAAGGTGAAGAATTGTTGCGAATTGAAGACCTTGAAAATATTCTTGATGAACAAGGTAACGAGATCGCTTTATTGCTAATTGGAGGTGTCAACTATTACACAGGACAATATTTAAACTTAAAACGTATTGCAGAACTTGGTCATTCTAAAAACTGTATGGTTGGTATCGATTTGGCACATGGCGCAGGGAATATTATACCAAAATTACATGATTCTGGAGTAGATTTTGCAGCTTGGTGTACTTATAAATATTTAAATTCTGGTCCAGGAAGTTTAGGAGGTTTATTTGTACACGAAAAGCATGCGCATAATACCGATTTAAAACGTTTTGCTGGTTGGTGGAGTCATAACAAATCGACGCGATTTAATATGCGACAACCTCTTGATGTTATTCCTGGTGCCGAAGGTTGGCAGTTAAGCAATCCACCCATCCTATCCATGGCTGCTATTAAAGCATCATTAGATATGTTTAATAACGTTGGAATGGATGCTTTAAGGAAAAAATCCATCAAACTAACAGGCTATTTTGAATTTTTGATTAATGAAATTAAAAACGACAAAATAAAGATTATCACGCCTTCTAATCCAGATGAACGTGGATGCCAATTATCCATTCAAGTAAAAGATGCTGATAAAAGTTTACACCAAAAATTAACAGATGCACATATTATAACCGATTGGCGCGAACCAGATGTTATAAGGTGCGCTCCTGTTCCGCTATACAATTCGTTTGAAGATGTGTATAGAATGGTTGAAAAATTAAAAGAGATATTAAAAGCCCATCCTAACCTTCCCAAAGGGAAGGAACATAAATACCGAAAAGAATGAAAGAAAATACTAAGAAAATCTTCCACAGAAGGGAAGATTTAGATGAGGCTCAAAACATACTAATCATTGGTGCAGGACTCTGCGGAAGTTTACTCGCTTTGCGTTTAGGGCAAAGAGGCTACAACGTTACCGTTTACGAAATGCGTCCAGATTTACGTAAAACTGATATTTCTGCTGGTCGCTCCATCAACTTAGCGTTTTCAGATCGTGGCAACAAAGCCATGAAACTCGTTGGTATTGAAGACAAAGTAAAGGCCCTTTGCATTCCAATGAATGGTCGTATGCTCCATGATAAAGAAGGCAACACGTTTTTATCAAATTACAGCGGACGTGACCATGAATATATAAATTCTATTTCAAGAGGCGGACTTAACGCTTTGCTCTTAGATGAAGCCGAAAAACATAATAATGTTACCATTCACTTTAATAAAAAATGCAAATCGGTTGACTTTGAAAAAACCACAGCTTTATTTAAAGATTATGATGGAAATTCCGAGTTTGTAGAAGATGCTGATGTTATCATAGCTACTGATGGAGCTGGTTCAGCAATGCGTAAAAGCTATTATTTAGGCAAAAAGTTCTTGTTCAGTTTTTCGCAAGACTATTTAACACATGGTTATAAAGAACTAAGCATTTTACCAACTAAAGAAGGCGGTTATAAAACCTATAAAAATGCACTGCATATTTGGCCACGTGGTGATTTTATGCTCATAGCATTACCCAATTTAGATGGCAGCTTTACAGTGACTTTGTTTTTACATCACAGTGAAGGCAAATACAATTTCGGCAATTTAAACACACCTGAAATAGTCACTGAATTTTTTGAAAAAGAATTCCCAGACGCTTTGGAACTCATGCCAAATTTAGTTGATGATTTCTTTGAAAATCCAACAGCAGCCTTAGGAACCGTAAAATGCTCCCCTTGGCATTTTAAAGGCAACACCTTATTAATGGGAGATGCTGCACACGCCATTGTGCCTTTTTATGGTCAAGGTATGAATGCATCGTTTGAAGATGTTGTAGAATTCGATAAAGTACTAGACCAAAACTTAGAAAACTGGGAAGCCATTTTCACGACCTATGAAAAGTCACGTAAAAAAGACACTGTTGCCATTGCAGATTTGGCTATTGATAATTTTCATGAAATGAAAGACCATGTTGCCAACCCAATTTTTCAGGAAAAGCGTAAATTAGAAATGGCTTTAGAAAAGCATTTTCCAAATGAGTATTCCTCAAAATATTCGTTAGTGACCTTTAATGAGCACATTAATTATCTAGATGCCATGTTACGAGGTCGCGCTCAAGACAAAGCTATTTTAAATATGCTTGCTGATGGAGAGGTCTCGACTGCGCTCGACCTGACAAACAAAACCGTTATAAAGAATATTTTAGATAGAGTAAAAACCGAAACCGAAGCCATTCTAGAAGATGATAGAATTGCTGGATTATAGCCCATCCTAACCTTCCCAAAGGGAAGGAATTAGTTTGGTATCAATATTAATAATAACTCAAATTCCCGCTTTGAGTTTCTCCCCGAGCTTGAATTGAGCGCAGTCGAAATGGGGAGATTAAGAGGGCTTTCATTATGAGTAATGTAACACCAAGAGGCGCCTATCCACACACAAAACGTGCTGGCGATTTTATTTTTGTATCAGGAACCAGTTCCAGACGAGCAGACAATACCATTGCAGGTGTTGATATTATTGACGAAATGGGTACCAAACGCTTAAACATTGAAGTACAAACACGTGAAGTACTGCAAAACATTGAGAAAAATTTAATAAAAGCTGGTGCTTCAATGAGTGATGTAGTTGATGTAACATCCTTTCTAGTGAATATGAATGATTTTGCAGGCTATAATAAAGCCTATGCAGAATTCTTTAATGCTGAAACAGGTCCAGCAAGAACTACTGTGGCAGTGCACCAATTACCACATCCGGATTTGGTAGTGGAAATTAAAGTCATGGCTTATAAACCAGAATAGAGAAAAAAGAATAAAGACTTCCTTACTTTTACAAAACAGCTTAGGAAAATAAATCCATGTAAAGAATAAAAAACACCACTAATTAAAAGAATTACTTAACTTTAAAAAGTCCAATTCCCTCCTTTTGGGAGGGTTAGGGTGGGCTAACCTCAAACCAACCTTTACTTAATCACTTTTTAATTTAAAAATGTGATAAAATTCTTCCGTAAAATACGCTACAACCTCATGGAAACAGGAAAAACAACAAAATACCTCAAATACGCCATTGGCGAAATTTTTCTCGTGGTTATTGGTATTCTCATTGCGCTTCAGATTAATAATTGGAATGAAGTTCGTAAAGCTAAAGTTTTAGAACAATCTTATTATTGTTTATTACTTGAAGAAATAGAACAAGATAAAGAGCAAGTTCTAGACCTTAAAACCTTAACGCAAGAACGTATAAACGGTGCTAATACTGCTATTCAAGAAATACAGAAAGATAAAACAGATTTAGGTGTCTTTGGTAAAAGTTGGCTGATAGCTATTCGCCTCAATAATCGCACATTCCGACCTAACGACGGCACTTATTTGGATATTAAATCTAGTGGCAACCTTAATATTATTAAAGACAAGCAAATAATTCAGCGACTTAATAAATATTTAAAAAATGTAAATGGTTACACAGAAACTATTGTAAGTAATGTAGGTTTAGAACAATCATCAATTAATAGTATTGATAATTTGTTTAACACAGGTTTTTACCAAGCTAGTATGGACTCTTTTTACACTAACGATGTATTTACAGAATCTATTAGAGAAAAACTTAAAAAAGATTTACCAGTTTATATTTCTGCAACCGCTAAGCCAAAATTATATAGTGCAGTAGTATTATCTGGTATCAACAACAGACGAAGATTAGAACTTTTAAGCTTAATTGAGAATGAAGTAGATAACATGAAAAAATTATTACAACAAAAATGCAATATAAATGATTAAATTCTTTAGACAGATACGTAAAACATTAATATCAGAAAATAAAACAGGCAAATACTTTAAATACGCCATTGGTGAAATATTACTTGTGGTAATTGGTATTCTCATTGCCTTTTCAATTAATACTTGGAACCAAAATAGAATCAATAAAATAACTAACTTAACAAAGTAAAAAACCCAACATCTCTTATGAAAAAAATTTTAAAACTAATCGGTTTACTAATCATCATCGTTTTAGCTGTTCTAATTGTAAACACGTTAAGGCTAAGTTCAAGACAAGTCGCTGCAAACACACTTGAAAGCATTGAACTACCTAACGATGTGTATCAAAACCTATCTAAAGCCATACAATACCCAACCATTTCGTTTAGTGAAGATGCCATTCCAGACTCAACAGCCTTTTTTGGTTTTCATAGGTTTTTGGAAGAAACATTTCCATTAACTCATGAAAAACTGTCGCTCGAAAAAATAAGTGATTACAGTTTACTTTATAAATGGCAAGGCTCAAATACCTCAAAAAAGCCAATTATTTTAATGTCACACCAAGATGTCGTTCCTGTCGATGAACCAACATTAGGCGATTGGGAAGCTGGACCATTTTCTGGTAAAATAACTGATACACATATTATTGGTCGTGGCACTATGGACGATAAAGGTACACTCATTGGTTTAATGGAAGCAGTTGAAAAACTATTGGAAGAATCCTTTGTTCCATCACAAACTATTTATCTAGCCTTTGGTCACGATGAAGAAGTTGGAGGTGGTAATGGAGCAGCCGCTATTACAGCGCATTTAAAAGCAAAAGGAATACATGCTGCCATGACCTTGGACGAAGGTGGTTTTATAGCTGAAGATATAGTGCCAGGAGTTGATAGTCCAGTCGCCATGGTCAATCTTGCCGAAAAAGGCTTTGCATCGTTTAGACTTATAGTTGAAACTACTGGAGGACATAGTTCACAACCACCTCGCGAAAACACCATTGGTATGCTGGCTCAAGCCATTGTAGATCTTGAAAATAACCAACGGCCTTACAAGTTAGTTAAGCCAGTTGATTACCAATTGGAGTATATGGGAGCAGAACTTCCGTTTTTTCAAAAAATGGCCTTTGCCAACCCTTGGCTATTTAAAAAACCAATACTTGAAGCACTAAATGCACATACCACTACTGCGCCAACTATAATTAGTGGTGGAGTAAAAAACAATGTAATCCCAACGGTTGCAGAAGCCACGATTAATTTCAGGATTCTTCCTGGTGAAACCATTGAATCAACACAAGAGCATATTGAAGCCACTATTTCAGATAAAATCAAGGTGGAACCTGTTGGTTTTTTAACCAATCCTTCGCCAGTTTCTAGTATAGATTCTGATGCTTTTAAAATCTTGGAACAAACCATACGCGACAGGTTCCCAACAAGTATTGTGGTTCCAGGATTAGTTGGTGGTGGCACAGATGCACGTTATTTTTATGATATTTCAGAAGATGTGTTTCGTTTTTACCCTATTCGTATTGGTCCAGATAGTATGACCCGTTTTCATGGCATTGACGAAAAAATTAGTAAAGACAACTACAAAGAAATTATTGAATTTAGTTATCATTTAATTAAAAAGTTTAATTGATTCATGATTAAATTTTTCTGGCATTTACGTAATAAAAATGTCCTTCTGTCATTCCAACAGAGCAAAGCGACGAGGAATCTCATTATGGGATTTCTTACATATATTCGAAATGACAAAATTTTTAAACTATGATTGAATTTTAAAAAAAACACGCTACACTTTCCCCTCCTGGGAGGGGATTAAGGGATGGGTTTTCTCCAAGGAGGAGAAAAACAAATAATTATGATTAAATTTTTCAAAAAAATATGATTAAGTTTTTTAGACAAATTAGATATCAATTTATGAGTGAAAACAAAACAGGCAAATACTTTAAATACGCTATTGGTGAGATTATTTTAGTTGTTATTGGGATTTTGATCGCATTACAAATAAACACTTGGAACGAAAATAGAAAAGTAAAGGTTCAATTAAAATCTGCGCTTCAATCGGTCTATAATGATATGGTCTCTGACAGTCTTTTAGTGCATCGAGCAATGCCATTAGTTAATTTTCGAGATAGCATAATCAAAAGTTTAATAAGTCGCTCTTATGCTACAGAAACTAATTTGGATACACTAATAACAATTATGC
>Ga0316209_1001192_pt1 | contig 29915 bp, 32 predicted proteins | sample 6monopyrite_MG_FD_204945 | JGI IMG/M metagenome (GOLD analysis project Ga0316209, IMG submission 204945) | Microbial mat bacterial communities from mineral coupon in-situ incubated in ocean water Damariscotta River, Maine, United States -... | ecosystem: Environmental > Aquatic > Marine >...
ATTTATTAGTAGGCTCATGGCTTAATTTAGTTGCCAAAATTAAACTACAAACAATGTCAATAGCTTCTTTTTTGCAACCTTGTTCAGTTAAAAAAGCTGTAGCAATTTTTACACTTTCATTTTCATGGTTGTCAATTGTTACAGTATAACCTACATCATGTAACCAAGCAGTGAGTAAAAGATATTTTTTTTCGAGTTCGTTAATTTGAGCAAGCTCAGCAAGTTCATTAGCCTTTTCAACAACACGTTGTGTGTGTGCTAAATTGTGATAAACAAATTTATTATCGAGCTTATTATTTAACAATTCAACAGCAAATTTTTCGGTTTCAGAAATTAAATTTTCCATACAGAAAGATGATTTTCAGTAAATGTACTAAACTTTATTTTTTAATGATTTTTTAATGATGTGTTAAAATGAAGGAATAGTCATTAATCTTTCTTTTCGTAAACAATTTTGCCATCAAAAATTGTCATAACAACTTCGGTGTTAAGGATTTCACTTTCATCTACTGTCATTAAATCTTGATTGTAAATGGTAAAATCTGCAAGTTTTCCAGCACTTATAGATCCTTTTATATCTTCTTCAAAAGCACCATAAGCAGCATCTAAGGTATATGACTTTAGTGCTTGTTCTCTGGTCATTTTTTGCTCTGGCTCGTAGCCTCCTTCAGGCGTGCCTTTTAATGTTTTACGACTTACACTAGCATAAAAACTTGGGATAGGATTTAGAGGCTCAACAGGAACATCTGTACCATTAACAATAGGAATGCCACTTTTTAACAAATCTTGCCACACATAGGCACCTTCCTTAATGCGCTTTTCTCCCAAACGATCGATTGCCCAAGGTCTATCTGACGACATATGAACCGCTTGCATTGCAGGAATTACCTGTAATTCAGCAAATCTAGGAATATCATCTGGATGCAAATGTTGCGCATGCTCTATTCTAAATCTGTGATCAGTATCAAGCATCGATAATTCAGTTAATGCGGCTTCATAACGATCTAATATCTCTCTATTTGCACGATCACCAATGGCGTGAGAACATACCTGAAATCCGTTTCGAAGCCCATTCAATGATGTTTGTTTTACAACTTCCATAGGCAGCGTTTCGTGTCCATAGTGATCTGGTCTATCTGTATAAGGTTCTAATAACCATGCACCTCTTGAACCTAATGCACCATCACAATTTAATTTTATGGATCGAATAGTAAACCTATTGTCAGGATCAATATTAGGTCCTTTTTCATACCATTCATTAATAAGTTCTTCATCCCAACCCGTTAGCATTGCATAGATTCTAATATTCATTTTGCCTTCAGATTTCATGCGATCGTATAAGGCTATTGTTCCTCTTCCAATTCCTGCATCTTGAAAACTTGTAATGCCGTTTTTATAACAAGCTTCTATAGCTAAATTAAAGGCTTGTGTATCTGATTCTGGTGTGTTTCTTGGAAAATGTTTACCAATTAAACCTTGCGCGCGTTCATTGAAAACTCCTGTAGGTCTGCCAAATTCATCAACGATGACCTCACCGCCTTCAATGTCGTAATTTTTAATGCCTTCGGCAGATAATGAGCTAAGTCCTGCAATGTCCATAGCTTTTGCATTGGCAAAACCAGCATGACCACTAGCATGTCTTAAATACACTGGATTATTAGGAGATACTTCACTTAGTCTATGATGTGTTTGAAAACCTTTTACAGTATATTCTGGTACGCTGTCCCATTTACTTTGATGCCAACCTCGACCAATAATCCACTCACCAGGTTCAGCTGTTTTAACACGTTCGGCAACAGCATCAATTATGTCTTGGTAGCTTTTGGTGTTCATTAGGTCGAGACGAAGTTCGTTATAACCCAATCCCATAAAGTGGCCATGACCTTCTATTAAACCAGGCGTCATTGTTTTTCCTTCTAAATCAAGAAATTTGGTTTGTTCGTTTTTGTAACTTTCAGCTTCTTCCAAGCTTCCTGCAAAAAGTATTGTATTGTCTTTAACAGCAACAGCTTCTACAGTTGCTTGATTATCATCAACTGTATAAATGGTGCCTCCATGAATTATCATGGTTGCGGAATCTTTGTTAGAATCTAAACAAGAATTGAAAAATAGTAAGCTAATTGCGAAAAGGTAAAATAGAGTAAATCGTGAAGTCATTTTGGTTTGTTTTAGTGGCTGTAAGTTACAATTTTTGGAGGAATTTATTTTTTATAAAAATCTGTTAGAAAAAGTAAGTTATGTAATGTTTACAATTAAACAAATCAAGGTTGTAACTTTGCACAAAAGTTTTAAGAATGCACAAAGCAGGTTTTGTAAATATAATTGGTAATCCTAATGTTGGTAAATCAACACTAATGAATGCTTTTGTTGGTGAGAAGTTATCCATCATTACATCAAAAGCACAAACCACAAGGCATCGTATTTTAGGTATTGTAAATGGCGATGATTTTCAGGTAGTTTTGTCTGATACTCCGGGAATTATTAAGCCAGCTTATGAGTTGCAAGAATCCATGATGGGTTTTGTAAAGTCGGCTTTTGAGGATGCTGACGTGCTGATTTACATGGTTGAAATTGGTGAGAAAGAACTTAAAGATGAAGCGTTTTTCAATAAAATAACCAATTCCAAAATACCAGTGTTGTTGTTATTGAATAAAATTGATAGCTCCAATCAAGAAGCATTGGAAGCTCAATCTGCATTATGGCAAGAAAAGGTTCCTAATGCGGAATTCTATCCAATTTCTGCTTTGGAAGGATTCAATGTTAAAAATGTATTTGAACGTATTGTGGAATTATTACCAGAGTCTCCACCTTTTTATCCTAAAGACCAACTTACAGATAAACCAGAACGGTTTTTTGTTAACGAAAAAATTAGGGAGAAAATACTGATGCATTATAAGAAAGAAATTCCTTATGCCGTTGAGGTTGATACTGAGGAATTTTATGAGGAAGAAAATATTATTAGAATGCGTTCGGTAATTATGGTAGAACGTGAAACCCAAAAAGGCATTATTATTGGTCACAAAGGTTCAGCTTTAAAACGTGTAGGCGTCGAAGCCAGAAAAGATTTAGAACAATTTTTTGGTAAGCAAGTTCATCTGGAATTGTATGTAAAAGTCAATAAAAATTGGCGAAGCAATCAAAACCAACTTAAGCGTTTTGGGTATAATCAAAAATAGTTTAAAACTCGGTGTGTATATCTTTGCTTCTTAAAGTATCTCTCATAAAATGGTGTAGTTGATGCATTTCGTCCATTCCTGTTTTTTTTCCAAGGCGTCCACCAAAATATAGAGCAAACCATATTACAATCATCAATAAAGTAACAAATAATTGGATGGCATAATCTGTCTCTAAGGTCCAGTTTACGTAAGCCCAAATTCCGAAGCCAATAAATAATCCAGCAACTAAAAAGTGCAAAAACATAAACATGGTCCAAACCGTTGGGTTGGGTCCAAAAAGCCCATAAATAGTGCTAGTTTCAGTATTATCATTTTTGTTTATTTCTAAGTGTAGTTGTGGCGACCAAAAGTGTTGTTTGTCTTTTGGGATTTTTATAAAAACATGGTCATCAACTCGAGATACTTTAAAATTAGATTGTGCATCCTTGGTGTCTTCAAATAATTTCAACAGTTTTTCATTATCATGTTTTACATGAAATTTAAAACGAGGTCTTAGGATAATTTCATTCGCAGTAGTGGACATTTTTTTATTTAAAATTTGAATCTCAAAATACTATTTTTTATTTAAACCATGAGTTCAATTAATGTTTAACCTAAAAATCACGTAGTATCAGGACTTATTTAGTATTTTTGCAGACTGATTTTAAGGATAATATAACTTATGAGTAATATAGTTGCCATAGTAGGTCGACCAAATGTTGGCAAATCTACCTTTTTTAATCGCTTGATACAGCGTCGCGAAGCTATTGTTGATGCTGTAAGTGGTGTTACCAGAGATAGGCATTATGGTAAAAGTGACTGGAATGGTAAGGAGTTTTCGCTCATTGATACAGGAGGTTATGTAAAAGGAAGTGATGATGTTTTTGAAGCCGAAATTGATAAACAAGTGGAGTTGGCTATTGATGAAGCTGATGCCATTATTTTTATGGTTGATGTGGAGTCTGGTGTTACAGGAATGGACGAAGATGTTGCTAAATTACTTCGAAAAATCACCAAACCAGTTTTTTTGGCTGTTAATAAAGTTGATAACAATAAACGTGCTGAAGATGCGGTTGAGTTTTATTCCCTTGGTTTAGGTGATTATTATACCATTGCAAGTATTAATGGAAGCGGAACAGGAGATTTGTTAGATGCTCTTGTTGAAGCCTTGCCTGAAAAAGATGAAGTCGAAGAAACTGAACTACCTCGATTTGCTGTAGTTGGTCGCCCTAATGCAGGGAAATCTTCGTTCATCAATGCATTAATTGGAGAAGAGAGATATATAGTTACTGATATAGCTGGAACTACAAGAGATGCTATTGATACTAAGTACAACCGTTTTGGTTTTGAGTTTAATTTAGTTGATACAGCTGGAATAAGACGTAAAGCTAAAGTAAAGGAAGATTTAGAGTTTTATTCAGTGATGCGAAGCGTAAGAGCTATTGAACATGCTGATGTTTGTTTACTGGTTTGTGATGCCACAAGAGGGTTTGATGGTCAAGTACAAAATATATTTTGGTTGGCAGAACGCAATAGAAAAGGTATTGTGATTTTAGTAAATAAATGGGATTTAGTTGAAAAAGACAACAAAACCACCAAGGATTTTGAGAAGTACATTCGTCAGCAAATCGAACCATTTACTGATGTTCCAATTGTGTTTATTTCGACATTGACCAAACAGCGTATTTTTAAAGCCATAGAAACCGCTGTTGAAGTTTACAAAAACCGTTCTAAACGCATTAAAACAAGTGTTTTAAATGATGTATTGCTGCCAATAATTGAAAACAATCCACCACCTGCATATAAAGGTAAATACGTAAAAATCAAGTACATCATGCAGTTGCCTACGCCACAACCACAATTCGCATTTTTCTGTAATTTACCACAATATGTTAAAGAGCCTTATAAGCGTTTTCTTGAAAACAAACTTCGTGAGCATTTTGATTTTCATGGTGTGCCTGTAAGTGTATATATGCGGAAAAAGTAAAATTGTTAGGTGTTAGGTATGTATAAAGTTTAGATTTCAACAGTTAATAGTCAATAGCTTACCAACTTCCACCAGCACCTCCACCAGAGAAACCGCCTCCACCAAAGCCTCCGCCGAAACCACCACCAGAAAAACCGCCTCCAGAGCTTCCGCCAAAGCTTCCTGAACTTCTACCCATATTACTCAAAATAATGGCGTCAAGGATGCTAAAACCACGAGATCTTCTTCCTCCTTTTCCACCACCATTTCTTTTATTACGAGAAATGGCAATAATAAAAAAGATAAATAGAATTATAAAAAAGATGATTTTACCTAAAGGAATTCCATTCGAGTTATTTGGTTTGCGTTTTCCTTGATATGCTCCTGTTAGCACCTCAAAAATAGCATCAGCTCCTTTATCTAAACCACGATAATAATCGCTGCGCTTAAATTCAGGAATAATAATATTTCTAGTTATTTCTCCAACAACGCCTGCGGTAAGTCTATCTTCGACACCATAACCTGGTGAAATCCATATTTTCCGGTCATCTTTGGCTAGTAAAATAAAAACACCATTATCTTCTTTGGCTTGTCCAATACCCCATTTTTGAGCCCATTTAGGTGTTAATAAACCAATGTTTTCTCCTTTAGTTGTACTAATAATAGCAGCTACAATTTGGGTAGAAGTGGTATCAGAATATTTAATGAGCTTTTGTTCTAAGCTTTGTTTTTCTTTTGCAGATAGTAAGTTTACATAATCATAAACACTGGTTTGTTCTTTTGGTGTTTCAGGAATATTAAATTGAGCAAATACAGTATTTGAAAAACAAAAAAGAGAGAATAAAAAAGACCCTATAAATTTTAATTTGACCATTTAGTCTTTAGAAATTTCGTTTGATAATTCGTTTGTGTCTTCTTGCTGCCAAGGGAAGTATGTTTTTAATTGAATGCCTGCTTCCTTTATCCCTGCAACCAAACCCTGTTTAAAATCTCCACATTTAAAATGTTGTTGAATAGTATCACGAGTGGTATTCCAAAAGTTGTCTGCTACTACAGTATTGATTCCTTTGTCTCCATAAATTGCAAATGTTTTTTCAGCAACAGCCACATAAATTAAGACGCCATTGCGAAGTTTTGTGTCGTTCATTTTTAACTTATGGAATACTTCAATAGCACGTTTGTAAGCATCAGTTTTTGAAGATTGCTCAATATGAACTCGAATTTCCCCAGAAGTGTCTTTTTCGGCATTTTGAATGGCTTCAATAATGTCTTGTTCTTCTTCTGTTGAAAGAAATACTTCTATTTTAGACATAAGGAGTTTTTAATTAAAATCAAACTCTACATCAACAGGTTTTTCAGCTCCTGCTTCTGCATCAAAATAAGGTTTACCTTCAAAATTTAACAATCCAGCTAACAACATATTTGGAAACTTTTTTACGTGATTATTATATGGTTTAATGGCTTCGTTATATCGAACTCTGGCAGTTTGAATTGTGTTTTCGGTACTTGTTAATTCGTCTTGAAGCTTTAAAAAGTTTTGATTGGCTTTTAATTCTGGATATCGTTCTATAGTAACTAATAATCTAGATAAGGCACTACTTAAACCGCCTTGTGCTTGATTAAATTGCTGGAGCTGATTAGGTGTAATATTTGAGGGGTCTATGGTGGTTTTGGTAGCTTCACTACGAGCTTTGATTACAGCTTCTAGAGTGCTTTTTTCAAAATCGGCAGCACCTTTTACTGTATTTACTAAATTACCAATAAGATCGTTTCTACGTTGATAGGAGGTTTGTACATTTCCCCAAGCTTCACTAACATTTTCATTTAATTCTACGGCTGTATTGTTAAACCCTTTTCCCCAAGAATAAAGGCCTAATACAATAACTGCTACAATAATCCATGGTAAGAATTTTTTCATAATATGATGTTTTAAATAGTTGTATTAGATAAGTAGTAAATAAATCTAAAATGTTACAAATGGTTTTTTATTTTAACCAATTGATTTTTGATTCCTTCTAATTTATTAATAATTTCAAAATTATCTAATGTTTTCTTTTTTTCTTCTTTAAGATGTGTTTTTGCACCTTCAAGGGTAAAGCCTCTTTCTTTTACAAGGTGATAAATAAACTTAAGATTTTTTATGTCTTGGGGAGTAAATTTTCGATTTCCTTTAGCATTCTTTTTCGGTTTAATTGCATCAAACTCTTTTTCCCAAAAACGAATGAGTGATGTATTCACACCAAAAGCTTTGGCGACTTCACCAATTCCATAATATCGTTTTTCTGGGAGTTCTACTTGCATTAGTCTAAAGATTGGTTTTCTAAGGATGCTTTTGCTAATAATTCACTAAACTCTTTTGCGGAAAGATTTCCATAATAGAAATTTATAGGATTTATTTTTACACCGTCTTTAAATATTTCGTAATGTAAATGTGGTGCTTCTGAACGTCCTGTGCTACCAACAAAACCTATAAGATCACCTCGTTTTACCTTTTGATTTTTTTTAACATTGTATTTATAAAGGTGCGCATATAAACTTACATAACCATAACCATGGTCTATTCGTATATGCTTGCCATATCCAGTAGCTCCAGCATCAGCACGTTTAACAACACCATCCCCAGATGCGTAAATAGGAGTGCCTCTAGGTGCCGTAAAATCCATGCCATAATGGAATTTTCTAGCCTTGGTAAAAGGGTCAGTCCTATAACCATAACCTGAAGCCATACGAGTTAACTCTTCATTGTTTACAGGTTGTATAGCAGGAATAGTAGCTAAAAACTTTTCTTTATCCTCAGCTAAAACAGCAATTTCATCTAGTGATTTCGATTGCACCACAATTTGTTTTTGAATGATATCCAAACGTCGGTTAGCATCAATAATTAGTTTCGAATTATCGTAGCCTTCAAATTGCTTATATCTGTTAATTCCACCAAATCCTTGGCGCCTTTGTTCATTCGGAATTGGATTTGCTTCAAAATAGAGCCTATAAATAGCATTGTCACGTTCTTCCACGTTTGCTAAAACAGACTCAGCTTCATCCATTTTTTTATCTAACAATTCATATTGTAATTGTATGTTTTGCAGTTCACGTGCAAGTGCTTTTTCTTTTGGCGATTCAAAATATTGACTAGCGATAAATACAAACATAAAACCAAACAAGGCAGCTCCTAATAAAAACACAAAAATATACTTAGCAGTAGTACGCTTTTTACGTATTACCTTCCTGTAAGAAAGCGTTTCTGGATCGTAATAATATTTTACTTTAGACATATCTTAAAATATTCTATTTTTGCAGGATTAATAGAACGAAAAACAAATATATAAATTGTTTCACATTTAGAGCAATTTACATAGAACAGATTATTAACAACTATATATGAAGTCTCAAGACGTACGACAGAAATTTTTAGATTTTTTTGAAAGCAAAAAGCACAGCATTGTAGCATCTGCACCAATGGTTGTTAAAAATGATCCTACGCTTATGTTTGTTAATTCGGGAATGGCACCTTTTAAAGAATATTTTTTGGGAAACTCACAGCCAAAAAATAACCGAATTGCCGATACCCAAAAATGTTTACGTGTTTCAGGAAAGCATAATGATTTAGAAGAAGTTGGTTATGATACGTATCATCACACACTTTTTGAAATGTTGGGTAACTGGAGTTTTGGAGATTATTTTAAAAAGGAAGCAATTGCTTGGGCTTGGGAATTATTAACCGAAGTTTATGATATAGATAAAGACATTCTATATGTCACAGTTTTTGAAGGAAGTGATGATGCCGACAATTTAAAAATGGATACTGAAGCTTACGATATTTGGAAGCAATACATACCTCAAGACCGTATTTTAAAAGGAAATAAGAAAGATAATTTTTGGGAAATGGGAGACCAAGGCCCTTGTGGACCATGTAGTGAAATTCATGTTGACATTCGTTCTTCGGAAGAAAAAGCTAAGGTAAACGGAAAGTCTTTAGTAAATATGGACCATCCTCAAGTAGTTGAAATTTGGAACCTTGTCTTTATGCAATACAACCGAAAAGCAAATGGCTCACTTGAAGTATTGCCTAATAAACATATAGATACAGGAATGGGATTCGAGCGTCTGTGCATGGTGTTACAGAGTGTAAAATCCAATTACGATACAGATGTGTTCACACCAATAATTCGTGAAATTGAAACCATTACAGATAAAGACTATGGAACAAATAATGAGATAGATATCGCAATTCGTGTTATTTCAGACCATGTACGCGCTGTAGCATTTTCAATTGCCGATGGACAATTACCAAGCAACACAGGAGCTGGTTACGTAATACGTAGAATTTTACGTCGTGCAGTACGCTATGGCTTTACGTTTTTAGATAAAAAAGAACCTTTTATTTATAGATTAGTTGAAGTTTTAAGCGAAAAAATGGGAAAAGCATTCCCTGAATTAAAATCTCAAAAACAACTTATTGAAAATGTAATTAAGGAAGAAGAAGCTTCTTTTCTTCGAACTTTAGATCAAGGTTTAGTTTTGTTGAATCGAATTGTTGAAGAAACAAAAAGCGATATAGTTTCTGGAGAAAAGGCTTTTGAGCTTTACGACACCTATGGCTTCCCAATAGACTTAACAGCATTAATCCTTTCTGAAAAAGGATTGAAATTAGATGAAGAAGGATTTAAGAAAGAACTACAAAAACAAAAAGATAGGTCACGTGCTGCTAGTGAAATGTCAACAGATGATTGGACAATTTTAGTAGATGACCCCGAACAAGAATTTATAGGCTATGATGCTTTAGAAGCAAATGTTAAAATTACACGATATAGAAAAGTAACCTCTAAAAAAGATGGTGAAATGTATCAGTTAGTGTTTAATTTAACTCCATTTTATGCCGAAGGAGGAGGTCAAGTTGGTGATAAAGGCTATTTAAAAGATACGCATGGCGATGTGGTTTATATTTTAGATACCAAAAAAGAAAACAATGTAATTATTCATTTCACAAAAAACTTACCAGACCATTTAGCCGAAACTTTTAAAGCTGTGGTTGATGCAAAACAACGTCAAAGAACAGAGGCGAATCATACAGCTACACATTTATTGCACCAAGCTTTAAGAGAAGTTCTGGGCGATCATGTAGAACAAAAAGGGAGTGCTGTACATTCTAAATATTTACGATTTGATTTTTCACATTTCTCAAAAATGACAGTTGAACAATTACGAGACGTTGAAAATTTTGTGAATGCTCGTATTGATGGAAAATTACCTCTAGAGGAACATAGAAATATGCCTATGGAACAAGCAATTGCCAATGGTGCTTTGGCACTATTTGGTGAAAAATATGGCGATACGGTTCGTACCATTCGCTTTGGGCAATCTATGGAGTTGTGTGGTGGTACACATGTTAAAAACACTGGAGATATTTGGCATTTCAAAATTAGATCAGAAAGTGCTATTGCTTCAGGAATTAGACGTATTGAAGCTATTACAAACGATGCAGTAAAAGACTTTTATTTTGATACAAACAGAGCATATTTTGAAATTAGGGACTTGCTCAACAATGTCAAAGACCCAGTAAAAGCTGTTGCCGATTTAAAAGAGGAGAACAACGATTTAAAAAAGCAAATAGAAACCTTATTAAAAGACAAGGCAAAAAATATAAAAGGCGATTTAAAAAATGAGTTGACCGAGATTAATGGTGTTCAATTTTTAGCTAAGCAATTGGATTTGGATGCCTCAGGAATGAAAGATTTGTGTTTTGAATTAGGAAACGAGTTCGACAATCTATTCTTGCTTTTTGCTGCAGAAAATGATGGAAAAGCTTTACTTTCATGTTTTATCTCGAAAGAATTAGTTGCTGAAAAAGGATTGAATGCAGGATTGGTAGTGAGAGAACTCGGTAAATATATCCATGGTGGTGGAGGCGGACAACCGTTTTATGCCACAGCTGGAGGAAAAAATCCTAACGGCATTGATGAAGCTTTAGAAGCTGCAAAAAAATACATTTAAAATAGGTCATTCTGATCTTGATTCAGAATCTCATAAAATGAATCTTCAAACCAAAATATCACTAAAGCCACAACAGCATAATCAAATAGATTACAACTCAAACATCCTGTTGATAGGCTCCTGTTTTGTAGAGAATATAGGCGAGAAACTCAATTATTTTAAATTTCAAAATACCATTAATCCTTTTGGGATTTTATTTCATCCAAAAGCAATTGAAAAATTGGTTTCCAATGCGATAAATAAAAAAGAATATACTGAAGAGGATATTTTTTTTCAAAATGAGCAATGGCATTGTTTTGAATCTCACTCTAAGCTAAGTTCAATTTCTAAAGAAGATTTATTGTTTAACTTGAATAAGCAAATTACTTCAACAAATCAACAAATAAACGTATCAACACATATAATAATCACTATAGGAACAGCTTGGGTTTATAGACATATTGAATCAGATGACATTGTTGCTAATTGTCATAAAGTACCACAAAAAAAGTTTTTAAAAGAACTACTTCCTATTGATGAAATCACTGAATCTTTAAAAGCCATAATCGCACTAATTAAAAGTGTCAATAAAGACGTTTCTATTATATTTACAGTATCTCCAGTTCGTCATTTAAAAGATGGTTTTATTGAAAACACACAAAGTAAGGCTCATTTAATTTCAGCAATTCACACTGTATTGTCGCCTCGAGAGCAGTCGAGAGGTCTTTACTATTTTCCTTCATATGAATTAATGATGGATGAGCTTCGTGATTATCGTTTTTATGCGGAGGATATGATTCATCCTAACCAATTGGCTGTGAGGTATATTTGGGAGAAGTTTAAGGAAGTTTGGATATCTAAAGATGCTTTTAAAACTATGGAAGAAGTGGATTCTGTTCAAAAAGGAATGCAACACAAGCCTTTTAATCCAAATTCTGAAGCACACCAAAAATTTCTAAAAAACTTGGAAGACCAAAAAACAACTCTTCATAAAAAACATCCACACATGTTTTTTTAAATGTATTTTCTCTAATTGTCATAAATTGAGAAGGTTATGTTATTATTGCTATTTCTTGAGCAATATACTTCAAGTCTTTTTAACTTTTTTAACGACTTCTTGTCGAAAAAAAAAGAAACCAACACGAAAATTATCTATATTCGAAATGCTATTAATCAATTTTTAAAAAGCGTCAGTTATAATGTTTTGTTTGCTCAGAATATTGCTGATGCTTTTTTTTATACTTCAATTTTACTAGCTGTAGCTTTAACAAGTTAACTTAATCGAGTAAAAATGCAGAAATTATCTTTTAATCCAGTTTAATAACAAACTAGTCGGAAAATATAGTTAGGTTCTACTAATAAGGTTAGATTTACATTGCTATTAATCAATATAAGAAGCGCTACTGACTCTTGCTTGCAAGAAAATTTAGCGTTTCTTTTTTTAATACCAGACTGTAAATTCTATAATTGGTAAGAATATTTTATTGTTTTTCTTACTGTTTTAGTTCTTTAATCGAAAAAAATTGCAAATAATTTCCGTTCATCTAGTATTCTATTAAAGTAGTCGAAAAACATAACTAGGTTGTACTATTAAAGTTACATTTACGTTGCTATTAATCAAATATTTGAAGCATTAGTTGACGTTCGTTTACGAAAAGATCTAATGCTTCTTTTTGTTTAAGAATACACCGAAATAAGGGCTTTGTTAAATGCTACGACCTCTTCGATAGTACCTGTGCTTATCCTACACCAATCATAAAAAGGTGGAAACGCACGACCAATCCTAACACCTTTGTCTAGCATCTGTTTGCCAAGTATATCAATGTTTCTGCCAGATTTAAAGAAGATAAAGTTAGTGCTAGATTTTACATAAGGTAGTTCCAAATGGTTTAATGTAGCATATATAAGTTGTTTGGCTTCTTTTGTTTTTTCTAAAGAGAATTTAAAAAACTCATCGTCTTTTAAAGCTTCTTTTGCACCTTCAATGGCATAAACATTACTCATGGCAACGACATTACGTCTAATAATTTGTGCTAATTCTGGTTTTGCTATTAAGTAGCCAATACGCATTCCAGCCATACCATAAACCTTGGAAAATGTTTTTGAAACAACCACATTCTTACCTTTTTTCACCAATTCAACCATTGAAGGGTAATTAGGATCTTCTATATATTCATAATAAGCTTCATCACTAAATACGATAGTCTTTTTGCTTACAGAAGTACAAAAATCTACAAGTGTATCAGCTGGAAGTAATGTAGAGGTTGGGTTATTAGGATTACATAAAAACACCATTTTTGTTTTATTGGTGATTCTCTTTTCAATTTCTTCAAGGTCATAACCCATATTTTTATCAACAGGTACCCAATTAATATTGGCGCCCCACATTTCGGCATATTGCATCATGGCCAAAAAAGTTGGTTTTGCTGCAATAATTTCGCCGCCATCAGCAGTAAAAGTAATTCCTGCAATTTTCAAACCTTCGGTTGAGCCTCCTGTTATGATGATGCTTTCTTTTTCAACACCATGTTTTTTGGCTAACATGTCTGCCAATTCATCAGCATAGGCATAAGGGTATCTGCAACCATCATTAAATGCATTTTTTACAGCATTCCTAACTCGTTGCGATGGTCCATATGGGTTTTCGTTGGAGCTTAACCTAATTGGGTTGCTGAGTTTACGAGGGTTGAATTTAAGTTTCTCTTCTTCGGTTAAAGGCTTTATGCTCGAAAAACCATTTAAAAGTGTAAAGCCACCAGCTAGAGCGGTAGTTCTTAGCCATTCTCTTCTATTAAGTTCCATATAATTTATGTTGAAGGTTGTTAGCTAAGTTACTCTTTTATATGCTAGTTAGCAAGTAGTTGGCTTAACCTTTGCCAACCGCCTCCATTAATGGCATCTACACCATTTCGTTTTAAGATGCTTGCGGCAGTTGCCGATCGCATACCACTTGCGCAACAAGTAATAATTGGTTTATTTAGTTTTTTAATATCGGAAATATTACTACTTAATATTTGTAATGGAATATTCTTTGAACCTTGAATGGCACCTATTGAATATTCTGCTTTTGTTCGTACATCTAATACTATTGCCTCTTTCGACATAAATTCTTCAACCATTTTTTTCTTGTTTTTAAATAAAAAATCAAAAAATCCCATAAATAATTTTTTTTGCAAAGGAAAGGAACTTTACATAAAGAACATGTAACTTGTGTTACAGTTTTTCAGTATCTTCCGTCATAATTTCTATAACAAATTTACAACTTTTGAAATACGATTCACGTAAAGACGAAATCATACAAACATCAGCTATTCTTTTTAAAAAAAAAGGATTTAGTGCTGTAACCATGAGAGATATTGCAAAGGCAATGGGAATAAAAGCCGCAAGCCTGTATAACCACATTAATTCCAAACAGGAAATCTTGTCTATAATCATCATTTCTTTAGCCGAACAGTTTACAGAGCAAATGAAAAGTATAAAAATGTCTGATGAAAGTAGTATCGATAAATTAAAAACAATTGTGGCTTTGCATGTAAATATCACGTCCAAAAACCAATTCGGGATGGCATCCTTAAATAACGATTGGATGCATTTAGAAGCGCAATTACCTTATTACTTAAAGTTAAGGAAAAACTACGAAAACGACTTTAGAAATATTATCGAAAAGGGTATTGAGGACTCTGAACTTATAACTCAAAACCCTGATGTCATGGTGTTTTCAATGCTATCAACACTACGTTCTTTGTACATCTGGTTGCCTAAAAAAGAAGATTTAGATATTGAAAAATTTACAACCGAATTAAGTTTGGTGCTCATTAACGGAATTAACAAATAGTTATCATTTTATTTTGTAAATTTGTAACTGAAACTAACAAGCGTTAGTTAAACTCCTTCAATGAGGAAGGTAGCGCAAAGCGTTTGAAGGTGTTAAATTATTTTACTTAATAAATTCATATGGTTAAGCATAAATAAAAGAGTTAAGAGATAGACTATGGCAGATTTTTATAACATAAAAGTTGCAGATATATATAAGGAAACAAAAGATACTGTAGTTATAACTTTTGATATTCCTGAAGATTTACAATCTACATTTAAATTCAAACAAGGACAACACTTAACATTGCGTAAAGAAATAAATGGCGAAGATATTCGTCGTAATTATTCCTTATGTACAAGTCCGATTGATAACCAATGGAAAGTAGCTGTAAAAACCATTCGTGGTGGTGTATTTTCAAATTATGCTTTCAATGAGTTAAAAAAAGGAGATGAACTTCAGGTAATGCCTCCTCATGGCGAATTTTATGTTGAGGTAGATGGCACAGCATCTAATAATTATGTTGCCTTTGCAGCTGGTAGTGGTATTACACCAATACTCTCAATTATTAGAACACATTTGCTATTAGAGCCTAAAAGTACTTTCAAGTTATTCTACTTGAATAGAATGGTAAAATCCATTATCTTTAAGGAAGAGTTAGAGCAGCTTAAAAATCAGTTTTTTGGACGTTTTCAAGTATTTTATTTTTTAACTAAAGAAAAACGCGACATTCCATTTTTAAACGGTCGATTCGACAAAGAAAAACTAGCGATTTTAACCAAAACGTTCATCGATATTCCAGATACCAATCATGCATTTATTTGTGGGCCACAAGACATGATTTTCTTGATAAGAGATGAATTGCAAGCAGCTGGACTAGATAAAGATAAAATCCATTTTGAATTGTTCTTTACAGGAAGTTCAGAGGAAGAAAACAAGCACATTGCCGAAGTGCTTGATGAAAAAGCCGATGGAACAAAAGTAACCATCATCGATGGCGGAAAAGAATTCCATTTTGTCATGGATGACGATTTCGATAATATTCTTGATGGAGCACTTTCAGCTGGTGCCGATTTGCCATTTGCGTGTAAAGGAGGAGTTTGTAGTACCTGTAAGTGTAAAGTGTTGGAAGGCGAAGTGAAGATGAAAGTAAATTATGCACTTGAAGAAAAAGAAGTGGCACAAAACTATGTATTAAGCTGTCAAGCTGTGCCAATAACAGAAAAAGTAGTCGTAGATTTTGACGTATAAAGTCCTCCCTTGAGGGAGGATTTAGGAGGGTGTTACTAATAACTAGCGCCTATTCACTAAAACCTAAACAAATGAGCGAAGCACAAATTAAAAGTTTAGAAGAAGAATTTGAAGCACGCATAGCGCGTGACGAAAAAATAGAACCTAAAGATTGGATGCCCGAAAAGTATCGAAAAACACATATTAGGCAAATGTCGCAACACGCACATTCCGAAATTGTTGGAATGTTGCCAGAAGGAAATTGGATAACACGAGCACCATCACTACGTCGTAAAGTGGCGCTTTTAGCCAAAGTTCAAGACGAAGGAGGTCATGGATTATATCTGTACAGTGCCACCGAAACCTTGGGAATTACCAGAGACGAAATGTACGAGCAACTGCACACTGGAAAAGCAAAATATTCAAGTATTTTTAATTATCCTGCAGTGACTTGGGCAGACATTGGAGCTATTGGTTGGTTGGTAGATGGTGCTGCTATTATAAATCAGGTAGCACTCTGCGGAACATCATTTGGGCCTTATGCTAGAGCAATGGTGCGAATATGTAAAGAAGAAAGTTTTCATCAACGTCAAGGTTACGAAATTACTTTAAAATTAGCACAAGGAACACCAGAGCAAAAAGCAATGGCTCAAGATGCCTTAAATAGATTTTGGTGGCCATCGCTAATGATGTTTGGTCCAGCTGATGATGATTCTCCAAATACAGCTCAATCCATGAAATGGAAATTAAAGCGTAAAACCAACGATGAATTACGTCAGCAGTTTATTGACCAAACTGTACCACAAGCTGAATTGATTGGACTTACAATTCCAGATCCAGAATTAAAATGGAATGAAAAAAAAGGAGGATACGATTTTGGTGAGATAGATTGGGACGAATTTTGGCAAGTAGTAAAAGGACATGGTCCTTGCAATAAAGAACGAATGAAAGCAAGAGTAAATGCTTGGGATAATGGCGAATGGGTTCGTGATGCAGCGATTGCTCATGCTGAAAAACAACAAGACAAGAAACTTAATAAAGCAGTTTAGGAGAATCGAAATTGAAATCGATTCTGAAAATGAAACTGAAAGATGGATGATAAAAAGTTTGATTTCAAGTTCAATTTCAGCTTCAACTTCAGTTTCAATTATTAAGAATTATAGTAACAAGGATTAAAAACATAAATTGAAGATTTTGATTACAAGTTCAAGTTCAAGTTCAATTTCGACTTCAACTTCAATTTCAACTTCGATTTCAGCTTCAATTTCAAATATAAATAATTATGAAAAAAAAAGAATGGCCTCTTTGGGAAGTTTTCGTAAGAAGTAAAAACGGATTAGAACATCGTCATTTTGGAAGCCTTCATGCAGCAGATGCTGAAATGGCTTTAGAAAATGCACGAGATGTCTATACAAGAAGAAACGAAGGTGTAAGTATTTGGGTTGTTGAGTCAAAGAATATTACAGCTTCAAACCCTGAAAAAAATGCTGAATTATTTGAACCAGCACAAGATAAGGTATATCGTCACCCAACATTTTACGATTTACCAGACGAAATAAAACACATGTAAAAGAAAAAACTTGAAGTTGAAGCAGAAATTGAACTTGAAAAATGGGAGAAAATAAATTTGATTTATCAGAAAGACTAGAAGATTTTGCAGCAGCTATTATTTTATTGTACAATAAAAAACCAATGTCGTATGCAGGTGATTATTTAGCGAAACAACTAATTAGGTCGTCCTGTTCTTCAGCCTTAAATTATGGAGAGGTTTTAGGGGCTGGAACAAAAAAAGATAAAATAAATAAGTTAAGAATTTGCTTAAAGGAATTAAGGGAATCATTACGGAATTTGAACATTCAAACTAAAGCAAAATTATTTTCAGAAGAAGATTTAAAAGAAATGAAAGACGAAAATGACCAACTTATCAGGATTATAGTAACAAGAATTAAAAACATAAATTGAAGATTTTGATTTCAAATTCATTTTCGACTTCAGCTTCAATTTCAATTTTAAATGAAATGAAAAAAAATTTATTCAACTACATATTAGGTATAGCAGATAATAGCTTAATCCTAGGACAACGTCTTGGAGAGCTCTGTGGACATGGACCAAGTCTTGAAACCGATATAGCATTGACCAACATTTCTTTAGATTTATTTGGTCAAGTGAGAAGCTATTATCAATATGCTGCTAAAATTGCTAATAATGGAAGTAACGAAGACACCATTGCGATGATGCGACCAGAACGTGAATATGTAAATGTGTTATTGGTAGAACAGCCTAATACAGATTTTGGTTATGTTATAGCACGTCAGTTTTTGTTCGATGTATATCACTTTTTGTTTTTGACTGAACTTCAAAAAAGTAAAGATGTAACCTTGGCAGCTATAGCAAAAAAATCTATTAAGGAAGTATCTTATCATTTACGATTTTCGTCAGATTGGGTCAAGCGTCTTGGTGATGGGACAGAAGAAAGTCATAAGCGCATTCAAAATGCTATAAATGACCTTTGGACTTATACTGACGAATTATTCCATCAAACAGATGCAGATAAAAAAATGATTGCCGATGGTGTAGGTGTGGATACATTAAAGCTCAAAGAGACCTATTATCATAATGTTTCAGAAATTTTAAATGAAGCAACTTTAGAAGTTCCTGAATTAAAGTATTTTCAAAAAGGAGGAAAACAAGGTATTCATACAGAACACATGGGATATATTTTAGCCGAATTACAATATATGCAAAGAACATATCCAAACATGTCTTGGTAAATAAATGAATAAGCAAATGATTGAACATGCCGACATCGATACCGAATTAATTCCTATTCTGGATAAAGTATCCGACCCAGAAATTCCTGTGTTAACAATTTTAGATATGGGAGTGGTTCGTTATGCAAAGCTTGTTGATGATGTCGTACAAATTAAAATAACACCAACATATAGTGGCTGTCCTGCTATGGATGTGATTGCAGATGATATTACAGCAGCTTTTAAAAAAGAAGGTTACAAAGTAGATATTGATTTGGTATTAACACCTGCTTGGACAACCGACTGGATTTCTGAAGAAGGCAGAGATGCACTCGAAAAATATGGTATTGCACCACCTTTGGAAGCAGAGGCTGACAAAGAAGCATTACTGGGAAATAAAAAAATAGTAAAGTGCACCAATTGTGGTTCACAAAACACAAAATTAGTAAGTCAGTTTGGTTCAACAGCATGTAAAGCATTGTTTCAATGTGAAGACTGTCATGAACCTTTTGATTATTTTAAATGTCTTAAGTGACAACTTGTTGTCACCCTGAGCATTACTGAAATCAAAATATATTTTGATTGAAAGTAGCTTACGAAGTAAGTCGAAGGGTCTCATCAAGAAAATTAGAAATATAAAAACTAAATGCTTGGATTGTCCCCTTGAGGGGACTTTAGGGGTGTATTATAGAAGAATATGAATCCAATTCTATTAAAAATTGAAAACAAAATAGCGTTTATAACGCTCAACAGACCAGAAGTATTTAACAGTTTCAATCGTGACATGGCTTTAAGTTTACAAAGTATTCTCGATGATTGCGAAACAAATAATGAAGTTAGAGCTATTGTTCTTTCTGGTAACGGAAAAGCATTTTGTGCTGGTCAAGATTTAAAAGAAGTCACTTCTCCAGAGTTAAATCCTGGTTTCAAAAAAATTCTAGAAGAACACTACAATCCAATTATTTTAAGAATCCGAAATATTAAAAAACCAATCATTGCAGCTGTAAATGGAGTAGCAGCAGGAGCAGGAGCAAATATTGCTTTGGCTTGCGATATTGTTGTAGCTCATGAAAAAGCACATTTTATACAAGCCTTTAGTTTAATAGGTTTGATTCCTGATAGCGCTGGCACCTACTTTTTACCACGATTAATCGGATTTCAAAAAGCCACAGCTCTAGCGATGTTAGGAGATAAGATAAGTGCTGAAGAAGCCGAACGATTAGGTATGATATATAAATTCGTTCCTTCAAAAGAGTTTGAGGAAACCGTTCAAAGAATCGCTCAAAAACTAGCAAACATGCCAACAAAAGCGTTAGGATTGATAAAACAAACATTTAACCAATCATTGACTAATACTTTAGAAGAGCAATTAGCATTAGAATCAAAATTACAAATAGAAGCAGCTGGAACTGAAGATTATGCAGAAGGCGTAGCAGCATTTATAGAAAAACGTAAACCAAATTTTAAAGGAAAATAAATCAAATGTCACCCTGAGCGTAGTCGAAGGGTCTGTATATGAATAAAGAAACCCTAATACAAGTTCACAATCGAATAAAGCCTTACATTCACAAAACACCTGTGTTGTCTTCACAATTAATAAATGAGATTGCAGGATGTAATGTATTTTTTAAGTGTGAGAATTTTCAAAAAATGGGAGCTTTTAAAATGCGTGGTGCAACAAATGCGATTTTAAATTTATCTGAAGAAGAGCGTAACAAAGGCGTCGTAACACATTCTTCAGGTAATTTTGCTCAAGCCTTGTCTTTGGCAGCAAATAAAATTGGTATTGATGCCTATATCGTGATGCCCAAAAATGCACCTCAAGTAAAAAAGAATGCTGTAAAAGAATATAAAGGGAATATCATTGAAAGTGAATCGACACCTATTGCTCGTGAGCAAATGGCTGAAAAAGTGAAGCAAGAAACAGGAGCAACATTCATCCATCCTTCAAACGATGATGATGTGATCCATGGTCAAGGAACTGCTGCTATCGAACTGTTAGAAGAACAGCCACAATTGGATTATATATTCACTCCTGTTGGTGGTGGCGGACTTATTGCTGGAACAGCCTTGGCTGCTAAATATTTTTCTGATAAGTGTAAAGTCATTGGTGGCGAACCAAAAAATGTAGATGATGCATATCGGTCTTTAAAAAGTGGGGAGATTGAATATAACGATGCTAATAGCACTACCATTGCAGATGGTTTAAGAACCTTTTTAGGAGATCGAAATTTCCCAATAATAAAGGAAAACGTTGACAAAATAATTAGAGTAGAAGAAGAAGATATTATTAATGCTATGCAGTTAATTTGGGAGAGAATGAAAATAATCATCGAACCATCAAGCGCTGTCGCATTTGCAGCGTTATTAAAAAATAAAGAAGATTATAAAAATAAAGAAGTCGGCATTATTATTTCTGGCGGAAATGTAGATATAACCAATCTACCTTTTTAATTATATGGAATGTCCCCTTGAGGGGACTTTAGGGGTGTTAATAAAAATGACTAAAAATCAGTATTGTAAAAGTTTATGTTTTTACAATGTGTTAATTGAATTAAGTTAAATAAAAAATTATCACAGTATATTGGCAAAGTGATTGTCCCCTTGAGGATTATCGAAATGAAAATATATTTTCAGTGAAGATACCGAGTGTAGCTCATTAGGGGTGTAAAAAAAAGTTTAACTAAAAGTTTCTTCCCTTTGGGAAGACGGAAGATGGGAATAAAAATAGGAATCATAGGAAGTGGAACAATGGGAAGTGGTATTGCACAAGTTGCTGCAACTGCTGGTTGTCAGGTAAAATTGTACGATACAAATCAAGAGGCTTTAGATAAAGCAAAAACAGCATTAGAAAAAATATTGAATAGACTCATTGAAAAAGGACGAATCAATTCTAAAGAGAAAAATAGAATTCAATCAAATATTAGTTATGTAGATAGCCTGAAGGATTTATCAGCTTCAAATTTGACGATTGAAGCCATTGTTGAAAACCTTGACATTAAGAAAAAAGTATTTTCAGAATTGGAAACTTATGTGTCTGATGATTGTATCATAGCATCAAACACCTCTAGTTTATCTATAGCATCCATTGCTTCCTCGTTGCAAAACCCAGAACGTTGCATTGGAATTCATTTTTTCAACCCAGCGCCTTTAATGAAATTGGTTGAAGTCATTCCAGCAATTCAAACGTCTAAAGAAACGCTGGAGAAATCTGTTCAAATTGTTTCAGATTGGAAGAAGATTGTTGCTGTAGCAAAAGATACTCCAGGTTTTATTGTCAATCGTGTGGCTCGACCGTTTTATGGCGAATCATTAAGAATTTACGAAGAAGGGATTGCCGATTTTGCAACCATTGATTGGAGTTTAAAAGAACTTGGAGGGTTCAGAATGGGACCATTTGAATTGATGGATTTTATTGGGAATGATGTTAATTATACGGTAACCGAAACAGTATTCACTGCTTTCTATTTCGATCCAAGATACAAACCAGCATTCACACAAAAACGTTTTGCTGAAGCAGGTTATTTAGGACGAAAATCTGGAAAGGGGTATTACGACTATGACGAAAAAGGAAAGATTGTCACCTCGAGCGCAGTCGAGAGGTCACATAACGAAGAGCTATCGCAAAGAATATTCAATAGAGTATTAGTAATGCTAATCAACGAAGCTGCTGATGCTTTGTTTTTAAATATCGCATCAGCTGAAGACATAGATAATGCCATGACCAAAGGAGTTAATTATCCAAAAGGATTACTGGCTTGGGCAGACGAAAAAGGCATCGATTGGTGTGTATCAAAAATGGACGAATTGTATAATGAATATCATGAGGATAGATATCGTTGTAGTCCATTGTTACGTGAAATGAACAAGAAGGGTTTGAGGTTTTTTGAGTAGGTTTGAGGTATGAGGAAATCAAAGTATCATTTTAAGTTTGAAGATTTAACTATTTACACGAAAGCAATGGAGTTTGGTGAAATAGTAAATAATTTGACTAAAAAATTTCCAAAAGAAGAGCGATTTGAGTTGTCCTCACAATTTAAAAGAGCGGCAGATTCAATAGCATTGAATATTTCTGAAGGTTCTGGAGGTACTGATAAACAATTTTATAATTATTTAGGTAATGCATGGCATAGTGCTCACGAATGTGTATCATGCAGTTCTAAAGCTAATATGAGGAATTATATAACAGACGATGAGGACGAAGAAAATAGAAGATTGATTACCGAATTATCAAAAATGATTACAACTTTAAGAAGTCGAATTTCGCAAAGAATCAAATAATTTTTAAATGTCATCTAAAAACAAACCTATAGCCTCACACCTAATACCAGAGCGAATGCTTTCGCTTGACGCTTTCAGTCAATGGATGGGAATTGAGATTTTAGAATGTGAAATAGGTCGTTGTAGAGTGGCGTTGACAGTAAGAAAAGAAATGTTGAACAGCATGTTTAAAGCACATGGCGCTATTAGTTATGCATTGGCAGACACGGCTTTTGGCTTTGCAGCTAATACACATGGTAAATATGCTGTGTCAATAGAAACAAGTATAAATCACATTGAAGCATTAAATGAAGGGGATTATTTAGTTGCAGAATCTGTGATTGAAAAAGTAAATAATAAATTAGGCTTTAATGTTATTGAAGTCAAACGAGGTGATGAACTCGTAGCATTGTTTAAAGGAGTGGTTTATAGAACAAGTAAAAATTGGTAAGAATAATTAGAAAAGGAAATAGGTATTAGTAGATTAGGCATTAGTATGAAGAGTAACTATCATTTTAAGTTTGAAGATTTAAAGGTTTACAAAAAAGCTATGGATTTTGGTGAGTTAGTTGATTCAATCGTCAAAAAATTTCCTAATCATGAACTATATGCGCTTTCATCTCAATTCCGAAGAGCAGCAGATTCGATAGCTTTGAATATTGCTGAAGGTTATCCAGGTTCAGATGCTCAATTTGTAAAACATTTAAATCATGCAATATATAGTGCAAACGAATGTGTAAGTTGTAGTATTAAATCAAGAAGGAGAAAGTATATCAATTTTGAAGAAGATGAAGAAAATAGAAGATTAATTTCAGAACTTACTAAAATGCTATCAAGCTTACGAAAAAGAATCAAAGAAAGAAATTATAACTAATTCCTAATCCCTAAAAAAACTAATCCCTTAAGTAATGGAAGCATATATAATAGACGGAATAAGAACACCAATAGGTAATTATAAAGGAACACTATCTGCCGTTCGCACCGACGATTTAGGAGCTCTGGTAATTGAGGAAATTGTTAAACGAAACCCAAACATTCCAAAAGAAGCATACGACGATGTCATTTTAGGATGTGCTAATCAAGCAGGAGAAGATAATCGTAATGTTGCGAGAATGTCGTCGTTATTAGCAGGGTTGCCTTTTACAGTTCCTGGAGAAACAGTTAATCGTTTATGTAGTTCAGGGTTATCAGCAATTATTCATGCAAATCGAGCCATAAAAGCAGGAGATGGAGATGTGTTTATCGCTGGAGGAGTGGAAAATATGACACGAGGTCCTTATGTAATCGCCAAACCATCGAGTGCTTATGGGAATGACTCTAAAATGTACGATTCCAGTTTTGGTTGGCGTTTTATCAATCCAAAAATGTACGACATGTATGGAACGGATGGCATGGGAAATACAGCTGAAAACTTGGTTGAGAAATATAATATCTCTCGCAAAGACCAAGACAAGTTTGCCTATTGGAGCCAGATGAAGGCTACAAAAGCGCAAGGCAATGGACGACTAGCCAAAGAGATTATAACTGTTGAAATTCCTCAACGTAAAAAAGACCCAATCATTTTTTCTAAAGATGAATTTGTAAAGCCGAATACAACAAGAGAAGTTTTAGCAAAATTACGTCCAGCTTTCAAAAAAGAAGGTGGAAGTGTCACAGCCGGAAATGCTTCAGGTTTAAATGATGGAGCAGCAGCGACAATTATAGCATCAGAAGACGCCGTAAAAAAATACAATCTAAAACCATTGGCTAGAATTGTAAGTTCCGCAGTTGTTGGTGTAGAACCACGAATCATGGGAATTGGCCCATTTGAAGCGTCCAAAAAAGCATTGGCAAAAGCAGGATTATCACTTGATGATATTGATGTTATAGAATTAAACGAAGCATTTGCCGCACAAGTGTTGGCTTGCACAAGAGCTTTAGGTTTGGCAGATGACGACCCAAGATTAAACCCAAATGGAGGTGCCATTGCTATTGGTCATCCTCTTGGAGTTACAGGAGCACGAATTGCCTATTCTGCAGCTTTGGAGTTACAAGAACAAAATAAACGTTATGCTTTAGTAACCATGTGTATTGGTGTTGGACAAGGCTATGCTTGTGTAATTGAAAATATGACGTCATAACAATTGTCCCCTTGAGGGGACTTTAGGGGTGTTTATGTTGCAAATTGAAAGATTAGAATAAATAATATCAACAAATAAATTAAAACCCTATTTCCTTTGGAAGGAGTTAGGGATAGGATGAAAAAAATACAACATCATGTTTCCGTGAAAACGGAAATCTTATTAAATAAAGCAATAAGCTTATGAGAAAGATTGAACATTATGTAACTGGAAACTGGACAACAGGAAAAGAAGCAGGCACACCAATCCACGATGCAATAACTGGCGAAGCTTTTGCTAGCGTTGCAATAGAAGGCTTGGATATTCCTGAAATTTTAAACTACGGAAGAACAAAAGGTGAATCATTACGTAAAATGACTTTTCAGGAGCGAGGTAACATGATTAAAAAATTAGCATTATACCTTACCAAAAGAAAAGATGCATTCTACGAGTTAAGCTATAGAACTGGAGCTACCAAAGTGGATAGTTGGATAGATATTGAAGGTGGTTTTGGAAACTTGTTTGCCAATGCATCTTTAAGAAAACTATTCCCAAATCAATCGTATCACGTTGAAGGTGATGCTATCGACTTATCTCGTGGTGGACGCTTTATGGCACATCATATTATGGTACCTAAAAAAGGGGTTGCTGTGCATATCAATGCTTTTAACTTCCCAGTTTGGGGAATGCTTGAAAAATGTGCAGTAAACTGGATGGCTGGTGTTCCTGCAGTAGTTTTACCTGCACCTTCATCGTCGTATTTAGCTGAAGCAGTTGCAAGAGAAATTATAGCATCAGGTATTTTACCAGAAGGTGCTTTACAAATTATCAACGGAACTGTTAAAACGATTTTAAATACTGTAGAATCGCAAGATGTGGTGACTTTTACAGGTTCTGCATCAACTGGTCGATTATTAAAAGCACATCCTAGAATTATTCAGGAAGCTGTGCCATTTACTATGGAGGCTGACTCTTTAAACGCTTCTATTTTAGGGGAAGATGCTGTTCCTGGAACACCTGAATTTGATATTTTTATCAAGGAAGTCAGAAAAGAAATGACCGTGAAAGCTGGACAAAAGTGTACAGCTATAAGAAGAATTATTGTTCCTGAAAATTTGGTAGAAGATGTACAAATAGCACTTGGTAAAGCACTTGATAAAGTCACTATTGGAGACCCAAGACTGAAAGAGGTAAGAATGGGTTCATTGATTAGCAAGGAACAAGTCAAGGAAGTTAGAAATTCAGTTCAGGATATTGTCAAGGAAGCAAAAATCGTATATGGTAATTTGGATAAACTAGATGTGGTTGGAGCAGATTTTCAAAAAGGTGCATTTATAAGCCCAATTTTATTACGAGCAGATAATCCTTTTAAAAACAAAGCAATACATGAGCGAGAGGCGTTTGGTCCAGTAAGTACCATCATGCCTTATAAAACTTTGGAGGAAGCAATCACATTGTCTCAAATGGGAAAAGGTTCTCTAGTGTCTTCAATCATCACTAATGATGATAATGTAGCAAAAGAATATGTCGTTAACGCCGCAAGTCATCATGGACGTATTTTAGTGCTGAATAGAGAAAATGCTAAAGAAAGTACTGGTCATGGCTCACCATTACCAACATTAGTTCATGGAGGCCCAGGACGTGCTGGAGGAGGCGAAGAAATGGGAGGCATGCGAGGTGTAAAACATTACTTGCAACGTACAGCAATTCAAGGTAGTCCAACAACATTAACCGAAATCACAGGCATTTACCAGCAAGGAGGCGCTTACACTGAAGCTGAACAACATCCGTTTAAATATCATTGGGAAGATATCCAACCTGGAATGTCAATGAAAACTCATAAACGGACGCTTACAGATTCAGATATAATAAATTTCTCAAACCTTACTTGGGACCATTTTTATGCGCATACAGATATTACTTCACTTGATGGAAGCATTTTCGAAAAACGAACTGCACATGGTTATTTTATTTTGGCAGCAGCTGCAGGTTTGTTCGTCTATCCAAATAAAGGACCAGTGTCTGCAAATTACGGATTGGAAGAATGTCGTTTTTTAAGACCATTATATCATAACGACACTATTTATGTTCGACTGACCTGTAAACAGAAAATTGATAGAGACGTAGCAAGTGCAGAGCATCCTAGTGGTATTGTAAAGTGGTTTGCAGAGGTTTTTGATGCTGAAGATGAATTGGTAGCAGTGGCAACGGTGTTGACAATGGTACAAAAAAAACAAGACGTTTTTGCTGAAATAAATAGACAATCCATTGAAAACTATTTAAATAAATTAACAGATGCTTCTAAACCACTTTGGGGAACTATGTCACCGCAACACATGGTAGAACATTTAGAATATTCTACTAGAATTTCATCAGGGGAAATTCAAGATTTTGAATTTTCAACACCAGAGAAAATTATGGAGAAAGTTTATAATACCTTATATAATTATAAGCCAATGCCAAGAAATTTTGAAGCACCTAAAACATTAACCGAAGAATTAAAATCCTTGAAGCATAACAATTTAGAAACAGCAAAGCAAAAGTTGTTTGAGGCTTATGATGATTTTGAAAACTATTTTAAAGAACATCCTGATGCAACACTAAAAAATATTGTTTTTGGAAACCTTAATAGATATGAGTGGAACTTGTTTCATAGAAAACATTACAACCACCATTTTAAACAATTTGGACTCTTGTAAAGTCAATGCGCACTTGTTGCGCATTCGCTAAAATTGAAACGAAATGGCTAAAAAATATTTCACATACATTCTAACGCATGAAGGAAATCATATCTTTTACGTTGGAGTCACAAATAATATTGAGAGGCGTATGAGCGAGCATAAAACAGCAACTTTTGGAACTCATGTTGGACATTATAACATTAAGAAACTGGTTTACTTTGAAAAACATTCAGACATTAGAATTGCCATTAGAAGAGAAAAGACCATAAAAAAATGGAAAAGACAATGGAAAATTAATCAAATAGAATCAATTAATCCTAACTGGAAAGATTTGAGTGAGGATTGGAATTTAACTAATTATAATAAGGATAAAGTTTAATACAAATGCGCAACAAGTGCGCATTGACATAATAAAAACATGAACGAACCATACGTAAAACAAACCACAGAAAACCATGTAGGATACATTGAGTTTTTTCATCCTTCTCACAATTCATTACCATCAAATTTGCTATCTGAATTGGCAAGAACCATTAAAAATGCTGGTGAGGATACAAACATCAAAGTTATTGTATTAAAAAGTGGAGGTGACAGAACATTCTGCGCTGGAGCAAGTTTTGAAGAATTGGTCGCCATTAATGATGAAGAAACTGGAAAGGAGTTTTTCTCTGGATTTGCCAATGTAATTAACGCCATGCGAAAATGTCCAAAGTTCATTGTTGGTCGTGTTCAGGGTAAAACAGTAGGAGGCGGCGTAGGTTTGGCTTCAGCAACCGATTATTGTATGGCAACAAAATATGCTTTCATAAAATTAAGCGAACTAAATGTAGGCATTGGTCCATTTGTAGTTGGTCCAGCTGTACAACGAAAATTAGGATTAAGTGCCATGTCGCAAATAGCGATAGATGCGAATAGTTTCTATTCAGCTCAATGGGCAAAGGAAAAAGGTTTGTTTACACAAGTTTATGAAACTGTTGAAGAATTGGACGAGGCAGTAGCAGCTTTTGCAGAAAACGTATGTAATTACAATCCAAAAGCCATGAGTGAAATGAAGACCATGTTTTGGAGAGGAACCGAAGATTGGGACCAATTATTAATACAACGCGCAAAAATTAGCGGAAGATTGGTGTTGAGTGATTTTACAAAAGATACATTAAGAAAGTATAAATAAATTCCTGCGAAGGCAGGAATCTCATAATAAAAAGGAATGAAATTTTGGCACGTCTATATAATGGCAAATAAGCCTAATGGAGTACTTTATATAGGAGTGACTGATAATATTGATGAGAGAGTAAAAGAACATAAGAATAAGGTATATCCAAAAGCATTTACAGCAAAATATAATTGTGAGAATCTGGTATATTTTGAAGAATTTGAAAATGGAGAAGAAGCTTCGACTAGAGAAAAGCAATTCAAAAAATGGAAGCGTGAGTGGAAAGTGAAATTAATAGAAGAAATGAATCCAAGTTGGGCTGATTTAAGTATTAATTGGAATCTTGATAATAGAAAATTTAGAATTAATAAACGATGAGATTCCTGCCTACGCAGGAAAAAGATATGATTTACAAATTTAAAGGATACATACCAGTCGTTCACAAAAGTAGTTTCGTGCATCCTTTGGCTGCAGTTACAGGTAATGTCATCATTGGTAAAAACTGTTACATAGGTCCTGGAGCTGCCATTCGTGGTGATTGGGGACAAATCATTTTGGAAGATGGTGTGAATGTTCAGGAGAACTGTACAGTACACATGTTTCCTGGTAAGTCAATTACCTTAAAAGAAAGTGCGCATATTGGTCATGGAGCGATTATTCATGGCGCCAATATTGGGAGAAATGTTCTGGTAGGAATGAATACCGTTATTATGGATGATGCCGAAATTGGAGATGAAAGTATTGTAGGCGCAATGGCATTTGTAAAAGCAGAAACTAAAATTCCAAATAAAAGTTTGGTAATTGGCAATCCAGCGAAAGTTGTAAAGCAAGTAACAG
>Ga0316209_1001193_pt1 | contig 29900 bp, 24 predicted proteins | sample 6monopyrite_MG_FD_204945 | JGI IMG/M metagenome (GOLD analysis project Ga0316209, IMG submission 204945) | Microbial mat bacterial communities from mineral coupon in-situ incubated in ocean water Damariscotta River, Maine, United States -... | ecosystem: Environmental > Aquatic > Marine >...
TTTGCTGCTTGAAGATGGCTAGCCATTCTGAATTGGTTTTGCGCATGAACTGATTCCTTAATTGATTTAGAATCAGCTTATCAAGCCAGTTTGTTTTCTATTAGGTGGGTTTGCCCTGACGCTTACGAAGAAGTCGGTGCGAGCGGCGAGAATAAGGCCGGGTTCTGCTGAACTTGCTTTGTTGCAGGTGTTGAGGCGGCGTTCATACGAGCGGGTATGTATACGTTCACCCATTGCATCACGTCCATCTTCGATCTGATCCTGGATGGTAGCCAACACGCTTTCAGCGATCTTTCTGACTCTTGGATGATTGTGTTGCAGGCTCTCTTGCAGGAACGCCATGTACTCGTTGTCGAGATACATGGCGTCACCCAAGGTTACCGGCTCATCATGCAGAACATAGATATTGCCCAGGTAGCGACCACTCTGACTGCGCACACGGGCACACAATGACAACCATCGTGTCGTCCTTAAAATGGCCAAAGCACGGGATATTGTGTGATTGGATTTAATGTTGGCGTGTGTGGAGATGGATTCGTAACTCGGAAACGCGGTCACTGCCCCCGGTGCATTGACGTGAATGCGAATTATCTGCCAGACGATCTTATCGACGGGTTCTAAAATAGGATCGGTAACCAATAGTCGAGGAAAAGCATCCTGCCAGTTGCCGAGGAAAATTAGGCCACTGGCGTCCTGCTTTTCGCCTTGGTTGTGATCGATGGTGTTTCGCTTGAGTTGATCGATAGCGTTCTGGATGTAGAGCGAGATCGCCTGAGCTTGAGGCGAAACACCGGGTGAATAGTCCTGTTCCATTACCAGCGACTACCTGCGTTGTCTCGCTTCTCGTGTTCCCAACTCTGTATCAGTGACCAAAGTGCACGAAGGGGTAGTTGAGTCTCCTTGGCGACTTCAAGATAACGATGGGTATCTGGTTGGTTTTCATTCTGTGCGTTCCAGGCATTCCAAACACGATGTTCATCCTCTTCGCCGAGCTGTGGTGGTCTACCGGCACCACAGCGGGCTACCCCCAATATCTTTTGCCGTTGGATGTATTCCCCCGATGACATACCAAACAGACTGTTCATCATGGTGATCGGTGCTTCATGACGGATCAATTCGTCCTGTAGCGCATCCGACTCCAGTTCAAGATGAAGATGGCTTATCATCTTTTCAAAGCACTCGTGGTCGGTTTTGACGATCAGGAAATGGCCGCTGATTTTGGCCAGATGTTTCAATGCCCGGACTGGCAACTTGGAAAGTTGTTGGATCTCGTCAGGTGTTAGATCAAGGTCTTCAATAGCCGCATAGTCACCATCATTGAGCGCCTGTATGGCGTACAACATGACGTGATACGCCAGCTGTGAGTCATGACGTCTCATAGTCATACTTCTCCAACCATAGAGGGTCATCATCACCGCCAATGCTTTGCCTCAAGGCACGGCACTGACGAAATAGATTCATTAGGGTGTGGTAGTCATCTTCAGAAAAGAGCGGATCGGCCAGTAGCTGGTAGCCAAGCGATAACCAGGAAGGTTGGCCAAGTACGCGCAGCAGCTCCTCCTGATTGGCTTCTAGGCATAGCCTGCGAATCGTAAATGACTCCGGGATATTCGGGATGCGCTCTGGCCTCGCGGTCTCTTCGCAGCAGATATAGAGCATCCACCAGATCCACTGACGTATGAGCTGTTGCCATCGTTGTTCTGAGTCCAACTCTTCACTATTGCCAACGAGTGGTTGATCCGGGATATCAACAAGAAAGCCTAGGCCCCAGTCAGCAGAATAATGAACGCATGATCCGAGTTGATACTGTTTGGCTAACTGAAGTGCGGTATCAAACGTCTGCCTGCGTAGTGTGCCTATTGAGGAGTGGGGTGGCTCAGTGCTTGTGCTGTCATCTTGTTCCGATATGCCTACTTCAGAATGAGTGCTGGTTTCATCTGATTGCTGTTGAGGCGACACATCCGGGGACGTGTGATCGCTTAGTGGCGATGCTGTCTCTTCTTCAGCAGGTGCTTTAGTCTCTGACGATGGTTCGTTCAACGAGGGCGTAACTACTGGATGTGCAGTGGTTACTGATTCCGGTTCGACAATAGGCGATTCATTGTTTCTGCCGCGCAGTAGCGCATCAATATCCAAGCGTAGCGAACGGGTTGGCACCTGTAAGTAATCTACAAAGCGTTCTTCGAGTGAGTCTCGTAATGCGTCGTTATCCCACTCCGGTCGATTGTTCTCTGCCAGGCAGTCATTAAATAGCTCACCGAACAGGGCTTCATCCTGCTTGGCGATCTCAGTCCAATATTGTTGGAAGGCTTTTTCGATACGGCGTATGCGTTCGATCTGAGGTCTACCCAATCCGGCACGCAAGGCTTCCGGGATGAGAGGAAGCAATACATCAACACTGAATTCCATACGCGAAAGCACCGCAGTATCCACGCTAAGGCCGACATCTTTCAGTCGTTGCCCCAGTTGACGCAGCGAGAGCGAGCCTTGGCTTTCGGACTCGAACATCTGTTTCAGTTCACGTACCGCCATCGCCTTATCGATGAACAGCATGTCACCGCGCTTTTCATTTTCGATGAGGTGGGCTGTTAGTACGTGTGTCTCCGATAGCCAGGGGCGGTAAAGCACATTGATCTGGTTGAACGACTCGTTTTGGGTCTCTTCATAAAGTTCTATCAGCACCTGTAGGCGGGTGTTTCCGCCAGACTCCACCATGTAGCGCTCTTCACCAGGGCGCTTGGTAACAGTGATGGGGTTGTTCAGTCCACTCTGGGCAAGAATCGATTCTTTGATCTCGTCGTAGAGAGGGTTACGTTCGCGCCGGGGATTACGGTCGTATGGTTTGATTTGATCCAGAGTCAGCACCATCGGTGTCGGCGCGATGGGATCAGCGGCAGGCAGGCTGCTGCTATTACCGAAATGGGGTGTCTTCAACATATCCCCCAGTTGTTCATCGGATGGGCGGCGGTTCATGGCAACTCCAGGTCGCTGAGATGGGGGAACAGCTCACGCACCAGGCTGAGCATGGTGTCGCGGGCGCTGGCTGAGGGGCCTGCGCGTTTCTGCTCCCAGCGGTGAACGGGGATTTGTGACGTGGCCGCCTCACGATAGGCCACCGTTGAGGGAATCACCGTATCCAGGATTCTGATCTGCCCCCGGCTGGGGGCTGATTCGCGGCGCAGCTCCCGTGCGATACGCTGGGCATCGACGGTGCGATCCATTCGATAGATCAAACCGTAAAGAGGCCCCACCGGTGCGCCCATGTAGGTCATGGGTTGCAGGCGTTCCAACATGCCCAATGTGCCCCGCGTGAATTCACGGGCAGAGAGAATCTCCGGGGGAATAGGGGAGAGCAGCATATCGGCAGCCAATACGGCGGCATCTTGCAACGGACCGACCGCGCCCTGGGTGTCGATCAGGATAAAGTCGTAGTCTTGGTCAAAACGGGCTAGCAGGTGCTTGAGGCGTACCCGGCCATCCGGGGTATGGAGTATCCAGTTCTGTAACGCGCCTTCCGGGTCGTCGGAAACAATCACGTCCAGGTTGTCGATGCTGGTATGGCTGACAACATCGTCCAGGCAGGGGCCGGTGATGAGGGCCGATAGCCCGTTGCTTGCCTGATGCGTTAGCTCAAAATAGCTCGATAGCGTCGGCTGTACATCGGCATCCACCAATAAAACACGTTGGCCCAGGTCGGCCAGAATGCCGCCCAGGTTGGCGGTTTGGGTGGTTTTACCGACACCGCCTTTGGTGCTCATTACGGTTATTTTGAGCGTCATTTTGTTCTCCTGTTAGGGGTGCCATTGCGTTGCCACATCGATAAGCAAATACCGATGTGGCAAGGCAATACCATCTCGTTGTGCTTAACCTTCAAGCGTTCACCTACTTAGTTACTCATACAGTTTTGGCAATGCTGCCGTGGCCTGCCGATGGTGTAGATCGTCAACGGCCCACCACAATCAGCACAGCGGAAGCGGTGGTAGATACGACAACCAGGACAGCTATCCCCCAAGTTCTCGTCTACCGGAGTGAGGTAGAGCTTGCGGCAATGGCGGCAGCTCTGTGGCTCCCACACGGCCATCGCAACCAGCTTGAGCACCGCAACGATTCTGGTGAGATCCAATAAAGGCTGTTTGACGTGGTAGATGTACAGGTCGTAAACATCGAGTAGCGTTCTGGCCTGACTACGCCCTAACGACTCGACCAAGCGGTGAATACGCCAAACCGTGGCGGCATGTAACATGCGTTGTTCGCTTTCCCGAAACCAGGCATCGGTGAACGGCGTCATGCCACGGGGAGAGGGTTGGCCCATTAGTTGTAAATAGAGCCGTTTAACGAATTTCTTGGGTAATTCCGTTAGGTGACACACTAGGGTGGTTCGTGCCCCGGCTTGAATCAGCCTGACCGCCTCATGGGTTCTCACGGCTTGGGAACACTGCTCCACCTCGCATGAGTAACAATTCAGGCGTGTCCGGCACTCAGGTACCGTGGGGATAAAGGTGATGGAATCGAGTATGGATAGACCTGTTTTCATCGTTCTTCCTCCTCTATTGGCGAAGTACCGATAAAACTCGCGTGTTCAATGACCGCGTCGATCTCTTCCTGCCTGCCGTCACAGACTGCTTTGAGAAAACGGTCCCACCACCAGGTCTCTACGCGCAGCGTAATCAAAGGTTCTTTGATCTGGGTGAGTGCTGTCAGCGCCGGTACAGGCGCGTGTGCCAGTGGTGCCACTAATTCCTTAGGAATACCCAACAGCGCGACGACTAGATCCGGCTCTTGTTTAGCGACATCCCTTACTTTCAGTAAATACTGATAATTAATGCTGGAAAAATCTGTATCCAAACTCATATGCATTGGCCCCCTTCCTCAGAATAAATGAGGTAATAAATAGAACCGGCTGCATTCAAGCCGGTTGGATAACGGTGAAAGACAGCCGGATGAGCCAATGAGGATCACACATAATCTAAGTAATGAATCACTGAATTGATTTCGTAACCCACTAAAAGGCTTAAATAAAATAAGCGATATGTAATCCGTTTCTGACATGGCGAGTGGCTGAAAAGCAGATTTTGAAGAGCTGGAAAACATATCGAGACGCTTGCTCCGCCGGTGAGTTTCTAACGCTCCTCATCTTAAATGCGGCGAGGCGGATTAACTCCCCGACTAACTCACCCTTAGGGTTCACTTTTCAAAGGGTTTTTTCCGGGCATAAACCTGTATATATTAGGGGATTGATAATGAATCTGGGGTCATAAGTCATTGCTAATATTTCAAAGGCAAATATGCCATTGAAGAGCAGGGAGTCGCTCGAACGTCTAACTGATATTCCCAACATCGGTAAAGCGATGGAAAGGGGGTTGCTCCTTATTGGTATCCAACAACCTGCTGATCTGATCGGCAAAGATCCTTATCAATTATTTGAAAAGCTGTGCGAAGTAACGAATTCGAGACATGATCCATGTGTATTGGATACGTTTATCTCGGCAGTGCGATATATGGACGGTGGGCCTCCGAGGAAGTGGTGGGAGTTTACGAAGGAAAGGAAAAAGACACTTAGATTGGGGGCAGTTAAATTTAGATGAATGGTTAAAGATAAATTCAATCTGATAAATCAAAAGGTGATCATGGCCTACTAATCTGGGTAATGCCCTCTTTTAATGGTTACATGCTAGGAGTTGTGATGATCCAAACCAAATATGGTGAATTTGACGGTAATAAGTGGGAGGCCGTCTGCCAGGTTTGCTTTAAAATTAGATATGAGGAGCATAGCTATCAGGAAATTAAAGCTGATGGTGATGGTGATCATGGTATAGAAGGCTTTACGAAGCGAGGAGATGCATTTCAGTGTTACTGCCCTGAGAAAGATTATACTCAGGATGAGCTTCATGAACACATAAGAGATAAAGTCACAGAGGATTTGAAAAAGCTTGTTAAGTACAGAAGCAAATTGAAGTCGAAATTAAATGGGACAAAGATTAAGCGATGGATACTTGTTACTCCAAATTATCACAAAAATAAGATAATTGATCATTGTTCAAAAAAGTCTTTGGAGTATCGGCAAAAAAACATTGAAATTTTAGATGATGATTTTGAAGTCCTTATCTATGATGCAGAATATTTTGCTGCGGAACTACCAGTCGCGTTGGGTTCTGTTGGTGATAAATTATTTATTCAGCATGGTGAAAGTTCTGATGAAGACATTGCAAAATTTAAGTCGTCAGATTCTTCTCAAGCAATAAATGTTATAAAAAAAACAGAGCAAATGTTTGAGGACTATTCCCATTCGCATAGTCAGCGACAAATTGATACGTTGGCAGCCGCATTTATTCGTCAATATCTTCAAGGAGCGCCGGTGATAAGTGAGTTGTCGAAGCGACATGGAAAACTTTATGAACGTTATTTAAGAGCTGTTGATGATATGGCGGAGCAGCTGGATCAAAAGAGAATATTTCACGAGTCTTCGCGTAGGGAGTTTATTAAAAAGATATCTTCCGAAGTAAATGAAATGGTCAATGAAGACCTGTCTTCATTGGATAGGGTTACAAGAAATAAAATATCACAATACGTTGTGGCACTATGGCTAGCAGACTGTCCTTTAAGGTTTGATTGAAGATGAGATTTGTTAAAAAGCCTATTCACCTCCCCGTTAACTATAGGTTTTCATATCAGCTATCAATAATTATATTGATTATTCAATATTCATGTCAGAAAAATGTTGGAAGCTCCACTCTTAAGCTTCAGCTTTTGGCATGGGCCTTAAGAGATGAGGTTGGGTGTGAGAGTCTATTGAATAGATTGAAAGATAAGCGAACTGATAGAAAGTTCTCGTTTTGGGCATTAGACCCATCATTGAATAGGGCGATAGAGTTTGCGCTGGCAGACGGTTTTATAAGTATCAAAAATGAAAAATTCCATATAACTGACAAAGGTCAAAAAATTATTTCAAAAATTGATAATGAACGAGCTTTTTTGGAGGAAATACTAACCTTAAAGAGATTCGGAAAATCACTAACGGAAAGTTTTGTTAATGATGTTCTAAGGAATAACAATGATTAATATAACAGCAGTAAAAATAACCACTTTTACAGAAGAAGGTGCATTTGTATTTGAATCTACTTTTGAACAAAGCCTTAATATCATTAGAGGTGATAATGGTATGGGGAAAAGCACTTTGGTGCAGGCAATATTTTATGGGCTTGGCCAAGAAGAACTCCTAGGGGGTAAAAATTCAAAGTTTGTTCAAAGCTGCCTGACGCAAGCTATAGAGAAGGATGATGGGTCTTATGTCACTGCACATGGCTCCTCAATTGAGATTCAGCTGTGCAATGGAAAAGATGATTTAACAATAAAACGCTGTGCTGCCGTTCAAGGCAGAGACGATAGGTTAGTAGAGTTGACATTTGGGCCGTTGTTAACAAAGCCTGATGTTGGTTATCGTAAAGAACCATATTATTTGCATGATGGTGGTGGGGCAACCAATAAATCATATGGGTTCCATAAACGGTTGGAAGAGTTTATCGGCTGGGAGCTTCCTATGGTTCCTGCTACAGGAGGGAGAGAGGCTCCGCTTTATATTCAATTAATCGCCTCTGCCTTTCTGATTGAGCAAAAGGCAGGATGGTCTAATTATTTGTCCACAATTCCTTACCTTGGGGTTTCTGAGTCAAAAAAACGTGTTATTGAGTTTTTGTTAGATCTTGATGTTTATCGGGTTGAGCTAAAGAGAAAGCAGAATGATGCAGATCTTGAAAGGCATAAAAATAACTGGAAGTCAAAATACGAGGATGTTGAACGTTTAGTCGCGGCTGATTCAATTAGTATTTTAGGTGTTAAGAGGTATCCTCATGTTGACTTTGATCGCAATGATGCTCATTTAATTATTGAAACTGAAAGTAATATTTTAACCCTTCCTGACTATTTGGATCATCTTGAGTCAGAGTTGATCAAACTAAATACTCTAATTTCTCCAAAAAACTATGAAGTTAATGCTGAGTTAGAGGAAAGGTTAGAGCAAAGCGCTCAGGAAATACATACTTTAGCGGATGAGGAAAATGAGCTTCGGAGCTTGTTGGCTTTGGAATATGCTCAAAAGCAAGAGACTAATAATGGTATATCTGACATTAAGTCTCAGATTGAGAAGAACGAAGGCGCACGTAAAATTAGTAAGTTTGGGGCAGAAATTGATTCTGATACATTGAATGGTGTTTGTCCGACTTGTCATCAACAGATTAAAGACGCATTGCTACCTGTTGATATTGCGGCATTGCCTATGAGTATTGATGATAATATTGTTTACTTAAAGAACCAAAAAAAGATCAGCGAAGCATACTTAAGTAGCTGTGAAACAAATATTTCTACTATTAGACAGAAGCTTGAATCTAATAGGAAGAGGCAGAAAGAACTAAGAGGAGATGTTGCTAATATCAGATTGCAGTTGGTTAGAGATCCTCGTCTACCTTCAGAGGTTCATATAAGAGATAAAATAAAATTAGAAGATGAAATAATCAGATACAAAGGATTTATTTCATCATTTGACAGAGTAGTTGATGAGTTTGGTTCTCTTTACGATGGTTATATGAAAGCCCTTAGTGATAAGAAGGGGTTTTCAAAAGATGGCTTGTCTGAAGGAGATCATAAAAAATTAAGCTATTTTTCTTCGGTTTTTCGACAGTTACTAACAAAATTTGAATTTAAAAGCTGTGATATTAGATTCATAAAAATAAGCAATGAGAATTATCTCCCAATAATAGATAGTAGTGAATTAGTTAACGTAACACTCCGTAATGACTCCTCAGGGAGTGATTTTACTCGTGTTATGTGGGCTTACACACTTTCTCTAGCTTTAGCCAGTAAGGAATATTCAGCAAATCATCCATTGTTTATTTTTATGGATGAACCAGCGCAACATGCGGTTTCCAATGAAAATGTTAGAGAGTTGTTTAAACAGTTAAGCATATCTGGATGTCAGGTTATAACTGCGAATTCATTTAGTAATAGTGACGGCGTATTCGAGGAACAAACAAACGGGGTGAAATTTAAGCTTATCCGATTTGAGGGTAAGCTGTTAAAACCTTCTGTTGTTTAGTATTTTGATAACTCAGGTATTCTGTTAATTTGACTCGGAGTTAGATGTGGATGGTTGTAATGCAATAAAATCTCTCAAAGGAGTTTAAGAGATAAAAAACCGCCAGACCAAAGCCCGGCGGTTTTTCATCACATCAATTTATCAACTGCTTAGCCAACGCCACTTCAATCGAATCACCATCCTGGTTCAATACATCCAAACCAGTATCCGGCATATCTCCTGAAGTAGACTGACTGACAGATATCTTCTTCGCCATTAGCGACAGGCACGCCATTTGTGCCGAGTCGCTGTAGCCGAGAAAGTAGACATCCACAGCCTCTTTTTGGCCAATGCGCCATGAGCGTCGGGCCGCTTGTTGAAGCGTATACACATTAAACCCGCTCTGCATAAACACAATGCTTGGAAAGTCCAACAGATCAAGACCTGTTTTGACTAACTCGGGATTGGTGATGATGACATCCGCCCCGCGTTCGACTTGATCACAGATCCAATCTTCCCGTTTGCATGTGTCTACGCTCGCTCGTAGTACCGCAGCTTTGAAGCCTTCAGCCTCCAACAGATTTTTCAATCTGGCGGTGGTATCACGCTTGCCGGTATAAGTCGTATAGACCAATACACGGCGGCCACGGCTTTTTTCAGCCTTACATAGTTGAATCAGCTCCGCCTCTTTAGGAGACGGTTCATCACCTATGATGGTGGGTACGAATGCCAACAACTGACGACTGCGCGGATGCTTTACTACTTCCTCTCGGAAGCAGGTATCCGGCCATGCCAACAGGCAATTCAGTACCACACCCAACAGACTGTTATCACCGCTGCGTAACGCTTTTTTCAACGCATCGGTTAAGGTCGCTTCCAGTGCCTTGTAGCGTTCGGCCTGTTCCGGTTCCATCTCGATTTCCGTGAAGTGCTCGTTATAGGGCGGTAACACGTTGTCACCGATATCCTTGAGCTTCAGGAAGGCCGTGAAGGGCAGAACATACCTGGCTACACCCAATGGGCCAAAGCCCGGTGCTTTCTGGGTTCTCACTGTAATGCTCTTACCACGAGCAGTACGGTGGTTTTTGGCGTCGGTCTCCTTATAGATATCTTTCAGGATGCCGTGCTGGCGCATAAACGCCATTGCCGCTGAACCCAGGCTGCCGCTCTTGAGGTTGTATCGAAATCCATCTTCAATCATGCGCCGTGGCATGATGCGCCACAGCAGGAAGAAGAGGTCGTCCGCGTATCCGCCCATGAGCGTTCCGGTCAGGAGTAACACCTTGCGTACTTTATTGGCCAACACACCCATGGCCTGGCCTTGGGCTGAGTTGTCGTTTTTGTACTCGTGACCTTCATCGACGATCAGCAGATCAAAGTAGCCATCGGGCAGGTAACGCTTGATGAACTCGGTGGGTTGATAACCGCCTTGCCCAAACGAGATTTCAAGTGATGCCATGGCCCGCTCCATGCGAGTGGCTTGCCTGTCGGTGAAGACTAGTTCTCCATCGTCATCCATCAGATTAATGAACTCATAGAGGTTGTCTTCCAACATCCCGGAGAGCAGTTCTTCTCCGAAACTTCCGATCAGGCGATCCGCCGTTTTTTTACCGATGGTGGGTAACTGACACATCGTTTCCACCAGCAGCTCCCGGCGGGACTTCTGTTTACTTCCAGGCCGGATCAACGTCCACAGTGGTTCATTACAACATTCACACCATTGTTGACGTACTGAACCATGGCCAAACAGCAAGGGCGTTAGTGAATTGCCTTCGCTGTCTTTGACGATAGTGCCGCATTGAGCACAGCTGACCAGCGCCTCGGTTTCGACGATGGTAGCGGAACGCTCATTACCGGATTCGATAGGCACACGGGTATGCACCTTACGAACGGCAAAGGCGGGTTTCCAATGGGAACCCATGCGCATCCGCACCCGACCGAGGATGAAGAACTCTGGCGTATCGGACTCCCTGCATTGCAATGCTGCTCTGAGTTGGAGCAGCTTACACAGGGTGTCCGGGCCGTTGAGCACCCAGACGCGGGCATTAGGCACCGTCTCCAGAATCTCACGCCGCCACTTGTAGACCAAGTGGGGAGGAGAGATCACCAGCGAACGCCGGTAGCCTTCCGCATAAATGACCGCCGCCGTGGAGATGGCCATCATGGTTTTGCCGGTACCCATCTCTGCGTTGATGATGGCGGCTTTTTCCGCCTCATCGACCAGTAAACGGGTAACGGCCTGTACAACATCGCGTTGGGCATCGAACGGATCTCGCTTGAGACCATCCATGACCAACTCCCGATGGGTATTGGGGATGCCGTCGTAGATCGGCGGGTTTTGATGTGAGACCGCTGTTAACAGATCGTCACCAAACTCGGTTACGAACTGCGAAAGCGGGATTACACTGGGATTTTCTGTCTCTGCATCGGTTTCATCGATTTGGATTGCTTCTGCAACTGCATTCATGACTGCCGTCTCCTTACATTGAAAAAAAGAAAAGGGCAGTCCCCAACAGGGGAAAACTGCCCCTGTAGTGGGTTGAAGTAATGTGCTCTATTAACGCACGGTGATTTAGAGTGTTTGCTCTCTTACATATTTGCCATTCACATAACGGTGATCGACAATTTTGTTGCCAACATCGTTCGCGCCATCCATTAGGACTTCGCTGGTCATTTGTACCGGCACATCGATACCTCGATGCTCCAGCTCAAACAGATAACCGTTGATATCATTTGGATGTGTGGTGTGTTGCTCCAGATTGTTGAAAAGGAAGTGTTCCTCGTCATCTTCTGTGTCACCTTCCGGTGATGGATCGATCCGGGTAATGGTCATGAAAAAGCCTCGTAAAGGACGATCCCACCCCATTGTTACCACGATCTCGTCATCGCCGTGTTGGGTAGTGAAGTTGTGTACTGACATCTGATTCTCCTTGGTAAATGGTAATAGGAGAAAAAGCTGCTCCCAGGCGGGAGAGCTGTTCTCCCGTAGGGGTGGGTGAAATACCTACCTGATCTCAACCACGCGTGCGTAGTCGGGGCCAGGGGTAAAGTCGATTGCGCGTATGACGGGCACAAAGCGGTCAGTTAGTACAGTGGTGGAGGTGAGGCGGTTGTCCTCGTCTACCTCCTGAGTCACTGATCTGACTTTCTCTTTGTGTGTGCCGCCTTTGATTAGAAACTGCTGCCCACTCTGAGAGCGAACCACACCAGAGACCTGTCCAGCGGCCAAGGCCATGGCGAGATGCCAGTTGGACATGGCCCGTAATGGTCGGCGCGAAGTTTCCAAAGCCAGTGAACGGAATTTAAGATCGAACTGATCCCATAAGCAGGGATTGTGTTGGATCTCATCCGCCAGCTGGTCGCTATCGAGTTTGACGTAGTTGAATTTGATATCGTTGCCCAATGAAGCAGGTACAACATAAGGTTCCGCAGACCAGGTTTCTGGCAGTGTCTCCGGCTCTAATTCACCGTTGACCATCGCCAGAAGCCGATCTTTGGCTCCCGAGTTGTCATGCCTTGCCTCTTTGGTACGACGACGCACACCAAACAGCACGAGCTGTTTGAATTGTTGCTCCGGTGCTTTGAACACTTCGATGCGATGAAAGTGGTTGCTGATCCAACCTACCAACTCCTTATCCAGGGTATAGCGGGGGATAATCAGCACCATCACACCGTCGAACTGCAATGACGACACCGTGAGGTTGTAGAACAACTTCTCCAGACGTTTACGGCCGCTTTTATTTAACTGGGCACCAAACCGATCTCCGGTACTGCCTTTGTCAGACACCAGATCACCATAAGGCGGGTTAAGCCACAGCAAACCAAATTGCCGTTGACCAATCAAACAGTCCTGCATATCACCGTGAATACAGCGATCCAGAATCTGCTTGGCGTGCCAGGCACGTTCGCGGTCGTATTCAATGCCGAAGGCCTCGGTTTTCTCGGTTCCCAAGTGGTGTTTGCATTCGGCCAGGGCCGTGCCTTCACCTGCACAGGGATCGAGAATACGAAGCTGCCCAGTCTTGGGTGGTGCCAGTGCAGACAACACCCGCGACAGGGTATCGGCATCGGTAGGAAAGTAGCCGTTCTTGATAAAATTACGCGCCAGGCGCTGAAACATTAAAGCCATGGTGTATCTCCTTAAAGTGAAAGAATCACCGGGAGAGACACCGCCCCGAGTGGGGAGAGAATCTCCCCGGTAGGGTAATAAATCAGGCAGCAATCACATCGCCCAACATGCGCCGGGGTACGCGATAGCGCAGTCCGGCATAGATGCCCAATAAGGGTTTGGTAGATGTAATCACCACCCAAGGGATGGACGCATTGACCAGGCCGATCTTCTGACCGATCTGAACTTTGCGATTACGACGTTGATGATAATCCCGGACTTCAGCCCGCCACTTCTCATTGGCGACGGGTGCCATATCCAGGTACTTGAGCGGGCAGGAGAACTGATAAGGGAACATGCTCTCTGTCATGTCCTTATATCCCCAACCACAGTCTTTAGAGCTACGCAGCAGGTAACAGACAATAAAACGCTCTTGCCGGTTATCCTGTTTGTAGGTGATTTGATTCACGGCCCACAGTACATTGCCGCGAACACAGTGAGCAATTGTCTCCCAACGACGTTTGTCGTTTTCCTCTTTAGAGACTAATTTACGGATGATATCGGCCTTGGAAGCGCCTTGAGTAAATAACCAACCCATGGTGTTTCTCCTCGTTTTTAAAGTGAATAAACGCGAGGCACCATGACCCCGACGGGTATGAATTACCCCGCAGGTGGATGGATGAGTAGAATAAGAACCGACGACCAAAAGATCGTTGCGCCTGTTACACGGTTCGAAGAGACGCTAGGGCGCTGGCAGAGCCAGCAACGGTTCCACTGACAAACAGTGGCACGGTAAAGCCTGACAGTAACCAGTGGCTGATGGTTAGGGCAATGGAAAAAGATTTTCGCTGGGAAAAATTAATATCCTATGGACTATAAGCTATTTTGTTATTCTCTATAGCTTTCAAGCTCCTGCGTGTAGTAGCATATAAAGGATGCGGTACTCGTACGCATCTCATCCGCAGAGAGGGCAGAGCCCAGCGAGCGCAGTAAATAGCCAATAATCCATTAATACGATTTTTTCACCGTCAGGCGGATGCGGAGCGAAAGGAGAATCGTATGTCTGAATACAAGCCAAGTGCGGCCAAGTCGCGCCTTTTATCTGAAGCCGCCAAGCAGAGGCAGATCGAACATCACCAAAAATCTTTGGCACTATTGAGTGCTTATCATGCAGGTGATCCAGAAGCAGTTAAGGAATTTAGAGAACGGGCGATCGGTGGTAAAGAACCCGATTTCGAAGCAACCCTGTTGAAAGCTCGAATGTTGGTTTCCAGTCGAACAACTAAAGTACACCGGCTGTCTCTGGAAAAGCTCAAAAAAGAAGCAAAAGATCTTTATAAGCAGTTTAAAGCTTCAGCTCCCGAGGCCATCGGTCGCTTCGAGCAACATCATCCTCGCTTCGCCGAGAAAACCGAATTAAAGCTTGCCGACGCCCAACTCGTCATTGCACGTGAAAACGGCTCATCTACTTGGCCAAATTTAAAGGCGCATATCGAGGCGATGAACCACGCCACGAAACAGGCTGAGAATAAAACTGCATCACCTGATGCAGACATGAAAACCCTGCATATCCGTTGTGGCAATGATATCAAAGAGGCATTGATGCACTGCGGCTTCAATGGTGATTTTTTAGAGGTTAGCAATCCATTTGTTCAAGGCCCTGTCCCGCACTTTGATCCCCTCGATAAGTTTGTTGCTACACGCAGCGCCTTTATCCAACGAGACCTCGCGGATCTGGTGCCAGAGAAATATGCCCATTTGGTCGAAAACACCGACGAAGACCTTCGCCATCAGGAAAACACACTCCGTACATTGCCTGATAACTACCAACGTGTTGTCTTGTGGTTTGAGCACGACCCCTACGACCAGCTCTGTAAAAGCTACGTGCTTGCCCATTTAGCCGAACTCGATCTGAGTAGTACCATTGTTGAGTGTATCCAAATCGATAGTTTCCCAGGCGTTAAGAAATTCATCGGCATTGGTCAACTCAGCCAAACCATGGAGAGCATGTTGGTGCTATGGCCACAGAGAACTACCATTACCGCACAAGACATCGCCTACGGCGCACGCTGTTGGCAAGCACTTATCAATGACAACCCAACCAAACTCTGGCAGTTAACCCAGGATAAAACGCCCCAACCACTCATGCGCAATGCATTTCAACGCTTTCTTAAAGAGCTACCATGGGAAGAAAACGGCCTTAGCCTGACTGAACAGCTTGCCCTTAACATCATCAACGAAGAGGGGCCTATGCGCCCAGGGGCTATCTTCAATTTGCTCATGACTGAATGTGAGCCACTGCCTTTTCTTGGCGACATTATGCTGGTTTCTCTCCTCCGTTCACTATGGCAAGCCCAAACTCCGGCGATTTCAGTGGTAGAAACGTATCCCGAAGAAACACACCCCATGCGCCAGACGCGATTAGCCATTACTGATATAGGCCTTTCCCTGTTAAATGGGGAATGTAATTGGCTAGAAATTAATCAAGATGCGGAGCGCTGGATAGGCGGAGTACATGCCCGATATGGTCAGCAAAACTGGCATTGGTCTAAGTTCGAAGGAAAACCTGTGTTGCGCTAAGGAAAGTATTGGGGTTAATACGCGAAGCTGGTGATTCTAATGATATCAGGTTTGACATACAGGAATTCCTTGCTCAATATAATAGACTGCGGTCTATTAAAGTAAGTGGTTATGGCAACCCATAAAGAGCGTCGGGCGAATACCCGCCAAAAAATATTAAAAGTGGCAGCTAGGCTATTTATGAAAAATGGCTTTGATGCTACTACGCTCAATCAGATTTTGAGCGAGGCCGGAATCGTAAAAGGTACTTTTTACCAACACTTTCAAAGTAAGCTTGAGGTGTTGGTCATACTGGGACGCGCCGATGGCGCTGAAGCTGTTAGAAGTTTGATCACCAAAGTAGAGCAAGGCATGTCACCCTTAGATGCCTTGAATGCTTACTACCAAGTTATGGCTCAATGGTTTGAAAATCATCCTAAAATAGCGTTGGATGTGGTTTTTTCTGCCATTCGGCAACACAATCCGCAATCCAACCAACCAGAACTTTTTGCTCACGATTTCACCAAATTAATGCTCGATATCGCCCAGCAACGTATGTTGGTGCGTGAAGATATCGATGTAAACAGCCAAGCAATAGCTCTGGGAGGGAGTATGACGCTTGCGATTATTGATTGGAGCCATAACCCTAAGAAGAACCAATTGCAGCAACAGTTTTCCACCTGTATCGAGTTATTTCTGCATGGAGTCACACCATGAATAGCTACCCCTATGAAAAAATCACCTCTCCTGAAGAGGTCAATATGGTATCTGCTCGACTGGAAAAAATATCCAGAATATTTTTCCAACAGCAGCAAAAAGGGCTTTTCCCTGGTGGTCAGATAGTCATACGAAGATATAACAAGCCAGTGATGAACCTTTCGTGTGGGGTTGCTCGCGGCTGGAAAAATCGCGGCGGAGAAATAATGGATGTTACTCAGAAAACACCATTTGCTGTTTTTTCTACCGGAAAGCCTATGGCGGCTGTGATTATTGCGTTACTAGAGAGTCGAGGCCTAATAAATGTAGATGATCCGATCTGCAAATACTTACCGGAACTGGGAACTTTGGGACGAGAAAAAATCACCGTTCTCGATGTGTTAACACATAAAAGTGGAATCATCATTCCCGACTTGATTGACAACTATAAAATCTGTGGTGATTCAGAAGTACTATGGCAAAAACTTATAGAAACATCACCACGTTATACTCGCGGTACTTTTGCGTATATGCCTACTGAGTACGGGATAATTCTAGATCGGTTGGTCATTGCAATTACGCGAAAAAATATGGCAGAGCTATTTGTTGAAGAGCTGGCAAACCCACTTGGACTTTCTAATATGCATTATGGGCTGGGCAATAAAAATTTGAGTGATATTGCTTGGAACTATTGGTTAGGTAAAGAAAAGTGCATGGTTGCTGAAATGAATATTGCTGATGGGTTTGAAGTAAAAAACAACGACATCGCAGTATTCAGTGCTAAAAATCCGGCCTTCGGTATGGTAGCAGATGCCGCAAACATCGCCGCATTTTATGAGTTTCTAGTCAATAATGGTCGAACACCCAGTGGCAATCAGTTGATTGATGAAAACACTTTAAAACGCTACACCCATCGGCAGGTATTTGGTTGGAATAAATCAGTTAAGACATTCTTGTCGTATGGGCGAGGTTTTATGCTCGGCACTCGACTTCCATCGTTTTACGGTTGGTGGGGCACTGATAGTCATTTCGGGCATCCAGGTATTTTTTCGTCATTAGCTTATGGAGATCACAAAACGGGTATTTCTGTAGCTATTGTCACTAACGGCAATAAGAGCATTGGGGATTTCTTTATGCGATTTGCGAATCTAGCGCATAGTATAAAGAGGGCTTGTAATTAACGAAGAACTTTTTCTGAAGGGGAGGAGTAATGTGTGGCCGCTACAACGTGATCGATGATCCAGCCGTTCATGAGTTATGCCGCCAGGTGGGTATCGATACCAGCAACTGGCAGATCCGCTTTAGTGACGACATCGTGCCTACTTCCGTTATCTCGATTATCCGTGAGGATGAGCAGCAACGGCGTATTGATGATGCGATCTGGTGGTTGTTGCTGGAACGTACCGATACCGGCTGGAAGCCCAATAACCGCTACGCCACTTTCAATACCCGTTACGACAAGCTGAATAGTCCAAGATCGGTGGGGTACAAGCCGTTTCGCCAGTCACGCTGCATCATTCCGGCTTCGGGATTTATCGAGGGATTGGAAGGTACGAAGAGTTATTACTTGTTAGAGGCGGCTAATGAGGCCATTGCCTTTGGTGGTCTGTATCGCACTTGGGTGCATGATGCCACGGGGGAGATGGTGCATTCGGCGTCCATTATCACCTTGCCGCCACACCCCAAACTCAAGGGTATCCACGAAAAGGCCTTTCCGATGATGCTGGATGCCAGTAATCAGGAGCTGATAGACCAATGGCTGTCGCCACGTATGCGGGATGTTAGTGTTTTTGAGGTGCTACTGAAGCCAAACTTGGTAGCTCCCCTGAGGGCAACCCCCATAGATAGGCCCTCGAAAAAGAACCCAACCGGAGAGGCATTCGCTATCGCAGCGGATTAAGTGAAAAGCCCTCAGGAATGAGGGCTGTCACGGTTAATTAAGACAAAGCACACCGTCTCGAATCAAGCTGCTGATCTCATCCTCAACTTCCTCGCTCAGGCTTAGATCAATCAAGGCACCGCTAACACCGATACCGTTGAAGTCCTTGATCCACTCCCGCTCGTAGAAGCGTTTTACGATGGTTTCAGCCCAGTGATCGAGCAGTGGCAAATGGCAGATTGCCTTGGTTAAATGCCAGATGCGTGACTGAGATACCGTGCTAACCGAAGCCGTATCCACGGCCCGAGAAATGGCAATGGTGCGACGGTTGGCCAGGTCGGGATCAGTCACCAATCGATCAAATACCCACAAATGCGCCATATCGCCGCCAAAAACATTGCTGGCAGGCATACGGCCCGAGTGGTGGTTTAAGCGTTTGGATTCACCGATCTGTACCAGTTTACGGATTGACTCACCGCTATCGCGTTTGCCAGTCTTTAGAAAAAAGCTATTGATTCCACCTTCCTCATTGGCCAGCGAGATACCGGCCAAAAACTCTTGAATGGCGGTATCCCGGCCCCAAAGGGAAAGGAATAACAGCTTGTCATACGCATTCACTAGAGCCGCATCGGCATAGAGGTCGGGGATAGCGTCGATTTGCATGAGCGCTTGGTTCATAAAAGCCTCCTTAAAGCGGGAGACAGCGCCCGGCGGGGCGCATGTCCCCGGCTGGGTTGGTTGAAAGGATTAGTGAGTCGTTGCCTTGCTCCAAATCTGCTCTCGCGGATCAAAGGTATAACCCAGATCCTTGAGACGATTACGTTGCAGGCGGAACTTCAAGCGATCCACTGTCGGGTCCAGTTTGACCTGGGTGCCCAGTGGCCACAGCGTTCCAAACAGAGACTCATCGCTCTCATTCTCTTCAGTGACTGCCTCACTTTCCGGTTTCGCCTCAGCTTGTTGTTCGGATTTCTCCGCAGCTTTAGCCGGGGCAGGGTGGTCATCCGCAGGGTCAGGCTCAGATGCAACTACCGTATCCTCAGGTTTCAGATCATCCACACCGTCGAGACTCAAGCTCTTGAGCGTGGCACGAACCTCAACCACAAACCGCCCACCGGCAAAGTAAGACGAAGGAAATATCTGCGTGATATTGAAATTCCCCTCATAACGGCCCTCCTCATACTGCTCCAGCAGAGTATCCTTCACGGAAAACTCCCCCAAATCAGTAATCAGACGCCCAACATTAAACGGCCCGTTCGAGCCATTGATAGTACGAATGGTTAAAACGCCATCGATATTCATAAAACACCTCTCTTGGTTAGTAATAGAAAAACGCACAGAGAGGTTTCCCATCCAGGGAAAACACTCCCCGGCAGGGTTGGAAAAATAGAGTTGAATAATGAACCGGCGGCTGGAAAGCCACTGCGCCTATTCCACGGTTCGACGAGGCGCGAGGGTGTTGGCAGAGCCAACAAGGGTTGCTGCTTGGGCAGCGGTTGAAACAGGTTTCAGGCTAGTCTAGGTCTAGACTGAGCTTCAAGGAGAAATTCATCGTCAGCGAAAAAAAATAGTGCTAAGGTATTAATTTGATCATCAAAATGATTAGCATGGCGCATTGTTGCTAGCCACATAATAATATTACCAATTTCAGATTCCTTGGCTTTAGAAGCCGGGGCTGAATTGCTATGACAAATAGGGCAGGGGGATGGATGTGGATCTGACAGGGGTCAGTCGGCCACAACAAGAGAGGCTGTCGCATATCGATTTTCGTGCCTGGTTTATCGGTCAGGTGGGAAGGTCTGACCTTGTGGCCCGGTTTGGCATGGGTGAAGCCGCAGCCACGCGTGATTTAGCTTTATATAGGGCATTGGTTCCCTGCAACCTTATCTATAACGCCAAGACCAAAGTTTATCTGGCGACTTCGGATTTTAGGCCCATTTACCAACACAAAGCAGGTCAGGTTTTGTCAGCGCTTGCCCAAGGCTTTGGTGAAGATTTTATTGGTGATAATCACCCTATGTTGGCCTGCGAAACCCCAGCTCAGCTTAACCAGCCGGAGCTGCCCATCCTGGCGTTACTTACTCGCGCTATTTACCAGAACAAATTGGTAAGAATCGACTACACATCACCCGAGTCCGGCCCTAGTCGCCGCGATATTGCCCCCTTTGTTCTGGTGGATAACGGTCTGCGCTGGCACGTTAGAGGCTTCGACAGGAAACGTCAGGCATTTATCGATTTTGTGATCAATCGCATCAATAAGGTCAAACCGCTCGATGAAAGTCCGCTGGAACACGAAACCAAAGACGCTGATATTCAGTGGAGTCGTATCGTAGAGATGGAGATTGTTCCACACCCAAGAATAAAATATCCAGAAGCTATTGAATTGGATTACGCCATGACCGACGGAGTGCACAAACAAAACGTCCGAGCAGCGGTCGTGGGATATGTACTCAGAAGATGGAATGTGGACTGTACTGAGGACTACAGCCTGCAAGGTACGGAGTACCAATTGTGGCTGCGTAATAGGCCAGCGTTGTACGGGGTGGAGAATCTGGTTTTAGCACCAGGGTATACGAATATCGAGAAAGGAAGAGAGTTAAATGGATAACGTGTTTACTTTTCGAGATCAGCTAATTGAGGAATACAGCACGTTTTCCCGGAGTTTCGTTAACATCGCTGCGGAAGATATTAGGCAGGTTGTTGAGTCTGAGTATTCAAGTGGTCGCTATTGGCCAGAACCTTTAATTCAGATCAATCCTAACTACCAACGCAAAGGTACTGTGCAAGATTTATCTGACGAAGGAGTTCTTCATCCGGCTTGCAAAGGTATTTTCATGGTCGGCAAAACAGAGGGTAATTCGCAACCGTTATTTCTATACACACATCAGCTTCAAGCGCTAGCCAAAGCCCAAAATAATCAGAGTTATGTTGTTACCACAGGTACAGGATCTGGCAAATCGTTGTCTTTTTTTATTCCGATGATAGATCGGATATTGAAGGAAAAGGAACAAGATAAGGAGCAGCGCACAAGAGCAATAGTGATTTATCCAATGAATGCCTTGGCAAACAGTCAATTGGAAGAGCTGGATAAATTTTTGTTTGATTACCAAGAAGGAGAGGCTCCTTTTACCGTTGCCCGTTATACAGGACAGGAAAGCCCCGCTCAACGGGAGGCTATAGCCCAAAATCCACCAGACATTCTATTAACCAACTTTATGATGCTTGAGTTGATTCTGACTCGTTATGAGGAAGTGGATCGGCGTGTTGTAGAGAACTGTAAGGGGCTGGAGTTTCTTGTTCTGGATGAACTTCATACCTATAGAGGTCGGCAGGGTGCTGATGTTGCTGTTTTGGTGCGCCGACTTAGAGAGCGACTTAATGCTTGCCATATGACATGCATTGGTACCTCTGCAACGATGTCTAGTACAGGAAAGCAGTCTGAGCGTAATAAGGTCGTTGCCGAAGTTGCCAGCAAGTTGTTTGGTGCGAAGGTTAGTGAATACGATGTAATAGGAGAAACCCTTGAACGGGTAACCAATCCGTCCAAAGATGTTGAAGCGATTAAAACGCTTCTTAAAAATGAAATCAAAAAAGATAAATACCAATGGTCTTCCTTTGATGAATTCAAAGATTGTCCATTAGCGATCTGGGTAGAGCTAAACCTTGGTGTTGAGTTGCCAAGTGATGAGCCGCCGAGGCGCGCAAAACCTATGAAATTGCAGGAAGCCAGTAAAAGATTGGCGATAGATGCAGACTGTGATGAATTGCAAGCAAGTTTAGCCTTGCAACGTTTTTTGATCGCAGCACATTTACAAAAAACACCTCAAGGACGCCCGCCTTTTGCATTCAAACTGCACCAGTTTATAAGTGGTCCAGGTAAGGTGTTGGCGACACTTGAACCTCAATCGGTTCGGCATGTCACCTTGGATGCTCAAAGATATGCACCAGGCAGACAAGCTGAAGAAGTTCAGCTTTATCCGGTGCATTTTTGTCGTGATTGTGGGCAGGAATACTATCCAGTATGGAAAACCGAACGAGGAGCCTTGCAATTTAATCTGCGTGAAATTGACGACATTACTATTGAGGATAATGAAGAGATGAGCTTCGGCTTTCTCTGTCCTCGATCTGATGCGCATTCTTACCAAGGGGCACTGGAAGACTTGCCTGAAGCATGGATAGATTTTACTAAAGCTGAGCCAAAAATTAAGAGCAACTATAAGAAAGTAGAACCAAAATTGTTTGCAGTTGAACCAACTGGCAATGCAGGTCATGGGGGGGATTATTGGTATATCCCAGGTAAGTTCCGTTTTTGCTTGTGTTGTGGCCAGCTACATGAAGCCCATGGCAAAGATATTAACCGATTGGCTAGCTTATCAGGTGAAGGTCGATCATCGGCAACAACTATTCTTACTCTCACAGCTCTACGACAGCTGTTTTCCTTATCTGAGTTTCCTGAAGGTACGCCTGACCCGAGGAAACTTCTTGGCTTTACTGATAATCGACAGGATGCAGCATTACAAGCAGGTCATTTTAACGATTTTATCTTTCTTCTAACACTACGGTCAGGGCTTATTGGTGCGTTACAAAACAATGCGGGGGTGCTAGATGAAGAGCATCTATCCGAAGAGGTGTTTAAAGCGCTTGGATTTAACCACGTTGATGAAGTGACGTTAGCTGAATATTTGCGCACACCTAAATTAACAGGGTTTGCCAGGCAGGATGCTCAAAAAACACTTAGGTTCATAATCGGTTATCGTTTAATTCGTGATCTTCGTAGGGGATGGCGATTCAATAATCCTAATCTTGACCAGCTAAACCTGTTAGCTCTTAGCTATCGAAGCCTTGATGAGTTTTGCAATGATAAATCTGTTTTCGATGGTGCTAAGAATTCGGTTCTATCTCATTTGAGTCCGGTTAACAGACAAAAGCTCTGTCAGGTACTTTTTGATGAGATGCGTCGTGCCCTTTGTCTTGAAACTCGCTATCTTGATTCAGTTGAGCAAGAGAAGGCGAGAAATAGTGCTTACAACTATCTAAGTGAACGATGGGCATTTGCTACAGATGAAAACCTAGAGACAGCCAAGTATCTTATATTAGGTAAACGACCTGAGTATAAAGGTAAACCACGTACTGATCTGGTAACTGGTGGCCCACGTTCCAGGATTCTAAAGCAAGTAAAGACGGCAGAATTTTGGAAAAACTCCGCTTTTTCCGGTCAAATAGGTAGTTGGAAAGACCAAGAATGGGCTGAATTGATTCAGGCCTTACTTGAAGTAGCCAGCCACTATGGTTATGTGCAAAAGCACCCCATTGATAAGAGCTTGGTCGGCTATCGTTTAAATGCATCTACATTGGAGTGGAACTTAACAACCACTGTTGATAGTGGTAATTCACGCATAAACCAGTTCTTTCGCCAATTGTACTTAAATGTAGCTCAGCTCCTTAAGCAGCCACAGCATCCTCTATTTAGCTTTGAAGCGCAGGAGCATACTGCTCAAGTGGATTCAGGTCGTCGCCAATTACTGGAGCAACGATTTCGCTTTACGGAAAAAGATCGAAAAGAATGGGCTGAAAACCCAGCTCATGAGGCACCGCTAGAACGTTTACCTGTGATGTTTTGTTCGCCGACGATGGAATTGGGTGTTGATATATCAGCACTGAATACGGTTTATCTTCGTAACGTTCCACCCACCCCAGCTAATTATGCTCAGCGTAGTGGTCGCGCTGGTCGATCAGGCCAGCAAGCCTTGGTTATTACCTATTGTGCATCGTTGAGTCCCCATGACCAATGGTTCTTTCACAATGCTAATGAAATGGTTCATGGTGTGGTGAAAGCTCCAACCTTGGACCTTGGTAATAGGGATTTAATTGAAAGCCATTTGCATGCAGTGTGGTTGGCTTGCGCTGAAGTCGCGTTGGATAACAGCATAGCGCCTATGCTTGATCTTGATGGTGATTCTAAACCGGTCAAAGACAGTATTTTGGAGAGACTTTCAGATCCCAAAGTGTCTGACCGTGCAAAGAATTCTGCGCGAGCTGTTATCTCTCAACTCGAACATGAACTCAACACAAGCCATTGGTTTTCACCTGAATATGTTGAGAAGGTCATTGATCAGTCGCCTAACGCGTTCTCAACGGCATTAGAGCGCTGGCGTGCATTGTTTGATGCAACACGCACTCAAATGGATATGGCTGATCAGATAGTTAAAAGTCATACGGCGTCGCATAGTGAGCGACAAAATGCTCAGCGTCGTTATGGTGATGCCGCTAGGCAATACGCAATTTTGCTAAAAACGGGCAATACTCAGAATTCAGATTTTTATACCTATCGCTATCTCGCCAGTCAGGGCTTTTTACCTGGCTATAACTTCCCAAGATTGCCATTGATGGCCTGGATTCCTGCTAGAGGTGGCCAAACATCATCGGGTAACGATGATGAAGGCAGTATGGTCAGTCGTCCTCGATTCCTTGCGTTGTCAGAGTTTGGGCCTCGTAGTCTTATTTACCATCAGGGGCGCATGTATCGCGTTGTGCGCGCCAAACTCAATGTTGGGAGTGCTGATCATATATCAGGCAACAGTCAGCTGGCGACGATAAGCTCTAGGGTTTGTAGCCAATGTGGCTATGGGCACCTAGGGCAGCCCGGTGGTGTGGAGCCGTTGGTCGATAGGTGTGAAAATTGTGATGCGTTGTTAACCGAAGATGAGTGGGTAAGAGAGCTTTATCGTATTGAAACAGTTGAAACAGTGCCAACTGAGAGGATCTCTATAAACGATGAAGATCGTCAGCGACAGGGTTTTGAACTACAAACGACCTACCGTTTTCTTCCCGGTCCAGATGGCAGAATTCAAAAGCAAAAAGCGATTGTTTCTCAAAATGAGGAATCATTGGCCGAGTTGACCTATGCCCCAGCGGCCCGTATCTGGCGTATCAACCGTGGATGGCGGAGACGTAAAGACAAAAACCAGCTTGGTTTCTATATCAATCCTATTACCGGCACCTGGAGCAAGCAGGATGACCCGAATAAGGAAGAGGATAGCGGTAGTGATGATGCACTGCTGGATAAAGTTCCGAATCAACGAATTGTTCCTTTTGTTGAGGATCACCGAAATATACTGATACTTGAAACCAATCCTTTGTCTATCAAGGCAATGGCAACACTCCAGGCGGCACTAAAGCGCGGCATTGAAATGACCTTCCAGATAGAAGAGTCAGAGTTGGTTGCCGAACCGTTACCTAAGAATGATGACCGCAAGGCACTGCTTTTCTACGAAGCGGCTGAGGGTGGGGCCGGTGTGCTCACGCGCTTGGCATCAGAGCCAGAGAGCCTAGCGCTGGTTGCGAGCAAAGCGCTTGAGGTAATGCATTTCACTCCACCAGATGGAGCTTGGGATTTTGACTTATTGGAGTCTCTTGAAAAGAAGGGTGGCGATGGTCAACGTATTTGCGAAGCCGGTTGCTACCAGTGTCTTTTGTCTTACTTCAACCAACCAGACCATGAAAATATCAATCGCCGGGATAGCGATGCCTTAAAGTTATTGGTTGCCTTGGCAAATGCTCAGGTGTCACCCGCAACAGATGATGGTAGTCGTGACGAAGGTGATGGCGATAGTACTGATATTTCAAGCCGTTGGCTAGCAGCATTAAACGCTAGAGGCCTGCGTCAGCCAGATGCTACCAATGTAGTCATTAGTGATAGTAAAGCCACCGCTATCGCTCAGTACAAAACGACTCGTACCTTGGTTTTTCTTGAGGGGCTTAATGATGCGCTACAGCATCAGCTTGCGGATAAGGGCTGGAACTCTCTCGATTTTTCAGATATCGACAATTGGAACGAGCTATTTGAACGCCATGCCGACATGTTCGGCATGGCGGGGGATCAATAATGAACGCATTGGAAAATAACTTCCTACCGGGAAACTTGGTTCGCGCTCGTGGTCGCGAATGGGTGGTGCAAAATGAATCAAATCGTAGGTGGTTACGCTTGCGCCCATTGGGTGGCACTGATGCGGATATCATAGGGCTCATCCCAGAGCTTGAATTCCATGCCGTAGAACCTGCCACCTTTCCATGGCCTGATGCGCAGCAGCCAGGTAACCATTCCGCAGCCCTGTTGCTGCGTGATGCCTTACGTTTAAAGCTACGCACGGGTGGTGGCCCATTCCGTTCATTTGGCAACATTGCCGTCGAGCCAAGGGCCTATCAATTGGTGCCCTTGCTGATGGCATTGCGCCTAAACACTGTTCGACTACTGATCGCTGATGACGTGGGTGTCGGTAAGACTATCGAGGCGGGATTGATTGCCCGTGAATTGATGGATCGCGGTGAAATCGCCAGACTGGCCGTGTTGTGTCCCCCCCATCTTGTTGAACAATGGGAAAATGAGCTGGAGAACAGGTTTAATCTTCAAGCCGTGGCGTTGACCTCGGCCAGTGCCAGCCGTATAGAGCGTGAACTTCCTCACGGCGTCACCCTGTTTGAGCACTACCCAGTGATCGTGGTCAGTCTGGATTACATCAAGAGCGAGCGTCACCGTGAACACTTTCTGACCATTGCCCCGGAATGTGTGATTGTTGATGAAGCCCATACCTGCGCCACGAGTGGCCAGGGAAAACAACTTCGTTTTGAACTGCTACAGCGCCTTGCCAGCAGTGATGACAGGCACTTAATCATGCTCACCGCTACTCCTCACTCAGGTAATGAGGCAGCCTTCTATAATCTTATATCACTGCTCAATCCAAGTTTTGCAGCGTTACAAAGTCGCACCTCAGCAAGTGATCCGTTACGACAGGAGCTGGCACGCCATTTTGTACAGCGTCGCCGTAAAGATATCGCCGAATGGCAGGCGGAGACTCACGATCAACGTGGTTTTCCCCGTCGCATGAAAACAGAGCTGACTTATCAGCTCAGCGGTGAGTGGGGCGCTTTTTTCGACTCGGTGCAAAGCTATTGCCGAGAATTGGCAGAAACGATTGAACAACAGGATGCGGGGAGCGCCCGCTTGATTTGGTATGCCACGTTGGCATTGTTGCGTTGTGTCGCATCCTCTCCGGCTGCGGCGGTCAAGGCGCTGAATAAGCGTCTCGAAGGCACGTTGGAAAATGATGACTTATTAGCCGATGAGCGCCTGCACGATGGAGAGGTTGACGACCTAACCAGCTCAGATCTGGAACCGCCAGCTCACTTGGACAATGCTCAACTTCAGCACCTCATCAATGAAGCCGAACGCTTGAGCGGCAAGAAAGGCGACCCAAAACTGGCAGCGCTTATTCAACACACTGAACATTTGATCAAAGATGGTTTTCACCCTGTCATTTTCTGCCGCTATGTAGCAACCGCTCACTATGTGGCTGAGCATATGCGCAAACATTTTCCAAAAGTACTGGTGGAATCTATCACCGGTGAACTGACACCCGAAGAACGTCGCGAGCGTGTCGAAGCGATGGAGGAGGGTGATCAGCGCATCCTGGTGGCTACGGACTGCCTGTCGGAAGGTATCAACCTACAGCACCTATTTACGGCGGTTGTTCATTATGATCTAGCCTGGAATCCAACCCGCCATGAGCAGCGTGAAGGTCGAGTAGACCGTTTTGGACAACAAGCCAGTGAAGTGCGTTGCACTATGCTCTATGGGCAGGACAATCCCGTCGATGGGTTTGTATTGAACGTCATCTTGCGTAAAGGAGAGGCCATTCAAAAGGAACTGGGGGTATTGGTGCCGATGCCGGAAGATGAAACACGCATCAATCAGGCATTGGTTAAGGCAGCGCTCATGAAGCGTAGCGAAGCAAATCGCAATGTACCTCAATTGGGTTTTGACTTCGGCGAGGCTGAGAAAGTGCTGGCCCCACTGCAAACCGAATGGCAGGACGCGCTGGAAAAAGCTAAGGCCAATCGCACCGTGTTTGCTCAGCGCCGTATTCGCCCCGATGAGGTCCTGCCAGAGTGGCAAAAACAGCAATCGGCACTTGGCACACAACAAGACGTGCAGCGATTTTTAAAAACAGCCTGCGCCCGACTCAACGCCCCGTTGGAAACAGCACAAGGCAATCATTATCGCTTTTTGCCCCAACATCTCCCTGGCGCGCTCAGAACACGTTTGGCCGATGAGGGTATCGATCATTCAATTACATTGGATTTCACCGAACTGCACCGTAGTCATCCTGTGGTCACCGTGCTGGCTGACCACTTACTGGAAGAGAGCCTTCAAGGCGATAGCAACTTGGCCGCTCGTTGTGCTGCCACCGAAACCGATGCGGTCGATACCGTCACCACACTTTATTTATTGCGTCTTCGACACCAGTTGGAATACGTACGTCGCCGAGAGCCGTTTCAACTCATGGCAGAAGAGACTGTCGCGCTGGCGGTGAAAGGGCGTATCAATCCGCAATGGCTCACCGGCCAGGACGTTAATCAACTGCTCGAATGTACGCCGACCGGCAACCTGCCCAAAGACGCTATGAGCAGAGAGGTCACCCATGCACTCGATTTCCTCAAGGCCAACACCGAAAGGCTGGAACAATTAGCAAATGAGCGTGCAACAACACTGCTCGAAGACCATCGACGTGTACGTGAAGCAGCACGGGACGTGGGCCAGTACAGCGTTAAGGCCTGCCTGCCCGTGGATGTGATTGGTGTCTATGTTCTATTGCCAGATGCACTTTAAGTGTTGGTTGAAGGAATCTAACTGGAATGAGAAAAATTAGAAAAAATAGCTTCAGCACCCTTAACCTAACCAGCATCAAGCTGGAAGGTAGCCTTTTTTTACCCGACCAACTGGAAAAGGCCGCTCTTGGCCAGGCAAAGCATCAAACCGAGGCAGACTACCAAACTCCCAAGGGACTCAAGCTGAAAGACGACTACAGCCGTGCCTTTCAAATTGCCTGTGCCCAGTGGAAACATTTCTCCCAAGTATTTGAGCGCAGTGATGTGGATGCCGGGCAAACCACACAAAACTTCGTGCTGGAACTGTTGCGTGATGCTCTGGGTTATTCGGCTATCACGATGGGACATACGGTTGAATTCAACGAACGTCACTACCCAGTTAATTTATTTGCTGGCCATGTCCCCGTCATCGTTGCGCCATACTCGCTAGGGCTGGATGATGCCGATGCGTGCTTTGCCATTGAGGGCAGCGGCAGTCGGAAAAAGTCCGCTTTCCAATTGGCACAAGAACTACTCAACGCCACGGATGATTACCTTTGGGCTATCGTTACCAACGGCAAGCAACTCCGCCTGCTGCGGGATGCAGCAAGCCTCACACGCCCCAGTTTTCTTGAAGTTGATATCGAAGATGTGCTCCAGGGGCAGCGGTTCAGCGAGTTTGCCTGTGTTTGGCGGCTACTCCATGCCAGCCGTGCAGCCGGTGAAAAGCCGGAACACACGGTTTGGGAGTCTTGGCGAGAGGCTGGTAAGGAAGAGGGCACCCGTGTCCGTGACGGGTTACGAAAAGGGGTGGAGCAAGCGTGAGCTTACGGCAGCATAGCGTGACAAGTTAAAATAACCATCATTGCAAACTCAAGCTATTGATCATAATTCCACGGCAGCCATTTTTCAGGCTGCTCTTTCACCGCCTGACTATGTCGCTGTAT
>Ga0316209_1001195_pt1 | contig 29869 bp, 25 predicted proteins | sample 6monopyrite_MG_FD_204945 | JGI IMG/M metagenome (GOLD analysis project Ga0316209, IMG submission 204945) | Microbial mat bacterial communities from mineral coupon in-situ incubated in ocean water Damariscotta River, Maine, United States -... | ecosystem: Environmental > Aquatic > Marine >...
AGGGCCGAGCTGAACACCAAACAGGAACGCGTCGGGCGAGGACGTCGTATGGAGATGGGTGTCGCCGAAGAAGACCTGATCCGGTACTGCCCGCCCAACATGCGGCGAATACGTTTCGTCCGCAGCGCTGGCTGCGTGGGCGATGCCCAATACGATCATCAGACTCGCGAGCGCACTGGCGCCCCGCCGTACGCGCCGATCCATCCACCACTTCATCTTCGCTCTCCCCTGCTCAATCGAAGGGGCGAGCATCGCAGACGTGCGTCCGAGATGCCCGACTGAAGGTCAGAGCGAATCGGGGAGATTCCGACGCACTGCTGCGAAGTCCGGGGCGCGTTCGAGCAGATCCACGATTCGCTTGGCGGGCCGCCGATAGATGAAGGGCAGAAAGGCTTCCCCGAGCGAAGCATCGGGAGCCCACGGCATGCTAAAGGGCGGAGCGAAACGCGCTTCCGCCTCGAGTGCGGGCTCATCCCCCTGCGCTGCCCGATTCCCGCGCGGATCGAGAAAAATCCAATCCGACGTGGGCTTCCAATAGACCGCGTTGAATCCGTGAAGGACGAGCTTGTCGGCGCGCTCCCCGCTCACCAATCGCACATAACAGAAGCCCGTCGGGTATCCCGCTACGCGTAAAAGGGCCGCGAGCAAATGGCTCTTGGCATAACAGAGCCCCGTCCCCTCTTTCAGGACCTCGCTCGCGCTGCAGGTCGTGACCATCGGATCGAGTCCGCGCGTGTTGTCGATTGAATGATCGATCTCATCGCGCACGAATTCGAAAAGCGCCGTCACGCGATCCTCGGGTTCGGTCAGACCTTCGAGCAGCGTCTTTGAGCGCTGCATGATCGCCGGCGACTGCCAGTCGATCGTGATCGTGTCTTCGAGGTAGCGACCGAGATCGTCGCTTTCGGGCTCGGGAAGCCCCTCCACGGGAACTTCAGCCATCGGCCGCCTCGCGGCGACTCTCCCGTCGGCCTTCGAGCAGATCCCGCACGATGACGAAGGGAACGCCCAGCGCGCGCAGGGCCGAGGACACGACGTTTTCAATCGAGAGTTCGAGGTCGAAGACGCGATCGCCCCCGACGTCTTCGAAAGAAGGCTGATGCGCGTCGATCAATGCGACGCGATCGCCGCCAAGCTCCGTCTTCAAGTAGTCGACGGAAGGCTGAACGTTCTCGACGTAGAACTCGAAGCGCCGTCGCAGCGCCTCTTCGTTGTCGTCGGCTCGCCCGCGCTTGCCCGCCCGCGCGCTCATCTCCGCTTTGCTGATCGAGAGATGAAGCACCTTGAGAACGGGGACCTGCACGCTTTCAAGAAAGCCGAGCAGATGTTGGGCCGCGGCGACGGTTCGCGGATAGCCGTCCAGAATAAAGGGACTGTCGACGCCCTCGGTATCGGCGGCCAGGGCGCGCTCGATCTCAGCGGAGATCAGATCCTGGGTCCAGCGGTTCGGGATCAGCAGCCCGCGCTCGGTACAGAACTCGAGCCAATCGAGTTGGCTGACATGGGGCTTCTTGCTTACGTCGTCCGCGATAAATCTTCCCGGCGTCCAACCGAAATGGCGTTCGACGTCCGGCAGGTAGCGATTGACCTTCTCGACGAGTTCATCGTTGGTGTCGAGGCAATCAAGAATGCTCGTGTCCCGCGAGAGCGCGTACTTGTCTTCGAGCAGCTTGCTGAAACTCGGATCCGACTTCGATCGATCGATGGTCGAGCGGAGGATTTCGCCCATCGAGAGATGCCGCGTCGGGTCGATCGACACGAGATCGCAGAGCGCTGCGGCGACTTCCCCTTTCCCGCAGCTCGATGGCCCGGTCAGGATCACAACACCCGGACCGCGCAGTGCGATCCGCTCGACGCGGACCAGGGATCTGCGTGACGGCGCCTTCATCGATCATTCCCTCTTCGTGGTCGGTTGGTCGTGGCCAGCTGGCTGCGACTTTGCGCAGCGCACCCTCGAACCCTTCGGCCGATGGCGGCGCCAACGTTACCATGGTCGGCACACATGGCCTCCTCAAGCGAAGATCCGCCCAGCGCAATCCGTTCTCCACACGGAGTTCCAGTCCGCCCCGGCGCCACGGGCAGCACCACGCCACGCAAACGCGAGGCGGAGGAATGGGCGTTCGTGCTCGTCGCAGAGGGCTTCGAGCCCAAGGTCCACCGTGACGAGGGCGGCTGGTGGGTCGCCGTCGAGCTCGGACGCGAAGCCGAGGCGGAAACGATTCTGCGCGCCTGGCGTCTGGAGCGGGCCGAGCGCGCTGCGGGGCCCGTCCTGCCCGAAGCCCATGCGGCAACGAGCCTCGAAATGGCGGCGTCCTACGCCCTCGCCCTCTCGATGCTCGCATTTCACCTGGGACTCGAGTCGGCGAACCGACATGCGCTCTTCGTGGATCGAGGAAAGAGCCAAGCGGTCCTCGTGCTCGATGGCGAGCTCTGGCGCACCCTGACGGCGCTCACGCTCCACTCCGACATCTCTCACGTCGCAGGGAACACCCTCTTCGGTGGCTTCTTCCTGGCCGCTCTAGCCGGCCGGCTGGGCATCGGCTGTGCCCTGCTGGCATTTCTGGTCAGCGGCGCCCTCGGCAACCTAGCCAACGCCGCCTATTACGGGGCCGCTCATAGCTCCGTCGGCGCTTCGACGGGGGTCTTCGGTCTGGTCGGGGTTCTGGCGGGGCTGGCGGCATGGCGGCGACATCAGACGATGTCGATTCGGCGCGGGGCCTGGGTCCCCTTCGCGGCAGGCCTCGCGGTCGTGGCCATGCTCGGCGGACCGGGGCCGAAGGTCGACTTCTCGGCCCACCTCTTCGGACTCCTCGCCGGCGGGCTCACGGGCATCGCGATCGCCCTGCCCCTCGCCGCGCGTCCGCGCCCGGGCACGGCCGCTCAGGCCCTGGCCGCCTGCGTGAGCATCGCGCTTGTCTTCGGGGCGTGGCGGCTCGCCTAGTGGCGCTCCCGACGGATCCTCAGACTTCGACCCAGCGCCCACCCGGTTGCGGCGTCGGCTCGACGTAGCCGTCTTCCGGCCAGTCCCAGCGCGTGAGCGCCTCGAAGCTCGGCAGCTCGACGCCTTCGGGCAGCTCGCTGTTCCGAACGAAAATCGCGTTCGGGCAGTAGGGCTCGGTGTACACGAGGGAGTAGCCTTTCGCGCGAGCGAGCTTCTCGAAGGCGGCGAGGCTCGCCCCGTGATAGAGGCCGTAGCGCTCCTTGTCCCAGCCGTGGTCCGCGTCGTAGGCGATGGTCTTGGCGGTTCGGGGCAGGAAGAAGACGTTGTACTCGACAAGGACGACGCGCGGCTGGTAACGCTCGAGTGCGTTCCAGACCCAATAGTCGTTTCCATCGATATCGATCGAGAGCAGGTCGAACTCCGCGGGCACTTCGTAGTGATCGAAGAGCGCTTCGATGTTCTCGGCGTTGACGAGCTCGCGCCGCACGATTTCGCCGTCGGCTCGGTCGCTGCCCTCCATGAGCAGGCCTTGCCAGTCATGGTGGAGTCTCAGGTTCGCCGTGTTCGAGAGGTGCAGACCGTCCCACGCCCCGAACTCGACGAAGTAGCGATGCCGCGTTCCGATCCGCTCGAAGAGCCGAAGCAGCACGCCGTCTTCGCCGCCTTGCGAATAGACCTGCGCAGCGTGGCCTTCGAGATCCGCCTGCCAGGCGTTCTCGGGCAGATTTTCTGCTTCTGCGGCAGGGATCAAGTCCGCGCGGGGGGCGCTCGGTTCGCTCATGATTTCGGGGGGCTCCTCGGTTTTCCAGCCGGCGGCGGAGGCTATCATGCCGCCGGCTCGATCGCGCGACCCACCCCGACCAGAAAAATGGAGACCCAGCATGAGCGAAGAGAATGAGGGCGAAGGCATCTACCCCATCGGCAAGGCCGTGCTCGGCGCCGTCTGGCTTTTCTCGACCGCGTGCTTCTTTCCCCCGCTCGAGAACCTGGCGGCGGGGCCACTCGGCCGAAGCCTCTTCGTCGTCCTCGCGATCACGCACGCGATTGAGTGTGTTGCCTTCCTCGGTGTCCTCAAGAAGAGCGAACGCCCGCTCCCCGAAGAGCTCTGGCAAACCTTTCTCTTCGGCATCGTCCACGTCTCGATCCTGCGCGCCGAGCAGAACCCGAGTACGGACTGAACTGTACGCCCGCGTTAATCCGCCGAGTAGCCGTCCCAGAGCCGAATCGCGGCGTACGCACGATAGGGACGGCAGACCTCGAGTACTTTCTCGACATCCCCGGCAGGTCTTGGTTTTTCGCCTCGTTTCGTGATCGCCTTACGAAGCACGAGGTCTCCGGTCGGTAGGCCGTCGGGCTCGCGCAGCACGCGCATTGCGACGTACTGCGCCGTCCAGGGGCCGATCCCCTTGAGTCGTTGCCAGGCGGCAAGCGCATCCGATAGGTCGGAAGCCGGCGAGAGCAGACTCGGATCTTCGAGCACCGCGCGGGCAACCCCTCGAATCGTCTCGGCCCGCGCGCCGGTCAAGCCGATCTCCTCGAGCTTCGCCGCCGCAAGCGCCTCGGCATCCGGGAAGAGCGCGCGGGTTTCGGCGGGCAACGCTCCCTCGGGCACCCCGCCCTCCCAAACGTCGGCAAGCGGCGTGCCCCAGCGCGCAACAATCCGTTCCGCGAAAGTCGTCGCACCTTTGACGCTGATCTGCTGGCCAAGAATCGCGCGAACGGCGGTCTCGAAACCATCGACCGTTCCGGGCACGCGCACCCCCGGCCGCTTCCGCAGATGGGGGCGAAGCCGGCTGAGTCGGCCTAACACCGCATCGATCGCCGCGCCGTCCGCGTCCAGATCAAAGAGTCGGCGCAGTCGCGTCGCCACGTCGATCAATCCCGTCGTCGAGGAGAGATAGACCTCGACCTCGAGACGATGCTTCTCTTGGTCGTGCCCCACTCGCACAACGCCGACCCCATCCTCGAGCCCCTCGCCCAGGCGAAGCGTGCGCGAATAAACTGCGTCGGTGACGCCTTCGACTCCGGGAATCGCGCGCAACTCAAGGAACTCGAGCAATGCGTCCCAGGAAAGCGGAGGCCGATAGCTGAGCGTCATCCGAACCGGCTCGATCGTTGTGCCGGTCGCCGACCCAGAGGACGTTCGCGATCTACGCTTGCGACGAAGCTCCGTCGGCGGGCGACCATAGACCTCGCGCATGCACGCGTTGAATCGACGCTGGCTACTGAATCCCGCCGCCATCGCGACTTCACTCATGGGCAGCGTCGTTTCGGAGATCATCTGCTTCGCGAAGAGCACGCGCCGCATCTTGGCGACGGCCCGCGGCGTCGTTCCGAGATGCTGATCGAAGAGTCGTCGCAGATGACGCGCGCCGATGCCCAATCGGCCTGCAAGGGACTCGACCGAGCCCTCACCATCGAGGGCGCCGTCTTCGATCAATCGCATCGCGCGAGAGACGCTGGCCGCGGTTCCCCGCCAGGCGGGCGTTCCCGGGGCAGCCTCAGGGCGACATCTCAGACAAGGCCGAAACCCCGCCGCCTGCGCCGCCGCCGCGCTTCGCCAGAAGGTGCAGTTGCGCGCCTTGGGCGTACGCGCCGGACAGATCGGGCGGCAGAAGATCCCCGTTGAGCGAACCCCGACAAAGAGCCGACCATCAAAGCGCGCATCCCGCGCAGAAAGCAGTCGATAACATCGGTCCGCATCCAGCCCGTCCGCGAGCATGGCCTCGATCGGATCCATCTCGAGATCCGTCGTGACGTCCATCGTCTTGCCGCGTTCGAGGTCCAGGGCTCTCTCCATCGCGCCCGAGAAGGGGCGGCGAACCCCGTCAATCTAGCGTTCACTCTGGGGCCAACTGGTCGCTTTCGGACGTCGCCGCCACAAGCCCGGGTTAGCGCGCGTCGCGGCCCTTGCGCCCGCGATTGCCGCCGGCACGGCCCTGCCCACGATCCTTCGAAGGACGCCGGTACCCGCCGCTCCCGGAACCGCCACGACCGCGCGGATCCGTACGCGGGGGACGCGCCGAGATCAAGCAATCCGGCCCGTCTCCGATCAGGTCTTCCCGTCCCGCCCGCACCAGCGCATCGCGGACCGTCTTCCAGTTCTCGGGTGCGAAATACTGAAGCAGTGCACGTTGCACATTCCGGTCCTGCAGCCGTCGCGCCGTCTCAACCGGTTTCATTGTCATTGGATCGATGCCCGTCCAGTACATGCAGGTCGCGATGTCCATCGGTGCGGGAATGAAGTCTTGCACCTGGCGCGGGCGATAGCCGCGCTCCTTCAGGAAGATCGCGAGCTCGATCATGTCCTCCGCCTCGGAGCCGGGGTGGCTCGCGATAAAGTAGGGGACGAGATACTGCTCCTTGCCCGCGCGCTCCGAGGCCGCCTTGAAGCGTTCCGCGAAGATCTCGAAACTCCCCTGCGCCGGCTTCTTCATGAGACCGAGCACGCGCTCACTCACATGTTCGGGAGCGACCTTGAGATGGCCTCCGACATGATGTGCCGCCAGTTCATCCAGATACTCAGGCTCGTCCGCTGCGAGATCCATGCGAATTCCGGACGCGATGTGCACGCGCTTAACGCCCTTGACGTTGCGCGCCCGGCGCATCAGATCGAGGGTCGGGGCATGGTCCGTCTCAAGGAGTTTGCAGATCTTGGGATGCACGCAGGAGAGCCGCCGACAGGTCTTCTCGACCTCAGGCTTCGTGCAATGCATGCGGTACATATTCGCGGTCGGGCCACCGAGATCGCTGATCGAACCCTTAAAATCCGGCGCCTGGGCCAGGGTTTCTACTTCGCGCAAGATCGAGTCGGGGCTTCGACTCTGGATCTCTCGGCCTTGATGCATCGTGATCGAGCAGAACGTGCAGCCGCCAAAACAGCCCCGCATAATCTGGACTGAGTCGCGAATCGTCTCCCACGCTGGTGGCGGCTCCGCATAATCCGGGTGGGCCCCGCGCGCATAAGGCAGCTCGTGCAAGCGATCCATCGTCGCTTCATCGTGGGCTTCGGCGGGCGGATTAATGACGACGCGCCGATCGCCGTGGGCCTGAATGAGGCGCCGCGCATTCCGCGGATTCGTTTCATGATGCAGCCGCCGCGTCATCTCCGCGAACGCTTCGTGATCTTCTTTCACCGTCTCAAAGGACGGAAGTTCGATCGTCTCGTCGCCCTGGCCCGGCGCGCTCGCGGGATACGACGGAAGCGATTCATTCTTGCCTAACAGATAGGCCACGCCGCGGATCGAGCGGAGCGACTCAAGTCCTTCCCCGCGATCGAGTCTCTGGGCGATTTCGAGAATCGTCGCCTCGCCCATGCCGTAGGCGAGCAGATCCGCCTTCGAGGTCACGAGATTCGACGGCCAGACCTTGTCGCTCCAGTAGTCGTAGTGGGCGATCCGCCGAAGCGAAGCCTCGACGCCGCCGCTGATCACGGGGACGCCCTTGAACGCTTCTCGACATCGCTGCGCATAAACGGCAGTCGGCCGGTCCGGCCGGAGATCGATCTGCCCGCCCGGTGAGTAGGCGTCGGCATTCCGGCGCTTCTTATTCGCCGTATAGTGATTGATCATCGAGTCCATGTTGCCGGCGCTCACCGCGCAGAAGAGCCGCGGGGCCTCGAAAGCCCGCCAGGCATCGGCGGAGCGCCAGTCCGGCTGGGACAGGATCGCCACCCGAAAGCCGTGGGCCTCGAGCCAGCGACCGAGAATCGCCATCGCGAAAGACGGATGATCGACATAGGCATCGCCCGTCACGAAGAGCACATCCACACGATCCCAGCCGCGGGCCGCCACGTCCTCCGGGCTCGTCGCCAGGAACGCTGCTCGCGTGTTTGCGGGGTCGGTTTGATCTTTTCGGGGACGCGCCATCGGCGCAACGTAGCAGTGCCCCCCTGAGAAGCTTTCACGCGATAGAGTCCGGCCGTGTCCTCATCCGCCTCGTGCCCTCATCGACCGCCCTGCCCGGGCTGCCCGCGCTTTGGCGAAACCGCCCCCGCACCCGACGCGATCGCTGATCTCGAAGCACTCTGCGCCCAGACGGATCTGCCACCGCCGACCCTCCACGGGACCCAGGGCCTCGCCCATCGCCATCGCGCTCGCCTCGCCGTCCGCGGACGCGCACGCAGCCCCAAGATCGGACTCTTCCAGGCCGGGTCTCACCGAATCGTCGACACCCCCTCCTGCGGCGTCCATCACCCGTTGATCAACGAAGTTGCTGATCACCTGAAGCGTGCGATGAAAGCCGCTGGAATCGAGCCCTACGCGGACAAGCCCCATCGTGGGGCACTCCGTTATGTGCAGGTCGTGGTCGAGCGCGAAACCGAGCGCGCCCAGGTTGTGCTCGTCGGGAACGGCACGAGCCCCGACGTGCTGGGCGATGTCCCCGAACGGCTCTCCGCGGCGCTGGGCGATCGGCTTCAGGGGCTCTTCTTTAATGCCCAACCCGAACGCAGCAACACCATCTTCGGCAGCAAGACGATCAAGCTCGCCGGCCAGGACATGGTTCACGAGACGCTCGGCGGTGCGGACGTCCTCTTCCCGCCCGCCGCCTTCGGTCAGAACCACCTCCCGCTCTTCGGTGAAGCGGTCTCCCGCATCCACGACTTGATTGCTCCCGATCAGGTCGTCGCGGAATTCTATTGCGGTGTGGGGGCGATGGGCCTGGGACTGCTCGAGCGAAGTCGCGAGGTTCGCTTCAACGAGCGCAGCCCGGACGGCTTGACGGGACTCGAGGCGGGGCTTGCTATGCGGCCGCAAGCCGAACGAGAACGGGCGCGCATTCTCCCCGGGGCGGCGGGTGATCGGCTCGACGCACTCGACGGGGCGGATGTCGTCCTCGTCGATCCTCCGCGCAAGGGGCTCGACGCCGCGTTGCTGACTCGGCTCGTCGAAGATCCGCCACAGCAGCTCATCTATCTCGCCTGCGGGCTCCCGGCGCTGCTCCGCGAACTCGAAGAAATCCGAGAGGCGGGCCTGCTGTCGCTCCGCGGTGTCGAGGCCTTCGACTTTTTTCCTTTTACCGGCCACGTCGAAACCCTTGTCTGGCTGACACGGAATGAGGAACAATCCGCCCCGGTTCCGTTCACGGCACCGACGGAGCCCCGATGAGCCCTACCCGCCCGACCCAGAAACAGCGCAAACGATCGAGCCGAACAGCCGCACGCGAAGAGACCGCGGACATTCTTGAACGACAGGAGTCCTTCGACTTTGGGCCGCCGAGTCCTGCCGTGCGCGAAGCGCGACCCGGCGAACGTCGATCCGTTCTCGAGGTGCTTGGACGCGCCTTTCACGATGATCCGGTTGCGGCCTTTCTCTTTTCGAAGGACCGCACGCGGGTCCAGAAGTGGGCCCGGTTTTCAGGGATCGCAATCGACTCGATGGGCGATGCGGCGCATGTCCTCACGACCGACGCCGTCGAAGGCGCCGCGGTTTGGCAGCTCCCCGAAGACCATGAGTTAGGCGGCTTCGGCCAGCTTCGGACCGCGCTGCGTTTCATTGCCCTCGCCGGCTTCGGCATCGGTCGCGCCAAACGATTGGGGGACATGGTCAGCGCACATCGTCCTCGAGAGCCCCATTACTATCTGGCTGCGCTGGGTACCGACCCCGATCAGCAAGGGCGAGGCATCGGGTCAGCGCTGATCCAGCCCATCCTCGACCGATGCGACAAGGAGCGGCTCCCCGCGTACCTCGAGTCCTCGAAGGAGCGCAACCTCCCCTTCTATCAGCGCCACGGCTTCGAAGTCGTCGAGGTTCTCGAGATTCCCAACGGTCCGGCGATCTGGACGATGGTGAGGCGGACGAGTTAGGCGCACATGCCGAGTGAAGTTCATCCGCTCGCGACGTAGCGCTCGAAGCGCCATCGACCGCTCGGCTCTTCGATCAGCCTGCTCGAAACGGGCGAACCAAAGCGCGCTTCGAGGCGATCCTCTTCGATGAACGACGGCCCGATGGCGGCCGGCTTCAAGTCGCCTTCGTACCGAGAGAGCAGGAGTTCGTCGACACCCGTCTCGCTCGGCACGGCGGGTGTTTCGGGGGGTTCGGGTGCTTCAGATGACGTCCCGAGATAGAGCGATCGACTCGTCGTAGGCCCCGCTTCGATCAAGACGCTCCCTCCCGCAGCGCGCGCCATCGCAAAGCGAGTCGCCTCCTGCACCATTCCTGCGCCCCCCTCGCCGACGACGGTCTCGAATCCGGCGGGCGCGTGCCCCAGACGCTCCGCTCCCGCTCGACTCGTGTAGAGGACGCCTCGGGCTTCTCTGAGTCCGACATGTGCCGAATCCAGCACACCCGAGCCAGTCAGAATCAGAAGCTCCGCCGTTGTATCCACTCCGAGCACCCCCCGTCGCCAACCCGCGAAGCGCTCATCACTCGCGGGCTCGTCCGCATAACGATGCTCAAGATCGGGCTCCGCTCGAAAGATCGCGCCCGTCGTCAGAATGACGCGCGCCCGGGCCCGAGCGAACCCGAGCACGAATCGATCGGTCGCGCTCGGGGGCGCGTCGGGGCCGAGGGCGATCACACGCCCCGATGGCCCATGAATCGCAGCGACATGAAGACAACCCGCCGCTTTGGCCCAATCGACCTCCCCATACAGGCTCTCAATTTTCTCAGCGATCGATTGATCCGGCATCACGCTCAATTCTGTCAGTGGGTATCATGTGGTTTCCCGGGGTTTGCCCCTATACCCGACTCGGGGCATCTCGTGCGATCATGCCACAATGGCGTTGCGGGATGAGGCGGAGCGTAGGGTGAGCCCGATTCAAGGGGCCGGAGGATGTGGATCCATGTTGTCCCCGTTCTTGCCCCCGCTTTCAGGCTGGCAAGAGCTCGCACTCCTGTCTCTCGCCCTGCTGACCTTCGTCTACATCTTCTATTTCAAGATCTGGCTCTTCTTTGCGCTCGGGTCCGACCTCCTGTTCGCGCTCGCCCTCGCAATGACCGTCGCCAGTGTCGCCACCCCAACACTCTTCGACACCGCAGCGCAGAAGGTTGTCGATCTCAGTCCACTCCCCGCCGCACTATCGGGCGCGGACGCGCGCGTCGCAAAAATCGCGGCGCTCCCGCAGGAACTATTCGATGACCTCTTAGCTCGCGTCGGCTACGGGACGGACGACAAAGAGGACGACGAGCAGGAAACGGAACCGCCGGAGATCCTGGCCGCGACGAGCGACGACGGCGAGATCGTCACCGCATCCGACGCGCTGACCGCCCTCGCTCAGGGCCCCTTCACAGAAACGATCCGTCCTTCCATCGACAGCCTCGTCGCCATCGTATTGCGGGGCGCCGCCTTGATGGGGGGCACGTTCTTGATGCTCACCGCTCTGGCGATGCGATCGTCATCAACGACCGCACAGCGCCTTCGCGATTTGACGGCTCGGCTGGACGTACTCGAGGGAGGTGGCGGCTGACGATGCGCGAGACGATCGATCCCAGGACGCTCCCGAAATGGCTCGGCGATTTATTCGAACGCGCCGATGCTTATTTCATCTCCGAGGAGATGAGAACCGACAGCGCCAGTGAGATCGCCAACACCCGCATGGGCTTGCTCCTCGCGCTGACCGCCAGCCTCGGCACAATCGCCTTCCTCCCGATTGAATTCGCGATCTGGCCCTTCCCGATCGCCGCAGGGACCGCCGCGGTCGCGCTTATTATTTTCGCTTTGCCCTTCGCGCTCCGGCAGCGACGCGCGATGCAACACCTCGGACAATTCGTCCTCGCCGTCATCGCCATCGGTTCGACGTTCTCCCTCTGGAACTCCGGCGGACAGGCCATCGGGCTTCTTCCCGTCCTGCCGATCCTTCCGGTCTTGGGACTACTCGTCTCGGGCGCAGCCGGAGCACGACGCTGGACCGCAATTTCGCTGGCGGTCGCGGGCATCGGCGCGTACCTCGTGGCCAGCGGCGCCTCGCCCTCCGCGGGCTACCAGGGCTCCGGCCCCCTCGACCGCTATCCGATCGCCGCGATCTGCATCGTCGGCATCGGCATCATCGCGCAAGTCTTCGAGACGTTCTGGAATCGGACTGCGATCGAAGTCGCCGACCGCGCGCAGGCCGAGCTGGTCGCCCGAGAGGAACGCAGTCGACGCCTGCTCGAACACGCTTCCGAGGGTGTGATGATCGTCGACGCCTTCGCGGTCGTAAAATTCGCGAGCCCAGCGGCCGACCGGCTCGTGGACGTTCCGACGGGCGGCATGGTCGGCCATCGACTGCGCGAATTTTCGGTTCACGAGGATTTCGTGGCCACGTTCCCCATCTGGCAATCGGTGCTCGAAAATCCCGGCGAAGTCGCCCGACTGCAACTGCGCACCCGACCCGGAATGGGCAAGGGGGATCCCGCCGAGGCGCGGGTCCTCGACCTCGCGGTCTCGAATCAGCTCGCCAACCCCGCCGTTGAGGGCGTCGTCGTCCGTCTACGCGACCAGACCGAACTCGCCCATGCAGAAGCGAACTACCAATCGCTCGTGGATCATTCGCTGCAGGGTATCTCTGTCGAGTGCGACGGGAAGTTTGTCTACGCGAATGAAGCGCTCTGCACCCTGCTCGGAATCGATCATGAGCAGCTGACGACGATGAGCAGAGAAGTCAGCTGGGTCCACGTGGATGATCAAGAGAGTCTGCGCGCAACGCATGGCAACCTTGATCCGACTGAACTCGAGCTCCGAGTAAAGGGGCACGACGGGAAATGGAAGTGGATTCACACCCGCTCCGCGCCCGCAAGCTGGCAGGGGCGCCCGGCGCGACAGGTTGCCTACGCCGATATCACGGCGCAGAAAGAACTCGCCGAACGGCAGGAGCGCGAGCGCGAACGGCTATCCGCCGCAATCGAAGAACGCACGAAAGCGCTCGAGGCGAGTCAGCGCCGCGTGCGCGAGCAGGAGCGGATGGCGACCGTCGGTACCCTCGCCGCGGGGATCGCGCACCAGATCAACAATCCAGTCGGCGCGATCCTGGCCTCCGCGGATTTCGCGATCCTCACCTCCGACGAAGAAGACGCGACCGAGATCCGAGCCAATGCCCTCGAAGAGATTCGGGCGCAGGCGATTCGATGCGGAAAGATTGTTCGTAGCGTTCTGCAGTTTTCCCGCGCCGAGCCCACCGAAAAATGGAGCAGCGACCTATCCAGCGTGATCCGAACCGCCGTCGACGTCACGACGCGCTATGCGAACGAGCGATCTGCGCAAATCCGTCTGGACATCGCGCCCGGCGTCGGGAACCAAACGACGCTCATGAATCCGATCGAACTCGAACAGGTCTTCGTCAATCTCATCCGCAACGCCGTCGAATCGCAGCCTGGGGGAGCGACAGTCGAGATTTCGATGCACCTAACCGATACGGCCGAAACCGAAGTGATCGTTGCGGATGACGGTCCGGGGATCTCCGAGGTCGACGCGGGAAAGATCTTCGATCCCTTCTACACGACTCGGCTTCGCGACGGGGGAACCGGCCTTGGGCTTTCCGTCGCGCATGGCATCGTCGTCGACCATGGCGGTCGGATGTGGCTCGAGTCGTCCGGCAACCATCCAAGCGACCTGGAAGGCGCGCACTTTCATGTGGTGCTGCCGTCAGAAAAGAACGAAACACGCGCCTGAATCGACGGCCTAACGTTCGGGTACGCCCCCATTTGAGTCAGACTTTCCTGCGACTTCGGACTCGGGCGGAAACCGCGCGAGAATCGCGCGGACGCCCTCGACGAGTCGCTCCTCACTCCGTGCCCGATCCCGCGTCTGGACGATCCCATCACCCCAGCCACGCCAGATCAGGTTACCCGTCTCAGGGTCCTTCACATCCAGTAGCAGCGTCGACTCCTGACGAGGCGAGACCCGCTCCGAATACGCGTCGGTTCCGAGACGACGGCCACGCCGACCCAACCCCCAGCCGAAGCCAGCACTCGTGCCCTGGACGCTGTATTGATCTTCGAGCAGAACAGCGAAGGTGATGGTGAAGTCCGCAACCTCCTCCGCGTCCGCCGCGCGATATCCCCGCTCCGCAAGCACCCCCTCGACCGCTTTCCGGACCCGCTTTCGGATGAGCGTATTGTCGGCAAAGGGATCTGTGCCGGTCGCCTCGGGAGGGGATTCGAAGCGGAAGCTCCGCATTGCCTGAAAGTCCGCGTCTCGATCCCAGTCCGTACGGACCTGGAATGTGCCGCACGCCATTGCCAGCAGGCTGACAACACAACAGAAGAAAAGGCCAAACGAGCGTTTCGATGGAAACATGCGAGATCCTCCAAGCATATGGGCCCCGGCCGGTGAGGAACGGTGCCCTAAGGATCGTACGGACCCCAACGTTTTGAATCCAGGGACCAAGAAATGTCCGAGATCGGGATCACGCGCTAGCCTTAGGCCTACTCCCCTTCTTGATTCGATGTCATGAACGGATCGGCCGAAGGTGAAGGTGGAGGTGTCATGCCCTGGCAAAGGGTCGAAGTCGACAGAGAGCTGGCTCCTGGCGAAAAGTGCGCGGTCAAAGTCGGCGACCGAGAGATCTTGATCTGCCGGATCGCGGACAACTACTACGCACTCTCCAATCGATGTACCCATTCCGCCTGGCCGCTATCAGGCGAACCGGTCGAGGGCTTTGAGATTCTCTGCACCCTTCACGGAGCGCGTTTCGACCTTCGAGATGGATGCCCGACCGCAGGCCCCGCCCGCAAACCCCTCGCTACCTACCCCATCGAGTTTCGCGAAGGCGAACTCTACGTGAGTATTTGAAATGACCCGTCTCCCACTTCTTGCACTTTTGAGCTGGGCCGCCTTTTCGGCGGGCTGCACCACCAGCCTCAATTATCCCGTCGAAAATCCCAACGGCGGCGCCCCGACCACTGCGGTCGAACCTGCAAACCCCGTCGCCCCCAGTCCGGAGACCGCTGCCGGCGCACCCGAAGCACCGGTCCTGCTCGGTCTTGGCTTCGGCGTTCCTGAGGAGGATCGACCGGATCTCGATGCGCTCTCTGACGAAGCCAACGACGGTGCATCCTGGTACGACCTCACCCGACAAGCCCGTCAGGATCGGCAGCTCGGAAAGTTTGAGGATGCGGATGAGCATCTCGCGCAGGCGGCCATGCAGCTCGCCGATCAGTCACCGGCGAGTACGCGACGCCGAGCGGTCCACGGAATGCGCGCCCGCCTCGCTATGGACCTGGTTGCGCTGGGTCGCGACGATGACGCCCAGGTCCTCGCGGATACGCTCTTCGAAGAAGCAGAGCAATTTCCGGAGATGACCGGGCCGGCGACGGTCGAACTCGCGGTGGCCTACTCGGAGCGGCGGAAGAGAGCCGCGGAGGAAGCAGGGCTGACGGAATCGCAGCTGCCGCTGCTTCGGATCGCACTGCTTGCTTCAGAAAGCGATCGGCCATCCCAGGACCGCGTCAATATGGCCTATGCCGTTTCGACCCAGGCCATGACAGACGGCGATGTTGCACTGGCACGCCGCGCGATCGACCGGGCCGTGCTCGATGCGAAAACCGTCGCTCCCGCGGACCTCCTCCAGCTCGGGTCGCTCAAGATCTACAAGACGCGCATCGCCCTCGCTCAGGGGGACCTGATCACGGCGGAGGCCAGCGCAACCGCGGCCAATCGTCTGTTCGACGAGGCGGATGCCGCATCGGCGAATCGGGCCATCGCGGAAGCAACGCTGGCACGCGCCCTCGCCCGGTCGGGAGATCTCGAACGCGCTCGAGCCATCGCGGTCGGCGCGCAGGCGCGACTCGGTGAGGATCCGCCGCTGCCCCCCCATGCCGCGCGAACCGTCCTCGCAGAAGTCGGTCGTTTGGAACGCATCGCAGGGGATCTCGAAGCGGCGCGGGGATTCTTCGAGGAAGCGCTCGAAATTCCTGGTGTTGAGTTCGACGCGGACGTCTTGCTTGTCGAACAATTGGCCAAGGAGATGGCAGAACTCGGGGCCGAGAAGAACTCGACGAGCGACGCAAACTAACGAGCGGCACTCCCTTTCAGGTCAGCCTTGTTTCGGAGGCTCCGCAACGCAGACCCGGTTGCGACCGGTTTCTTTCGCGCGATAGAGCGCTTCGTCCGCTCGTTCGACGATCGTGTCCATCCCCGCCGTGCCGGGATGCCAGTCGGCGACTCCGATACTGATCGTGGTCATGAGTGTCTCCCCGGAAGGCAGCTCGACCTTGATTCCTTCGACAGCGCCCCGCAAGCGTTCAGCGAAGACCTTCGCCCCCTCGACGTCGTTATTCCCGAGGATGGCGAGAAACTCTTCGCCGCCGAAGCGCCCGCCACAATCCGTCTCGCGAACGATCTCCTTCATCGTCCGCCCGACCTCCGCGAGCACCCGATCGCCAATGGGGTGACCGTGTTCGTCATTTACGGACTTGAACCGATCGATATCGGCGATCGCGACCGCGAACGGAACCTGGTAGCGCTCCGATCGCTTGAACTCCGCTCCAAGAACTTCATCGAGCGCGCGCCGATTGGGAAGTCCCGTCAGCGCATCCGTACGCGAGAGCCGTCGCAACGCTTCGTTCTTTTCCATCAGCTCTCGCTGTGCGCGGACGAGCTTCAGGTGCAATCCGATTCGCGCGATGAGGTCGGCTGTATGAAAGGGCTTGGTAATCGCGTCCGACGCCCCTTGCTCAAGCAAGCGCGCACGACGCTCGGGATCCGTCACCGCGGTCAACACCAGGAACGGTGGGCCACCCTCGCCGCCCGGCCCCGACTGACTCATTCTCAGGAGCTTTTCGCCATCGAGCCCAGGCATCTCGAGGTCGCATAGCACGAGGTCAGGAGTCGCCGAGAGCAGTAGCTTGAGCCCCTGGATTCCATCGTCCGCCTCGAGCACGCGCTCGAAGAGCCCCGATGACTCAAGGGCTGCCCGCACTTCAGCGCGCTGACCTTCAGAGTCTTCGATGACAAGGATGGTGGACAAGGACGTCTCCTGGGATGCGTCCTCTTATCGGATCCCAACCTCGCGACCGAAGTTTGCGAGTTCAGAATCAGGTTTTTCCAGGGGGTCACACCCGGCATTCTCCCGGCTTTTCCCCATCACGCTCCAATACCCGACCTGGCCCGTCGGGCGAAGCGGCATCCGGTCGATCGAGAGGACTTCGAGCCCCGCGCCCTCGAGCATCGCCGGATAGTCAGGGATCGGATGGAGTGCACAGAAGCCCAGTGCCCAGGCCAGGACATTGACCGGTCGGTAGTAGGCGGCGGTCAGAAACCGCGCGATCCGCCCCTCTTCGGCGGGCGCAAAGTCCGCAAGCGAGAGGATCCCACCCGGCCTCACATGCTCCGCCAGTCCTTGAAGCACAAGGGAGGCTTGTGACGCCTCGAAGAGGTTCAAGAAATAGTGCGCGCAGACCATGTCGTAGGGGCGGCCCGGAGAATGAGTGGTCGCCTCCTCGCATAGCAACTCAATTTCGACCGCGGCCTGCCTTGCGGCCCGCGCCGTCCGGTCGAGCATCCGCGGCGAAAGATCCAAGGCCGAAACGCTTGCGCCCCGCTGCGCCGCCGCGATCGCATCTCGACCGCCGCCCACACCCACGTAGAGCACACGATCGCCGGGACGAATCGAATCGAGATGAACCCTCTTCGAATGGCCGATCCGACCCAGGGAGTAGAGCCAGGCCGCCGCGTCGTACCCAAAGGCGATCGGCTCATACGAATAGGCGACCCGGTCCAAGTTTCGCCGGGACCTAACGCAGCTCGGCGCCGAGAAACTGATCGATGTCGCGCCAAGCTTCCGCAGCGGTATCCGCATCGAACACTTCGGGCCGTGCTTCGTTCAAGAACGCGTGTTGTACGCCAACATAGGTCCGCAGTTTCGCATCAACCCCCGCCCCCTCAAGCGCATCCGAGAGGACCCGGACATCCGCCGAAGAAATGAAGTCATCGTTCTCCGCGAAAACACCCAACACCTTCGCTCGACACTTTTCGAGATCGAGTGAAACGTTCGGGTGGACGCCATAGCAGTCAACGACCGCGGCGATCTCTTCGATCAAGCAGGCCGAATGAAGCGCGAGCTGGCCGCCCATGCAGAATCCGATGCAACCGATTCGGGCGCCTTCGGTTTCTGGCTGATTGCGGAGCGTGTGAGCGGCGCGCACCAAGTCCTGGCTGGCCCGCTCGATTTCGAGCTCCATCATCAGCCGAGCCGCCTCGTCGGGATCCGTCGTCGACTCGCCCCGGTAAAGGTCGGGCGCGAGCGCCACGAAGCCGGCGCGCGCGAACCGATCACACACGTCGCGGATCTGGGGAACCAACCCCCACCACTCCTGCAGGACGATGATTCCGGGACCGCTCCCCGTTGCCGGGATCGCCAGGTAGGCGTCGAAAGAGCCGCCCTCGCTTTCGATCTCGAGTGCGCGCTGCGTTGTGGAGGAGCTGCCAGATTCCGATGCCATCGTTCTCTCCTGTTCGAGCCGACTGACGCGTCATGGGGCGCCGAAAGCAAAAACCGCGTGGCGCCCTCAGCGGGTGCCACGCGGTTTATAGAACATCTTCGGATCCGACTCCGGCAGGAGCCCAATTCGTCGTACTAAGGGCGCGTCCCCGGAACGATCGGCGGGTTGGCAGGCGCCGGCGTACCGCGCAGACAGCCTGCACCCGGCGAATCACAGGGCTGGCGAATCGAACCCGCATCCAACCCGACTCCCCGATTCACGCCGTTGAGCGCGAGCGTCGAGCCTGCGATGGCCGCAACCGGCGGTGCGAAACGACCCACGACCGGCCCCGCCGCGGGAAGACCCTGCTGCCCCTGAGCGGTTTCGGCATAAGCTTCGTCGAAGGACTTCACCGCCGAGGCACCCGCTGCTGCCGCTGCCGCGAGCGGATTCACAACCGCCGCGCTCGCGACCGGCGTACTCGCCATCACGGGCGTTGCGATCACCGGCGGTCCCGAGGAAACAGGTGGCGGCGTCGCCCGGGTCGTTGCGGCAGTCGTCGCAGCCGTCGCGCCAGCAGCACCCGCGCCCGCCGTCGTCGTCGTCGCGGCCGAAGATCCAGCAACCGTCGTCGCCGCCACCGCGGCTCCGCCCGCTGCACCGGCTGCACCGGCTGCACCGGCTGCACCGGCAACTACGGGCGTGGAAACGGCCTTCGCTGCGGGGTCAACGACTGCAGCCTCAGCGCTCGTGCCCGCGTCGCCACCGGAAACTGAACCGGCCACGTTCGCATCGCCGAGCGATCCTCCGGCGACTGCACCCATCGCAGCCGTCTCAACAGCCGCGGTCTCAATCGAATCGCTCGCGTCCACCGGCGGCCCTGCCGCCACGGCGGGAGCCTCGGCCACTTCGGCTTCGTTACCACCGAAGATGCCCTGAAGCGGGCCGCACGTCAGCAGCAGCGCGATCACGATCGCCGCGCCACCTACCATCAAACTATTTCGAGTTGTCGGAGTCATCTTGTTCTCCTTGCTTTGCTGTCATGTCGACTGTGCGCATGCCGTCGCAGGTGCCGGGGAGGTCCACTCACCCGTCACACGAGGCCGCCTACTCAGTCGAACCGGAACTTCAGATAGCCACCTACGATGTGGCGGGTGTAGTCGTACGCCGCTCGATTCGACTCGCTGTCGCTGAACAGATATCGCGCACTGACCGAGATGTTTTGCGTGAGGTCCTTCTCGACTTCGCCTTCAAAGGAAATCTGGTGTTCTTCGCGGTCCACCGACGAGAGAAAATACTCTTGGCTCGCAACTTCGTTGTCCGCGAAGGTCGAGGGATTCGCAAAGTCTCTGTATTCGTAAATCGCCCGTGCTACGACGCTGAAATCGAGCGGCAGCTCGACGGCGACATCCGCGCTCAGAATGTGCGAGAAATGCTCCCACTCCTCGCCATCCGAGTCGTAATAACCAAATCGATAGCCGCCACCGATTGCCACTGCCTCGAGCACTTCCTCCATCGCGTTCGGGAGGGGTACAAAGAAGCGGTGAGAGAGCGCCGCGCCATAGCCCACGCCTTGTCGGTCTCGTTCCTGGCGTTCATTCACGCCGGGGGGACTACAACCGATGAAGCCGGGCGGGGGCGACGAGGCACAGGCAGACCCCGGACTGGGCGGCCCTGGCGGTCCGCTGTCCGCGACTCCGAACGGGTTGAAGAAGAGCTTGTTGGAGAGGACGTCGACGAGGATCAGACTCGTTCCCGCCCGCGTCCAGGTATGTGTCAGCGAGAGCTCTCCAACCTGACTTCTCAGGTACGGATCGTTGTCGACCCAGGCGTGACCGAAGCGATATCGGGCCTGAGCGAAGGTCTGCAAACCAAGGCGCCGTGAGAGATACGCACCCACAGTCGGGTAATGGACATCGATCTCAGGAAGCGAGAAATGCGCGTTTCCTGAATAGCTGGCCGTTACGCCCGCGCTCCAGTCCGCGTCATCGGACTCGAAGAGCTGGATGCCGCCGTCGATCTCCCAGACGCCTCTCCACGTGCGCTCGCCGTCGCTGCTCAGTGAGTTCGTCGGATTATTCAACTCCTGAACGTTGCCGCGTAACAGCGCGTTGTCGTCCCATTCGATTCCGACGCGTCCGCGCACGAAGTACGGATAGAGCTCCGTCGATTCGAGAAGCTTCTTCGCTTCCTTGCCCCACGCGCCATCGCCATCGAGCTCGATGACGCGCTGATAGGCGTCGCGGGCGCGGCTGCGTTCGGAGGCGCCCTGCCAGGCCAGGCCGGCGTAGTAGGAAGCGACCGGCTCGGTGAGCTCGGGGGCCATGCGGGCCGCGTCCTCGAGTTCCGGTGCTGCGCGCTCGTTGTCACCGTCGCGAAGGTGAATGAGTCCCAGATAGAGCTGAAGCTGCGCGCGTTCGACGGTCAGCCCGTCAGCGCCTTCAAGGGAAGTGCGGGCTTCCGCATAACGCTCGAGGTGATAGAGCGCGACACCGCGGTAGAGCTCGGCATCCCCGACCTGCGAGGAGGACAGGTCCCGGCTGCCGCGGATTCCCTCGAGGCGATTAAGTGCTTCGGGATAGCGACCGGCCCGAATCTCGCATTGAGCGGCGAGGAGCGTCGCGCGGGCTTCAACCCCGGGAACTCCAGCGAAACGGGCTTCGACCTGGTTGCAGCGCCCTTGCTCGACATCCAGCCGAGCGGCTTCGAAGGCGTCGTCGACCGAAGCGGCGGAGACCGCTCCCGGTAGCGTGCAGAGGCTCAGGCCCAGGGCCAGGATTCCACTCCTGAATCCCGCTTGGCTACGCGGCGTATTTCGCAAAACTTCCCCCATCTTATCTCTCGCTCTCATCGGATTCCGGTCCGCTCCACCAGCCGACGAGTCGATCCTGTCGGTCGGTCCGCGATCCCTGATCGAGTCCATGTTATTCGAAGCGCTCGCTTCGAAGGACCCACGATCAGACGCTGGACCGGCCAGACAGTGATCAGAGGGCCCGCTATTCCTTCAACCGCGCGCTGCCGGTGGCCAGGCCGATCAGGCCGAGCCCCATCAGCAGAGCCGTTCCCGGTTCGGGAACGATCGTCGTAGCGTTCGCCATGAACTGTGGCGTGCCACGTCCAGCCGGTGACTCCAGCACGTCGTACTGGAACGTGACCGAATCGCCGAGCATCACCTGCCATCCGACGTAGTGATACGTGTTCGGCGGTGCGCCATTGTCGACGACATGAACGAGCGGGTCGAAGCTCGCACCCCAGATGAAGCTGGGAACCGCCGCGGTGTCGAGTGCTCCCGGAACAACCGGATTCAGCTCCACCACGACTTCGTCCGTCGAATACGTGTTGCCGAAGAGTCCTGTCAGGAAGAGCGTGAAGGGGCCGTCGATCTCCGGCGTATTGATCGCAGAGACCGTCAGGGTCACCAATACCGAGTAGGGTCCCGTGATCCCGAGCGTATTCGCTCGACATGTGTCGTCGCCGAAGAGAATGCAGACGTCGGTCGAGCCCGTCAGCTCGACATCCAGACCGGCCCCCTCGCCTGCGCCCAAGAAGGGATCCGACGGTCCCATGTTGATCGAGGGCAGTCCGCCCAGATCGTCGCCGTCGAAACCAAAGACCGGGTCGAAACCCGCCGGCGTCGCCATCGCGGGCGCCGCTCCCAGAATCAGGCTCACCGCTAAAACCGCTGCTGCCTGAATAAAAGCTATCCGTCGCATCAAACTCACCTCTCAGCACGTTCGATCCCCGCTGGGGATCTTGCGTCCGTCTGAAGAACGACGTCGCTCGGCGTCGTACTCCAACGGTTCCCAACTCTGAATGAGCGGGGACCGCGAAATGCAACAGATGGCATCCCGGGTCGCTGTGAAGTGGTGAGGCGAGAGGGTTTGTGTCAGGCACTTGATCGCCGGATGTAGGTTTTAACCACCAAATATGATGGAAGTTCCTGTGCAGAATTGCCCAAGAACTCCAAAAACCCGCGGAATTGTATCGTTGGTTCCTGATCGCGCACCCGGCGTTCGCCCGATCGGAATCGGTCGAGAGTGTGATCGCAGATTCAGTCGACGGTCGCGAGCCATCCTTCGAAGGGGTCTCCCTCCGGGAACTCGGAGCGCTCGGGATGGTCCTCGCCCGCTTGGGCCGGGGCCAGTGAGCGCAATGCCCGCCCCCGCTTGTGTGCAAGCCGTGACAGGACCTGGTCGACGCCGAGTGGCGGTCCTGCCCGATTCTGGGTCACGAGGAGTGTCCCCCCCTCCGCGAGTCGATCCATCGCGGCACCGAGCAACGGTTCCAGGTCCTCCTTGACCGACCAGAAGTTGCGCCCCGCCGCCGCCGCGGTCGGAGGATCGATCACGATGCCCGCATAGGATTCCCCCGCCTCGTCGAGCGCGCGGCGGGCTTCCCCCTTGCGAGATTCGTGGGCCGATGGATCGACCCCATGCGCTCGGTTGAGTTCGAGGTTCTGATCGAGGCGATCCAAATAGAGGGGAGACAGATCGACCGAGACGACGCCGGGAACCCCCGCCGCAAGTAAAGCCACACTGAACGCACCGGTATGCGCGAAGAGATTCAACCAACGCCCTTCCGGACGGGGCCCACCCTCCTCGAGGCACTCGACCAAACGCTGACGATTCTCTCGCTGATCCACGAAGAGGCCGTAGCCCGGTCTTACCTGTCGGGGCGTCGCCCAACCCGGATCCACCGCATATCGAAGTCCGCGCTCCCAAACGACGAGCCCATCGGTCCGCATCTCGTGCCCGTTCGCCGCGAGTTGATCCGGTCCGCCTTCGCGCCATCGCACGACCTCGGGTCCCGTCCGCGGCACGTTCCGCAGGTGGAGTAGTTCAAGCACGCTGAATGGCCGCCCCGCCCCATCGACCGGAAGCTGCATGCGAATCGCGTCGATCACACGATCCCGAATCCCGAGCGCCGCCTCGCTCGAGACCAAGACCCGGATCAGCGAACCAAGACAGTCCACGAAGAGCCCCGGGAGGTCGTCTCCTTCGCCGTGAATCAGACGGAACGCGTCCGTTCGCTCGGAGAAGCCTTCGCCACCCATCGCCAACAAGGGGCGGCGGCGGGCAATCGCGCGGGCGACCCGCCCCTCGATCGACGTAAGCTCGCGGCGCTCTTCTGCCCCGAACTGCCACATCCGCGCGGCGATGCGTCGCGTGGCCTCGACGTGCGCCCAACCGAGCGGTCTTTGCTTTCGATCAACTACGCGGACGAGCGCGCCCGGTGCATAACGCGCGGCGGGATCACTGGCCGCATCGGGACGAATCCACGGGTGCCCCTTGGCAAGGACTCGCGCGGTTTCATCCGAGACCACAAGGCGACCCGCCGACTCATCGAGTCCGTCCGTCGCATCGCTCGATTCGCGACCATGATCCCAGCGCCACGCCGCCATCGGCGCGCTCTCCTCACCGGCATCCCGAGGCCACAGCGCCTCCACCGCACCCTCGCCGGCGTCCCCGGACACGACGCGAAGCCCTCCCGGCAGCCCGAGCCCTCCCCGCCGAAGATCTCCGACGGCCGGCAGGCGCAGCGCTTCAAGCCCATCGCAGAATTCGTCGCCGGTACACGCCGCTCCCTCGGCGCGCACTCGAGCGAGCCCCTCGCACTCGGCCTCAATTGTGAGCGAGAGGGTCCGCCCATCGGCGAGGCTTATTTCCCCGCGATCCCAGGGCGGCGCATCGACGAGCGCAAACCACGTCGCGTGGGCGGCCGCGGCCTCGCCGAAGTCAAGCTCGACCGACGCCGCCGCCTCGATCTGAACCTCGGCGCCGGGGGGAACATCGACACCCGGGCGATCCGCCACAACGCCCTCGATCAGGACGCAGCCGTCGGCAAGCAAGCCGCGTCGCGTTGGGCGATCGAGTTGCGGCAACAGCTGGGCGATCCACGCGCTCAGCGGTTGGGAAGTTCCGGGGACGCGAAATCGAAGAGCGCTCACCCCGGCAGCATAGGCTGCCCAGCGCTATCCGCAGAGCCCTTCGAGCCGACAGAAGATCGGCGTCATGACGCCCGTACCGAATCGCCGCGATCGTCGAATCGCGCCGAGAAGTTTCCCGGGGATATCCGCGTGCTCGATGCATTCTGAGAGTTTGCGACGAAGGTCATCACCGAGACCTTCGATCGCTTCCGTGCCGGTCAAGACGACGACGGGAAGTCGATGGGCCAGATCACTCGCGAGTTCGAGAGCCGCGTGTCGTGCGACGTTCGGGAGCATCGGGTCCATCAGCACGAGATCAAACTCTTCACCCTGAATCTGCGCGGCGGCATCGATCAGACTCGACTGACAGATGACTTCGAAGGAGGCGCGCCCCGTCCGACCCAGGTGCAGGCGGATCTCATCGGCCACGGCACTCCGGTCCTCGACGAGCAAGACGCGCACATAACGCTCGTCGGGACGGGCCTCGTCGCTATGCGGTCGGTGGTCTGCGAAATCGGTCGCTGTGCTCATCGCGAATTCCCGCTGAATGTTCTTCGAACCGGGCTCGCGAATGACTCTTTCCGCTCTGCCGGCAACATCCTTCGGGTCGGTGGTTTCCCCCTCGACCTTGAGTTCGATCCGCGTGCAGTCCCTACCTGCGCGCGCGATTCACTCCAGACCGAACGTCACCGATCGCACGCAGGCTGCGCGCGTACTGCGCATTCGTCAATCGCGTTCGTCCATCGCGCCATTCCACACGCGCATCCGCCGGCGCGATCGCCGGCACAACGACCACCGGCGACGAAGTGCGGGCCGAGGATGGCGCCGGAGAAGCGACCGTTGCTTCGGGCGTCCAACATCGCGTCACGCGATCAACGACGTAGTGATGCCAGGACTTGCGGTGCTTGAAGACTTCGCGGAGCTCCGTTCTCGTGTCGCACGCGACCGCACCCTCGCGGGCGGTCGCAACCGAAGCACCGACGAGCCCGAGGGTGAGGGTGAGGGTAAGAACCGCCGCGGCAAGACCGGCCGTGAGTTGCATTGGGGCGCGCCGCGGGCGTCCACCTTCACGCCGAGGGCGCCGAGCTCGAAGAGGGGAGCATTTCGTCTGATTGATCTTCGCCATGGATTTTCTCCTTGCGTACGAGAATCCGAACGGCGCTTCCCCTCAAAAGACCGGTTCGGGACTCCTTACGGTCTACTATGGTGCGCGCCGATGCGCCAATCCGAATCGATCTCATCCTCGCGCGGAAACGAAGTTTCGCTCCGTACGCTCCCCGCCCCCGTACTCGATCTCTGCGCCCGTCTCGAAGAGCAAGGGCTGCGTTCCCTGAGTCAAGGCGAAGGCTTGCTGGATCACTTGCGCCCCGAGGAGGATGTGGCGGGTTCATCGCCACCGGCCTTCGTGCGGACCTGCTCGATTCTTTGCGAAGCAACGCCGGAACAGCTCGCGCGCGCCCTGCCCCGCGCCGTCGTCACCTCCGAGGACGGCGTGCGCTGGACTCAGGGAACGCCGGAGGGTCCGGTCGACATCCTCTGCTGCGGCACGCGATCCTTAGACGAAACGCTCTGCGCCTTCGGGCTCGGCCCGCTCACGTTCGGGTTCCGTCCCGCGGATGCGTCCTGGCAGGACCCGGCGGGACAGCGGCAAGCGTTCCTGTCGGGCGAGCTGACCCTCGTCGACGCGAGCGACAAGGTCGGAGCGACCCTGGGTGCGGCAACGAACCCCTTTGATGTCGCGCCCCGGCGCTACTGGATCGCCGCCCGCTTGATTGCGGAGCACGGACTCACGCCAAACGGCGCGGTTCTCGATGCTGCCCAGACGGCCTTCGAGGGACTCCGGGAACGACTCCCCCAAGCGGCCCCCGCTCGGCGCGAGATCCGCCGCATCCTTGACTGCGAAGACCCGGGGCCGGCGCTTCGCTTCCTGCGTGAATCCGGTGTCGGTCCTTTTCTTGTCCCGGGTACGCGGCCCGAAAACGAAGACCGGATCCGATTATTGCCGATGCTTCCCGCCGTACGCTGGGCGGCCTGGCTGCGCGGCAGCGCGACGGCCAGTGCGATGGTGCGGCTGCGCGTACCCCACGCGCTCGCGCGCCGCGTCGAGCGCCTTCAGGCGACGCACCCCCTCGACCGCACGGTCGATTCGGGTCGTGAGGGCGGGTTGCGACGCATCCTTTCGCGCCTGACTGCAGAGGAACTCGAAGCGCTCTTCAGCTGGCGACGGCTCGATCTCGCCCACAACCCGAATGAGAGTGAGCGTCTCGAAGGCGAACGAAAGCTCGCGGAGCTCGAAGACCGGATCGCCAAGATCCGGACGACCGCGTCCAACCTGCAGGAAGTGCGCGCCCTCGCCATCGACGGCGCCGCCGTCATGGACCTGCTTGGAGCCGGCCCGGGCCGACATGTCGGACAGGCCCTCGCCCACCTCGCGCGCCACGTCGCCGAGGCCCCCGAACGCAATCTCCGGGAGCCCCTTGAGACCGAACTCCTCGCATGGGCCCGTGAAAACACGAACCTGCTCGATTAGTTCGCGACAATCACGCTTCTTTCATGCTTCTTTCGCGCACGTTTCGCGCTCATTCACGCCTCTCGCCGCGCAGATCGGTTAGCATCCGGGGCCCCCGCTCTCCCCTCTTCATGCTGGGCGCTTCATTGCGCCGACGATTGCGCTCGAGAATGCGCCGAACGGTTTCCTGATTTGAGTTCTCTTCAGATGCTTTTCGAGGCCGTGCAAGAGGCCTGCCCTCGCGCGACCTGGTCACGCGGTGTTTCGCTGGCTCGCGGCGACGCGGTCAGCGTCGAAGACCGCAGCGGCGGCTCGATCACGCTGCGCGTCATGATGCGCAAGGGACTCGACGCACCGCAGGTGACGCTGCACCCAAAGGACGAAGATTGGGAATGCAGCTGCAATAGTCCCGACGATCCCTGCGATCACGTGGCGGCCGCAATCATCGCCGTTCGTCGCGCCGAAAAGGAAGGACAGGATCTTCCGGTTCAAGGCGAGGGACGCGGCCGACTCATCTACCTGCTCGAGAATCGCGAGGGCGTTCTGTGGATGACCCGCGCCATCGAAGCGGACGGAGCGCGCACGGTCCTCAAGGGAAGCCTGGTCGCGCTCGCGGCGCGGCGACGCTCCGCTCCCGACTTCGTCACGACCCCTGCGGATATCGCGATCGACAAGGTTCTCTCGTCCCGCCCGGCGAACTCGACCTCCAAGCCCAATATGGCGAACCTCGTCGACAAGCTGACCGGTACGGGTCGCGTCTTCCTCGACGGCCACCCGATCTCCGTCGAAACGGAACCAATCGGCATCGTCGGCAAAATCGTCGAAGCCCCGGGCGGCGTGCGCCTCTTCGTCGAGCAGGACAAGCGGATCGAACGCGCCTTCCGAAATGGCATCGTCCAGGCCGGCGCTGCGCTCCATCCCCTCGCACCTAACAAATTGACCGGTCGGGAACTCGCCGATCTTCCGCGCGGCAGCTTCTTCAGCGATGACGACCTCGCCGTCCTCGTGACGGAAGTGATGCCGGACCTTGAGAAGCGCATCCCGATCATCGTCGAGACGGAGAAGCTGCCGACCGCCCGCCGCGGCGAACGCCCGCGCATCCGCATCGAAGTGCATCGCGAAGGCGACGGCCTCACCGTCATGCCGACCCTCGTTTATGGCACGCCGCCGGTCGCCCGCATCGATGCGGGCAAGCTGGTTCATCTGGGCGGCGGGGAAGTCCCGATCCGCATGGAGGCCGCCGAGAACGAAGCCATCGCTCGGTTGCGCACGGACCTCGGCCTCAAGCCGGGGGTCGTGACACGCCTGCCCGCAAGCGATGCCATCCAGTTCGCGTCCCGCCTGGAGAAGACTTCGATGGAAGTCGTCGGCGGGAGCTACGAGGACTTCGAGCTGCGCGGCGACCTCGAGGCCTCGATTCGAATCGATGACGACAAGCTGTCGATTGACTTCAACATTGTTGGCGCCGCAGGCGCTGTGGGCTCCGCAGGCGCGCCGTTGCCGATCCCCGGATCTGGCGCACTCGGTGCGCCTCCGGCGGGTCGCGATCCGTTGGCGGACGATTATGACGAGTTCGGGGACGATTTCGGCGATGGCCCGGGTCATGGTCCGCCCAGCAGCGGCGGGGGACCCGCCGCGCCCGAATCCGTCTTGCGCGCCTGGTCGAAGGGCGAGTCCGTGGTTCAGCTCGAGGGCGGTGGTTTCGCGACGCTGCCCGAAGACTGGCTGCGGCTCTATGGCGACCGGATCGCCGACCTGCTCGCTGCCCGCGATCCGCGGGGCCGTGTGGCTCGACACGCGTTGCCGGATCTCGCGCTGCTCTGCGAAGACCTGGATGAGCCGCCACCGCCCTCCCTCGAAGGGTTGCGCCCACTCATCGAAGGCTTCGACGGCATCCCGCAGGCGCCCGTCGACCCCGAGCTCGAAGACGTCCTGCGTCCCTATCAGCGCCAAGGGGTCGACTGGCTCGTCTTTCTTCGCCGTGCGGGACTCGGCGCCCTGCTCGCCGACGACATGGGTCTCGGCAAGACGCTCCAGACGTTATGCGCGATCGAGGGGCGAACCCTCGTCGTCGCGCCGACATCGGTTCTGCATGGCTGGGTTCGCGAGATCGAACGCTTCCGGCCTTCGCTCTCCGTCGCGCTCTATCACGGCTCCGGCCGCCGGCTCGATCCCGAAGCCGATGTCACGATCACGAGTTATGCCCTGCTCCGCCAGGACGTCGAGTCTCTGACGCAGCCGCGCTGGGACTGCGTCGTGCTCGACGAAGCCCAAGCGATCAAGAATCCCGAAAGCCAGATCGCGCGCGCGGCGCATCGTCTCGACGCCGCCGCCCGCTTTGCACTGACCGGTACGCCGGTCGAGAACCGGCTCGAAGAACTCTGGAGCCAGCTCCACTTCCTGAACCCCGGGCTGCTCGGCGGGCGAACGGATTTCCGGGACCGGTACTCGCGACCGATCGGCGATGGCGACGGCGAAGTTGCCCATCGACTCCGTCAGCGAATCAAGCCCTTCCTCCTCCGGCGCCTCAAGTCCGAGGTTGCGCCCGAGCTTCCGCCGCTTTCGGAAATCGTGCTCGACTGCGAACTCTCCACCGATGAGCGTGCGGTCTACGACGCGGTGCGGGCATCGACGGTTCGCGATGTCGTCGAACGATTGCGCGCTGGCGGCAATGTCATGGCGGCGCTCGAAGCTCTCCTGCGATTGCGACAGGCCGCCTGCCACGCGAGCCTCGTGCCGGGCCAGGAATCTGAGAGCGGATCCTCATCGAAGCTCGAGACCCTCTTTAACCGCCTCGAAGAAGCCGTCGCCGACGGCCACAAAGCCCTCGTCTTCTCCCAATGGACGAGTCTGCTCGATCTCGTGGAACCCGGACTCAAGAAGCGCGGCATCGATTGGCTTCGGCTCGACGGCTCCACCCGCGATCGCGGCGCCGTCGTGGAAGGCTTCCAAAACGACGAGGGGCCTCCGGTCATGCTGCTCTCGCTTCGCGCAGGCGGAACCGGCCTCAACCTCACCGCCGCTGATCACGTCTTCCTGCTGGACCCCTGGTGGAACCCGGCAGTGGAGCAACAGGCCGCCGACCGCGCCCACCGAATCGGCCAAGACCGTCCGGTCGTCTTGCATCGCCTGATCGCCCGAAACACCGTCGAAGA
>Ga0316209_1001197_pt1 | contig 29827 bp, 29 predicted proteins | sample 6monopyrite_MG_FD_204945 | JGI IMG/M metagenome (GOLD analysis project Ga0316209, IMG submission 204945) | Microbial mat bacterial communities from mineral coupon in-situ incubated in ocean water Damariscotta River, Maine, United States -... | ecosystem: Environmental > Aquatic > Marine >...
CCGGTCAAGGCCAACTCCAACTGGTCCGCTCCGGGGAAAATACTCGCCGTATGCATATCCGCCCCCATCCCCAGCAACATCACCGAAATCGGCAGCATCGGCGCAATATGCGCGGCAAGCTCGGGCAACTTGTCCTCGGGCGTCGCAGCCTGCGCATAAAGCGGCACATAAGTCGCCGCCGCCGCCCTTTCCACCAACAGCCGCTCGCGCAACAACCGCGTATTGGAACGATCAGAGCTTTCCGGCACCCAGCGCTCGTCGGTCAACATCACGTGCACCCGATCCCACCCCAAATCGACACCGCAAAGGCTGTCAAAAATCGGACCGGGCGTCGTGCCACCGGGCACCGCAAACGACGCGGTCTCGTGGGTCAACAGCGCATTCTTCAACTCGCTTGCCAGAATATCGGCAAGATCGATCATCATCATTTCCGCGTCCGGATATTCTTTAAAATCCATAGGTCCCGCCTCCTGAAAAAAACGTCATACGTAGATCATACGCACATCATACGCGCAGTGCACGGCGGTTTAAGCCTTGATGTCACGCCACTTGCGACCATCACGGTGCAACAACATCAGCGCATCCTCGGGACCAGACGACCCCGCATCATAATGCTTGGGCACATCGTTGCGCGCCTCCCAACCATTGATCAACGGATCAGTCCACGCCCACGCGGCCTCCACTTCATCGCCGCGCATAAACAGTGTCTGATTGCCGCGGATCACATCCATAATCAGTCGCTCGTAGGCATCCGACACATCATGCGCGCCCTCGCCCAAAGCCTCCGCAAAGGTCATATCCAGCGGCACATCCACCAGACGCATCCCCCCCGGACCGGGTTCCTTGATCGTGACCTGCAAATCCATGCCTTCATTGGGTTGCAGCCGGATCGCAAGGATATTGCGATGCCGCTTTTCATCGCCTTCAAAAATCGAATGGCCCAAATCCTTGAACACAACCGCAATCTCCGAAGCCCTTGATCTTAGACGCTTTCCCGTGCGCATATAAAACGGCACACCAGCCCAACGCCAATTGTTGATATGGCATTTCATCGCGATAAAGCTCTCGGTGAAACTGCGTGGATTTTCGGCATCCTCGCGGTAGCTGGCACCATTGGGGTCTGCATCATACTGACCGCGCACGATGTGATGCGGCTCCACGGTTTGCAATGCGCGAATGACCTTCAGCTTCTCGTCACGCACCTCGTCGGCACCAAATTGTCCCGGCGGCTCCATTGCGATCAAACACAACAGTTGCATCAGGTGGTTTTGCACCATATCGCGCATCGCACCCGACCGGTCATAATAGGCCCCGCGCCCGTCAACACCCACCGTTTCGGCCACCGTGATCTGGATATGATCAACATAATGATTGTTCCACAACGGCTCGAACAAGACATTGCCAAACCGCACCGCCATCAAATTCTGCACCGTTTCCTTGCCCAAATAATGGTCAATCCGGTAAATCTGGCTCTCGTCAAAATACTCCGCCAAAGATGTGTTCAGCGCCCTTGCTGTCTCAAGATCACGGCCAAAAGGTTTTTCCACCACAATGCGGCTTGTGGCATTGGCGATGTTGTGACTGTGCAGGCGCGAGGCAAGATCACCAAACAGGCTCGGGGCGACCGAAAAATAGAACGCTTGAATAACATCACCGCGCACCATGTCCGACAGCTTGTCCCATCCGGCGCTGCCCTTGGCGTCAATTGCAGTGTAATTCAATGTTTCCAAGAACTTCGCGACCGCCGCACTGTCCTCTTTCTCCGCGCCACCAAACTCGGCGATCGCATCTTTGATCATCGCTTGATAGGCTTCACGGCTCAACTCGGATCGTGCCGCCCCAATAATCCGCGCGTTCTCGGGCATTTGACCCGACAAATACCGTCGGAACAATCCGGGCAGGATTTTGCGCCTTGCAAGGTCCCCCGTGCCACCAAAAATCACAAGATCAAAAGGGTCGACCGGAATTACGCGAGAGGCCATTGGATGCTCCGTTCTGCTTGTTAGCGCTAACGACCGCTACTTACAGTCCCGTCAAAATAAAGTCTAGCCTAAGTGACACAGATCACCCGCGCCCTCGAAAGGGTTGAACCCGCCACAACACATGTCTTCGACAGGTCAATTTAGCAAGTCACGACACCGCATTGCGTGCACCGGCTCCGCTCCAAGGCCCGCGCGCGCGACAATCTACACGGCCTTCTAAATCTCATTTTTTATGGTCTTTGTTCCATAAATGGGAAATACATGGCCCTAGTTCGCAGACCCCGCCACGTGCAAGGGGTCCAATCCATCCCAAACCACCACGCGCGCGCGTCCGTCCGCCTTAGCGCGGTAAAGCGCTTGATCAGCATTGCGCATAACCTCGCTCAAGTCGCATTTGCGCCCTGCTTCAACGGCGCCCACCGAATTGGTCACACTGACCCCCACCGCCATCCGCGGCGGTATCAGCGGCACTCCGGCCGCCAACCTGTTGCCCCGCGCCACCGCGTCCGCAAGCGTGGCGTTGGGCATGAATATCCCAAACTCTTCACCGCCCAATCGGCCACAATAATCGCCCATTCGCATTTCCGACCGGATCTGGTCCGCAAGGGCACACAAAAAAATATCGCCAACACCATGGCCATATTGGTCATTGATGGCTTTAAAACGATCCACATCAATCATCATGAACACCCCGCCATCGCCTATGGCCGATCCCGCATGTTCCATAAACGCGCGCCGGTTTGCCAACCCCGTCAACACATCGGTCCCCGCCAAATGGGTAAGGCGGATCAGAAGACCACTCATGTGCCCGACAAGTGCCAATGCAAGAAACGTAAAGGGGATCGCGACGATCGCCGCCTCAAAAAAATCATGCCAAAAACTGCCATAACCGTCGTAAGGCGTCAAAAACCGATCACGCCCATAATTCATCGTCCCGATCACAAATATCCACAGGACGAATTTCATCAAAAAATCCGCGCGGCCCCTCGGCGCCAATATTGTGACAAGCCTGTCCAAGTCTTTCAGTCCTCTTGTTTGGGCGTTCTCTCTGGGACTGTGATGCAGCAAACCGATTAAATTTACGTCAAGACAGTCGTGTTAGCCCATCCCAAGCCGATCACGCATAAACGCAAGCGAGATTTGCAGCCCGTCCGGCGCAATCCCGTGGCCCGTGCCCTTCATGATATGGGCAAAAACCTCTTTCCAACCCGCGTCTTGCAAGGCTTGGGCGGCTTGCGGCAGACAGTCGGGCGGCACCACATCATCTTGATCGCCATGGATCAGTAAAACCGGCGGCCGGCACTGCGCATCACCCACAAGACCCTCGGGTTCCATCAGCCGGCCAGAGATCGCCACGATCCCCGCAACCGCATCCTCGCGCCGCGGCAAGACATGCAGCGCCATCATCGTGCCCTGACTAAAGCCAAGCACCATGACCTGCTCGGGTAACAGGTCTTCGTCGACCATCACCCCATCAAGAAACGCATTCAAATCGCCCGCCGCGCGCATCATTCCGTCGCGACTTTCTTCCTCTGACGAGCCATCGATCCAAGGGATCGGGAACCACTGGAACCCCAGCGGCGCACCCGCACAGTCCTCTGGCGCATCAGGTGACAAAAACAGCGTGTCAGGCATATGCTCGGCCAACGGATCGGCCAGCCCCAGCAAATCCGCGCCATTGGCACCGTATCCATGCAGAAAAATCACCGCTGATCGGATATCACCGGAAAGCGGCTCTTTGCGGCCCGCCGTCAAAGCACGTGTCATAAAATTCCATCCCTTTTTTTCGTCGCCCCGTAGTAGGCCCAGATGATGCGCGCCGCAACCGATCGCCACGGCGACCACGCAATCGCCATCGTAGCTACCTGTTTTGCGTCCGGCCGTGCGGGCAGATCAAAGATCATGCGCGCGCCTTCTTGCAAGGCCAGATCACCGGGTGCAAAGACATCGGCGCGGCCCAGCGAAAACATGGCATAGACCTGCGCGGTCCACGCGCCGATGCCGTTGATGGCCGTCAGTATCTTGATCACCTCAACATCAGGAACGCCACGCAACCCGTTGAAATCAATATTCGCTTCTGCAAGTGCCTGCACATATTTCGCCTTCTGGCGGCTAAGACCCAAGCCCCGCAAGTCGTCTTGACTGACGCGCAAAATGGCATCTGGTGTGGTCAGCTCCGCGTCAACCAGCCGGTCCCAAATCGCAGTGGCAGAGGCCACGCTGACCTGTTGGCCCATGATGGCCTGCATCAACGCAGCAAACCCGTCAGGCTTGCGCCGCAGTGGCAACGGGGTCAGGCGGGGCAAAATGTCGGCAAAACGCGGCTCTGCCATGGCCAGCCACGCGGCCCCCTCGGCAATATCGGCGTCACACCCGATAATGCGCCCCGTCACTGCGACAGCGCCCATGCAACCGCGTCTTTCGCCGTCTCGACCCGCAACGCCAGCGGCAGCTTGGGGCGCGCAATCATCAACACAGGAATGCCCAGCATTCGCGCCGCGATCAGCTTGGTGGCACTGGCCTCGCCGCCTGCGTTTTTCAACACGATCCAATCAATGCCCAACTGGGTAAACACCGAGACTTCGCGCGTCACGGCAAATGGCGGACGACCAATCAAAAACTCGCCCCCTTCAAACGGGAACGGCGCGGTTGGCGGATCGATCGACCGGCAAATCACGCGGCGACCCTCAAGGCCTGCAAAGCGGTGCAAACTGCGCCGCCCCGTACCCAGAAAAACCGTTGCATGCTCCGGTATCAGTGCGGCGGCATCCTCTTCGCAGGCAATCTCGGTCCAGTTATCGCCGTCCTTCGGCATCCATGGCGGGCGCACAACATGCAGATACGGCAGCCCATGCTTGGTGCAAATCGCCGCTGTGCGGTTTGAAATCTCTGCGGCATAGGGATGTGTTGCGTCAATAACGGCCGATATACCCGCGTCCTGCAGATAGGCGCGAAACCCGTCCGGCCCGCCAAACCCGCCAAGACGCATCGGCAGCGCCAAAGCACCAGCCGCGCGGCGGTTCTCGGCCAATGACGCCACCGCATCACAGCCCGCCTCTACAAGCGCCGCCGCAATGTCTCTCGCCTCGCTTGTGCCCGCCAACAGTAGAATTGTCACACGCATACCTCATGTCGCACCGCTGGCCACCGCGCTGACGGCATTCTGCCATGCCTTTGCCGCACCCAGTCAGCGAAACTATACGAAGCAATCACCGCGCCGCCAATGCGCAAAACACCAACCAACCACCCTGTCTGAATTTCCCCCTATTCACGGGTGCAGATCATTGGGGGGATTGCGCCTCTTGAAAAGCCTGTCTACCGATATCTGCATGACCGAAATAACCGATGACCGCCGCGCCAAGCGCAATGTCGCCGTGCTTGTAGCCGCACAAGCAATCCTTGGCGCGCAGCTACCAATGATCTTTGTGATCGGCGGCCTTGCGGGCGGGATGCTTTCGCCCAACCCCTACCTTGCGACGCTCCCGATCTCGGCAATTGTCTTCGGCTCGATGATGACCGCACCTTGGCTTAGCCCCTGGATGCAGCGCCATGGCAGGCGCTCGGGGTTTTTCATCGGCGCGGCGGCCGGTGCTATAGGCGCGATGATTGCCGCTTACGGGCTTTATACGTCCTCGTTCAACGTCTTGATTCTGGGCTCTTTACTGACCGGTATCTACATGTCGGCGCAGGGATTCTTCCGCTTTGCCGCCACCGATACCGCCTCTGACGCGTTCCGGCCCAAAGCCATTTCCTACGTCATGGCAGGCGGGTTGATCTCGGCCATCATTGGCCCGCAGCTCAACAAAATTGTGCAAGACGCCTTTGTTGTGCCGTTCTTGGGCAGCTATTTGGCGGTGGCGGCGCTGAACCTGATCGGGATGCTGCTGTTTTTTGCGCTCGACCTGCCCAAGGGCTCTAAAGGCCAGCCCGTGGATGCAAATGCACCAACCGCGCGCACACGCAAAGAACTCTTGCGCGACCCGCGGATCGTCACCGCCATCATCTGCGCCATGGTCGCCTATTCGCTGATGAACCTCGTGATGACCTCGACGCCTTTGGCTGTTGTCGGCGGTGGCTTTACCAAAAATAACGCCAATGACATCGTCATGGCGCATGTGCTTGCAATGTTCGGCCCATCATTCTTTACCGGCCATCTGATCGCGCGTTTTGGGGTGGAAAAGATCATCGCAACGGGTCTGTTGATCCTGATGGGCGCGGGCCTTGTGGCCCTCTCGGGCTTTGGCATCCCCAACTTCTTTGCCGCCTTGATTTTGCTCGGGATCGGGTGGAACTTTGGCTTTATCGGCGCCACAACGATGATCGCGGCGGCCCATTTGCCACACGAGCGCGGCGTCGTGCAGGGCATGAACGACATGATTGTCTTTGGGATGGTGACCGTGGCATCACTTGCCTCTGGCGTCTTGATGAACTTTTCGGGCGGCTCGGCTATCGCGGGCTGGACGGCTGTGAACCTTGCGATGGTGCCCCTCTTGCTGCTGGCAGGCGGCGCGCTTGTCTGGCTCTCGCAACAGCGCAGATTAGCCTAGCACGCCCGCCTTCAACAGCCGCACACCCTGCATGAACGGGCCCAGTTCCAGCGCGCCCTGCACCACCCGCTGCGGATCGGCAATCGCGCGCTGCAACGTGGGCTTTGTCAAAAAACCGGCCAGCGCTACATCCTTGGGCGCGCGCCCCCGAACATGGCGCGCATAGCCCTTTTGCGCTAAATCGCGCACCCCCTCCGAGGTGCCATCGATCAAAGGCTTGCGACCACGATCCTCCAGCGCCGGAATCGCGCGCAGAAAATTCGCAACCCCGACGCCATAAGCGAAATCGCGCAGCAAAGCCTCCTGCGTAGCCCCCAGCAACCGCGCCGCCGTCCACAACAAATGCCCCGTCGTGGCATCAATATACTCGTCCAGATGCGCAGCATCTTCAAAGGCGTCCGAATAGACATCCCAGCGGCGAGCAGCCACCAGCCCCATCAGGCACGCAGCCCCCTGCGCATCCAAAATCTGCGCCAGCGCGTCGGTGACCTCGTGCTTGCGCACCACGGCACCGCTTGCGATCTCTTCCAACACATCGGCCCACCATTGCAGGCGCATCTCGGCGATCATCGGCTCTTTTGTCACCCAAGGGGCGCGGCTGACCTCGACGTTAAAGGCATAAAGCGGAAACAACACGCGGCGCGCAGGCACGCTTGCGGCCATGACCGCCCGAAACCGCTCGGGATCACCCTTTTCAACGATTGCAGCACAGGCGTTGATACTCAAAGCACGCTTGCCCCGTCGCGGATCAGTTTCCAGTTGATGGCATCCACCAGCGCATCAAATGACGCATCCACAATGTTCGCCGACACGCCCACGGTCGACCAGCGGCGGTTTTGCGCGTCTTCGCTGTCAATGATCACGCGGGTCACGGCCTCTGTGCCGCCATCGGTAATCCGCACTTTGAAATCAACAAGATGCATGTCCTCGATCAAGGCCTGATAGGGACCAAGATCCTTGGCCAAAGCCCGCCAGAGCGCGTTCACGGGACCGCGGTCTTTGCCGTCAGGGCCTTGGCTCTCTGATACATTCAGCACCTTTTTGCCGTCCACTTTGACCACGACCACCGCCTCTGACAGTGACACCATCTTGTTGCGCTTGTTGCGGCGGCGCTCGACGGTGACGCGGTAGCGTTTGACCTCGAAAAAGCTGGGCAATAACCCTAGTTCTTCGCGCGCCAGCAACTCGAAACTGGCCTGTGCGGTGTCATACGAATAACCGCGCGCTTCCATCTCTTTGATCCGGTCCAGAATACGGGTCAACGCAGGATCACCCTTTTGCACCTCCAGACCCGCTTGCAGTAAACGCTCGCGCAGATTGGATTGCCCCGCTTGGTTCGACATCGGCACAATGCGGCTATTGCCGACCACGGCAGGGTCGATATGCTCATAAGTTGTGGGGTCTTTGGCAATCGCAGAGGCGTGCAACCCCGCCTTATGCGCAAAGGCAGAGGCCCCGACATAAGCCGCCTGTTTGGCAGGCACACGGTTCAAAATATCGTCCAACATGCGCGATGCCTTGCGCAACCCTTTAAGCGCTGCCAGCGTCACGCCGGTCTCGAACTGACTGGCATAAGGCTCTTTAAGCAAAAGCGTCGGAATGATCGTGATCAGATTGGCATTGCCGCAACGCTCGCCCAAACCATTCAAGGTGCCTTGGATCTGACGCGCACCTGCGCGCACCGCCGCCAGTGAATTGGCCGCCGCATTTTCGGTGTCATTATGGGTGTGGATACCGATGTGATCGCCGGGAATACCGCTGGCAATCACGGCTTTGGTGATCTCATAGACCTCCTCGGGCAGAGTGCCGCCATTGGTGTCACACAGCACGATCCAGCGCGCACCGGCATCAAATGCGGCGTGTACCGCCTCTAACGCATAGGCAGGGTTGGCCTTATAGCCGTCAAAGAAATGCTCGGCATCAAACAGCGCCTCGCGGCCTTGCCCAACCAGATGGGCAAAGCTGGCGGCGATATTCTCGGTATTCTCGGCCAAGGTGATGCCCAGCGCAGTTTTGACATGAAACTCATGGCTTTTGCCAACCAGACAGACAGCGGTAGTTTGCGCGTTCATCACCGCCGCCAGCACGTCGTCATTGTCCGCCGACCGGCCTGTGCGCTTGGTCATGCCAAAGGCGGTCATCACCGCATTTGTCTTGGGCGCGGCATCAAAGAAATCAGAATCCGTCGGGTTTGCTCCGGGCCATCCGCCCTCGATATAATCCACACCCAGACTGTCCAGCACGTTCGCAATGATCTGTTTTTCGCTTGTCGAAAACTGCACGCCTTGGGTCTGCTGCCCGTCGCGCAGGGTTGTGTCGTAAAGATAGAGACGTTCCTTACCCATCATAAATCCCCCAGCTTTGCCGCGTCAAAATCAGGTCCCGGTGCCCATGTCGCTTGCCCGCCTACATCGGTCACTTGCACGCCAGCCGCGTTCAGAATGTCGCGGACCTGATCGGCCAAACCCCAATCTTTCGCAGCCCTCGCCTGCGCCCGCTGCGCCAATAGCGCGTCAACACGGGCGGCAACCGCAGGCACAACATCTGCACCGCCCTCGCCGCCGTCAAACATCGGAATATCCGCCCAGTTGCTGACAAACCCAAGCATCTGCATCGCATGTGCAAACCCCGCAAGTGCGGCAGGCGTCTTGCCCTTGGCCATCACATGCAGCCGAGAGATCGCGCCCGAGGTATTCAGATCATTTGCCAGCACGCCCATAAATTCAGGATCCGCTTTCCAATGGCCTTCAGCGGTCAGCGCCTTGACCAAACTGGGGCTAAACCCGTGGCCCTGCAAGATGCCATACCACTTGCGCAGTGCGGCGTCGGCCTCGCCGCGCTTCTTTTCGGTCCAGTCCATCGGCTTGCCATAATGCGTGCCAAGCATAACCAACCGAATAACCATGCCATGCACACCACTGTCCAACAGGTCGCGCACGGTGAAGAAATTACCAAGCGATTTGGACATCTTCTTGCCCTCGACCTGCAACATCTCGTTGTGCAGCCAGACATTCGCAAAATCATGGCCCGCACACGTCGACTGCGCGATCTCGTTTTCGTGGTGCGGAAACTGCAAATCATTGCCGCCGCCGTGAATGTCAAAATTGGGCCCCAGCAGATCAAGCGCCATCGCCGAGCATTCGATATGCCAGCCCGGACGCCCATACCCCCACGGGCTCTGCCATCCGGGTTGCCCGTCACCCGACGGTTTCCACAGCACAAAATCCATCGGATTGCGCTTATAGGGCGCGACCTCGACACGGGCCCCCGCAATCATATCATCAATAGTGCGACCAGACAGCGCACCATAATCGGCATAGCTTTCCACCGCGAACAGCACATGGCCTTCCGCTTCATACGCATGACCCTTGGCAATCAAGTCTTCGGTCATGGCAATCATCTGGGCGATATAGGATGTCGCGCACGGCTCATGGGTCGGGCGCAACGCCCCCAGCGCGTCCATATCATCGTGATACCAGCCAATCGTCTCGGCAGTGATGTCGCCAATCTCGCGGCCACACTTGGCAGCCTTCGCGTTGATCTTATCATCCACATCCGTGAAATTACGCACATAAGTCACTGACTTCTTGCCATAAACAAAACGCATCAGCCTAAACAGCACGTCAAACATCAGCACATTGCGGGCATTGCCCAAATGCGCGCGGTCATAAACCGTAGGCCCGCACAGATACATCCGCACGTTTCTCGGATCAATCGGCTCAAAGTCTTCTTTGCGGCGGGACTTGGTGTTGTGCAGTTTAATCTGGGTCATGGTGCCTCGGCTAGGTTCAATGCCAGCGGACTTAACAAGTTCAGGGATCAGATGAAACGTGAAAGAGCAGCCCGCGAGATAAGTCAGCAGGTAATAATGCAGCAAATAATGAGTGCGTTGCTTTTCATGCGGCAATCCCTAGCAGGAACACCCTCAGGCGTCCAGCATTTCCACCAGCTTGCGCAGGGTATTGAGATTGCGCGCCGTGGTCGGCACATGGCCTATGACCTGACCCAGTTTTTCGCCCAGCTTGGAGTTGCTGATGCCCTGCGGCGTATGCAACCAAATCACCGTGCCATCCTGCACCACCCCCTCGCCCGCCACCATCAAGGCATCGCGCTTGGCGGCATCAACAACCGGCTTTGTAAAACAAAAGAACCCATGCACGCCCTTGCCTTCTTCATGGCCAAACGGACAGCCCGCCACGGATGCGCGAAACACCGGCTCCGCTGTCACCATAACCGGCACCTCCAGCCCGTAAACCTCCTTGATCGCGGCACCCAAATCCACCGCAAGCGTCGTGGCCCCATCGGGGGCCTCGAAAATCACATTGCCCGACGCAATCAAGGTGCGCGGATTACTCTGCGGCCAAAGGGCTATGCAAATATCGCGCAACCCCGCCATTGGCAGCTTGTTATGCCCGCCCACATTGATCCCACGCAGCAACCCGATCCAACGCGCCATGCTTGCACTCCTTTGCATTTACGCTCACTTTACCCCCATGACCCGCGATGACGTCAATGCCATTTGCGGCACCCTGCAAGGGGCCACCGCCGCCGACCCCACAACCGAGCTTGATAGCTGGAAAGTGGGCGGCAAGATGTTCGCCTGCTTTGGTGACAGAGGTGACGGATTTTGCGTCAAAACCGATAGTATCGAGACCGCCACCATGCTGATCGACGCAGGTGCGGCCACAAAAGCCCCCTATTTCCACCGCTCTTGGGTGCTGGTCAGCTTTCACGCGGACCCCGCCGAGTTGAGCCACCGGATCAATGTCTCTTACGATATCATCCACAAAGCCCTGCCAAAAAAGGTCCGCGACGCGCTTTAACAAAGCCATTTTTCGCGGGTTGACAGGGCAACGCCAAATCTATCCCTTCGGCGTCATGAAATTATCACATCGCATCACACATATCACTGGCGGCGGCTCTGACGGATGGGACGTGTTCTACCGCGCGCGGCGCATGATCGACGCGGGCCAAAACGTCGTGGAACTGACCATCGGTGAACATGACATCGGCACCCACCCCGACATTCTGGCGGCCATGAACAGGTCTGCGGTTGGCGGTCACACCGGCTATGCCGAAGTGCCCGGCACCTTTGCTGTGCGCGACACCGTGGCCGCCCGTATCCAAAACCGGACCGGCGTGACCACGACCCGCGACAACATCCTGATCACCCCGGGCGGGCAAGCGGCACTCTACGCCTGCCATAACGCGGTCTGCGACCATGGCGACACGGCGCTGTATATCGACCCCTTTTACGCCACATACCCCGGCACGATCCGTGGCGTCGGCGCCATTCCCAAAGCGATCCCCGCCCATGCGCACAACAATTTCCAACCCCAAGCCGCCGATATCACGGCCGCCGCCAAGGGCGCGAAATCTCTGCTGATCAACAGCCCCAACAATCCAACCGGTGCGATCTACAGCGCCGAGACACTACAAGATATCGCCAATACCTGCACACTCCACGACCTCTGGCTAATCTCCGACGAAGTTTACGACACACAAATCTGGGAAGGGCAACACATCAGCCCCCGCGCCCTGCCTGATATGGCGCAGCGCACGTTGGTCGTAGGCTCAATGTCGAAAAGCCATGCCATGACCGGCAGCCGCATCGGCTGGGTCTGCGGACCTGCGGATGTCATCACCCATCTGATCAATCTGGCGACACACACCACCTACGGCGTGCCCGGATATATTCAGGACGCCGCAGATTTTGCGCTGGGCCAAGGCACGCCACTCGAAGACGAAGTATCCGCGCCCTTCAAACGCCGCCGCGCCTTGACGCTGCAAGCGCTTGCAGGGCAAAATGTCGTGCGTGCCGTGCCCGTGCAGGGGGCGATGTATGTGATGCTCGACATCCGCAACACGGGCCTCAGTGGCGAAGATTTCGCCAACGCCTTGCTCGACGCCGAACTGATCGCCACCATGCCCGGCGAAAGTTTCGGGCAGGCCGCAGCAGGGCACATTCGCGTCGCTATGACCATCAATGACGACGCTTATCTCGACGCGCTCAACCGCCTTGTAGCCTTTGCCAAAACAAAGGTGAAATCATGACAAGTTTCCGCGATCTACACGTCAAAGGCGCGCCCTTCATCCTTGCCAATTGCTGGGATTGCGGCTCTGCGCTCATGCTTGAAAACCTCGGGGCACAAGCCCTCGCCACGTCCTCCGCTGCCTACGCTTTTACCTTGGGGCGACCCGATGGCGGCACGGTGACGCGCGACGAATCCCTGTCCCACGCGGCCGATATCCTCGGCGTCACAACCCTGCCAGTGCAAGGCGACTTTGAAAACGGCTTTGGCGACGATCCGGACACCTGCGCCGAGACCGTGCGGCTGGCCGCCGAAATCGGCCTTGCGGGCATCTGCATCGAAGACATCGCCTTTCCCGCAGACACAGCTTACGACTTTGATCTGGCGGTCGAGCGAATCCGCGCCGCAGCCTCCGCCGCCCGCGCACTGCCGCATGACTTTGTCCTGACCGCGCGCGCCGACGGGATCATGACGGGACACTACGACAGCGACGCGGCACTGCGCCGGCTTCTCGCTTTTGAGGCGGCAGGGGCCGATTGCCTCTACGCGCCCGCCCTGCCCGATCTCGCCACTGTGACCCGTATCTGCGCTGCGACCACCGCACCCGTCAATGTGCTTGTCGCCGGTCCCATGGCTCACCATGACTTGGCCCATTTCGCCACAGCCGGCGCCGCAAGACTTTCGCTCGGCTCGGCCTTGGCGCGGGTCACCCACCGCGCCATCAACGATGCCGCCACCGCGATGCTCGGCGCGGGTCAGTTTGGCGCTCTGACAGGCGCGATGCCCGGCACTGCCGTCGACCGGCTTTTAGCCAAAAACCGCGATTAACGTCGGTTTCGCGGGTCAAAAACGACCTTTCGTCGCGATTGAACAAGATCACCCCGATTTCACGCACATCATAGGCGCGAACGGGAGGACGAAATGATCGGACATCTGGCCAAGATCACTGTGATCATTCGGACCATCGGCGCGCGGCGTGGCAGGGCCGCTCGGGGGCGTCCGGCCGCGGTTTAATCACCGCCTAGGCCTTCCGATTTCCACTTTGAAAGATCACCCCATGACCGATATATCCGACGCTCCGACAAATGCGCCCACCGCAACGCTCGGGGGGGCACCGCGCCGCTCGGGTGGCCGCGCCGCACGCACCGCCGCCCGTGCCGCTCCCTTGCCAACTGATATGCGCCCGATCAAGGCGGGCATGTCAGGCGGGCGCTACAAGCCGCTAACCGACACTGATATGGCCCGCATCCACGAGGCCGCTCTGCGCGCTCTGGAAGAAATCGGACTTTGCGAAGCACCCCAATCGGGCATCGACTTCATGGTCGCGGCCGGGGCAATTTACGGCGCTGATCAACGCCTGCGGTTTCCGCGCGCCTTGGTCGAAGAGATGCTGCAAAAGGCCACCAAAAACCTGACACTTTGCGCGCGCGATCCGGCCCATGATCTGGATCTGTCCGGCACGCGGGTGCATTATGGCACCGCAGGTGCAGCCGTTCATATGGTTGACGTGCACGGGCGCAATTACCGCGAATCGTGCCTGCAAGACCTACATGACGCCGCCAAAATCGTGCAACAAATGGACAATATCCACTTCCTGCAGCGCCCGATCGTGGCCCGTGATATCACCGACAACCGCGAGATGGACCTCAATACAATTTACGGCACCTGCACCGGCACTAAAAAGCATATCGGCACCTCGTTCACCGAACCCGATTTTGTCGATGACGCGCTGGAAATGCTACATATGATTGCGGGCGGCGAGGATGCATGGCGCGCGCGGCCTTTCATGTCCAACTCCAACTGCTTTGTGGTGCCGCCGATGAAATTCGCCACCGAATCCTGCCTTGTGATGGAAAAATGCATCGCGGGCGGGATGCCGGTTCTGCTGCTTTCGGCGGGTCAGGCCGGCGCCACCGCCCCCGCGCCCATTGCAGGGGCCATCGTGCAAGCCGTCGCGGAATGCCTGGCCGGCGTGATCTATGTTAACAGCATTGCACCAGGGCATCCGGCGGTCTTCGGGACATGGCCGTTTGTGTCTGACCTGCGCACAGGTGCTATGTCGGGCGGGTCCGGCGAACAGGCATTGCTGACCGCAGGCTGTGCACAAATGCACCAGTTCTACGGGCTTCCGGGCGGCGCTGCGGCAGGGATCGCGGACGCCAAATTACCCGATATGCAGGCGGGATGGGAACAGATGGCCTCCAATGTCATGGCCGGATTATCGGGGCTGAATATGGTCTACGAGGCCGCCGGAATGCACGCCTCCTTGCTTGGCTTTTGTCAGGAATCACTCATTCTAGGCGATGATCTGATCGGTCAGGCGCTGCGCTGCGTGCGCGGCATCGAAGTCACCGACAGCTCGCTGAGCCTCGAAACAATGCGCGAGGTCTGCCTGCAAGGGCCCGGGCACTACCTTGGCTCGGACCAAACTTTGGGCCTGATGCAAACCGAATATGTCTACCCCAAAACCGCCGACCGCATGTCACCCAAAGAGTGGCAGGAAAAGGGCAAGCCGGACCTTTTGATGAAAGCAACCGCGCGCAAGGACGAGATTCTTGCAAATCCGTCAGATGCGCAGCTTGATCCGGTCACGGATGCAGCCATTCGGGCGCGGTTCAATATCCACTTGACCCACTAGGCCAGCTCAGCGTGCCGCCCGACACGGCGGCGCGCACACCGGTTGTGCCACGGCACGATGTCGGCAAACCGCGTTTGACCCGTACCGCAAGATAGGCAAAGGCCTGCGCCTCCAACATGTCACCGTCCAGCCCGACGTCCTCGACCACACCCACCGGCATATCCAATCCTGCGGCCAACATCGCCATCAGCGTCGGGTTCTTACGCCCGCCGCCGGTGACCAACACCCGCTTGGGCTGTGACGGGCAATGCTCCATCGCTTTCACAACCCCCATCGCCGCCGCCGCAGTCAGTGTTGCCGCAGCATCCGCATCCGACAACTCTCCAACAGCCTCAAACAGCGCGCTAAAATCGTCTCTGTCCAATGACTTGGGCGGCATTCGGTAGAAATACGCGTGGCCAAGAAACGCATCGATAATCGCATCATGCACACAGCCCTCGGCGGCCAGCGCACCATCGCAATCAAACGCCACACCGCGCCGCTGCATCATCAAATCATTGAGCGGTGCATTTGCAGGCCCGGTATCAAACGCCAATAACGCGCCGTCACTCTCAGGCTTGGGCAGGCGCGGATCAACCCACGTCAGATTGCCCACACCACCCAAATTCAAAAACGCCACAGGGCGATCCGCCTTGATCCAGCGCGCCAAGGCAAAGTGATAAAACGGGGCCAAGGGCGCACCCTGCCCGCCCATCTCGACATCGGCACTGCGAAAATCCCAGATCACCGGCAGGTTCAAAACATCCGCCAAAACCTGCCCATCACCGCATTGGTGCGTGCGGGCATTTGCGGGATCATGGGCAAGGGTCTGACCATGAAATCCAACAAGATCGACCCCTTCAAACCCACATAACACCTCGGCGTGCACCGTCTCGATCAACTCTGACACCTGCGCCAGATCATCGCCGGGCCATTTGCCCAATGCCGCTTTCAACATCGCCGCCTCTGCCTCGGAATAAGCCCGATAGGCGCTTTCGCCAAAGCCAAAAATATCAATGCCATCCGTGACAATCACAGCTGCATCAACACCATCCAAAGACGTGCCTGACATCGCGCCAAGCGCGGTTATGGGTCCGGTTTTCTTCATGTCACGAACATCTCCTTTCCCTTGCTCAAATGCATGTTTATAGGGAGACCAACACTTTGTGCAGGGAAAAAGCAATGACCTACCACCCCAAATCCGAATTCATGACCGTGATGATCGAACGCGGCTTTCTGGCCGACTGCACCGATTATCAAGGTCTTGACGAGGCTTTGTCGGGCGGCGTGGTCCCCGCCTATATCGGCTTTGACGCAACCGCGACCTCTTTGCACGTGGGCTCTCTGATCCAGATCATGATGCTGCGCTGGCTGCAAAAAACCGGCCACAAACCGATTACCCTGATGGGCGGCGGCACCACAAAGGTCGGCGATCCGTCATTTCGCGCCGACGAGCGGCCCCTGCTGACACCGGAAAAGATCGACGAAAACATCGCGGGCATCAAGCGGGTCTTCTCCGCTTATATGACCTATGACGATGCGCCCAATGGCGCGCTGATGCTCAATAACGCCGAATGGCTCGACACCCTGAACTATCTGGATTTTCTGCGCGACATCGGGCGGCATTTCTCGATCAACCGGATGCTGTCGTTTGAATCGGTGAAATCACGGCTCGACCGCGAACAATCGCTCTCGTTTCTCGAGTTTAACTACATGATTTTGCAAGCCTATGACTTTCTCGAACTGAACCGGCGCTACGGCTGCCTGTTGCAGCTTGGTGGCTCGGACCAATGGGGCAATATCGTCAACGGCATCGACCTGACCCGCCGCGTGCTGGACCATGAAATCTACGGGCTGACATCGCCGCTTTTGACCACCTCGGACGGCAAAAAGATGGGCAAGTCCCTCTCCGGCGCCATCTGGCTGGATGCCGACCTGCTGTCACCCTATGAATTCTGGCAATTCTGGCGCAACACAACCGATGCGGACACCGGCAAGTTTTTGAAACTCTACACCGAACTGCCCGTCGCGGAATGCGACCGCCTTGGCGCTCTGCAAGGCTCCGACATCAACGCCGCAAAAATCATCCTCGCCAATGAGGTCACCACATTGTTGCATGGCGCAGCGGCTGCAACCGCCGCCGAGGCCACCGCGCACGAGGTCTTCGAGAAAGGCGGCGTCGGCGACGATCTACCAACACTGACCCTCACTGCCGCCGATCTGGGCGATGGCATGTCCATCGTGCAAATCTTCGTCAAAGCAGGGCTTGCGGGCAGCGGCAAAGAGGCCAAGCGGCTGATTTCGGACAGTGGGGCAAAACTGAACGATGCCGCCCTCAGTGATGCAGGGCTTATGATCACCGCCGACCTGCTGACTTCCCCGATCAAATTAAGCGCGGGCAAGAAACGCCATGCACTGGTGCAACTGGGCTAGACCAATCAAGGGGCCGCCATGACCATCCTACAAATCGCGTCACTCTTGATCGTTCTGGCCGGTGCCTTCGGGGCCATCAATTATCTCTTCCTCAAACTACCCTCTGCCATCGGCATCTTGATCGTGGCGCTGTTTGCCTCGTTCGCGCTGATCGTGTTTGATCTGATCTTTCCTGCCTTCGGGCTGACCGACAAAGTGCGCGCCACGGTGCTGGAAATCGAATTCTCCGAAGCCCTGCTGGAAGGGATGCTGGGGCTTTTGCTGTTTGCAGGGGCGTTGCATGTCAAACTTGCGGATCTGCGCCGCGAATGGGTCGTGGTGGCACTGATGGCCACAATCGGCATCGCACTGTCCACCACAATTGTCGGCATCGGCTTTTCGTGGATCACGGGGATGCCGCTGCTCATCGCTTTGGTGTTTGGCGCCTTGATTTCGCCAACCGACCCGGTCGCGGTCTTGGGGGTCCTGCGCGAGGCGAACTTGCAAAAATCTCTGGAAACCAAAATCGCGGGCGAAAGCCTGTTCAACGACGGGGTCGGCTACGTTGTCTTCCTGATCCTGATCGGGCTGGCGTTTCCAACTGGCGAAGACCACGGCAACGGCTTTGCCGGTGCGGTCGAGCTTTTTGTGGTCGAGGCCCTCGGCGGCGCTCTACTTGGCATCACTTTGGGCTGGCTGACATTCCGGGTCATGCGGCGGATCGACGACTACTCTCTGGAGGTGCTCATCACGCTGGGCCTTGCGTTTGGCGGCTATGAACTGGCGGCCTATCTGACAGTCTCGGCCCCGATCATGGCGGTCTGCGCAGGTCTGTTGATCGGCGATGTCGGCACAAAATACGGCATGTCCGAAGAGACCCGCAGATATGTCGATGCATTCTGGAAATTGATCGACGAAATCCTCAACGCCGTCCTGTTCCTGATGATCGGGGTCGAGGTTTTCGCCATAGCATTTGATGCCAACTACCTGCTGGCGGGCTTTGCCGCCATCGCGCTGGCCCTTGTCGCGCGCCTTGCCGCAGTCGCGGTGCCGGTGCTCATGCTCAAACCGTTCCGCACGTTTTCCCGCGGGGTCATCCCGATCATGACGTGGGGCGGGTTGAAAGGCGGCATCTCGGTCGCGCTTGCCCTGTCACTGCCCGACAGCGAATGGAAACCCCTGATCCTGACCGCGACCTATATCGTTGTGGTCTTCTCGATCATCGTGCAGGGGCTAACGGTCGCACGCCTGGCCGACCGGCTCGGGCGCACGCCTGACCTGCTCTAGACAACACGCGAACCACACACAGACCCGCTGCGTAAAAAACGCAAACCCCCTCTGGCCAAGCCCCGACCCCCACCTTAAACGGGTTTCAACGGCTTTGGGAAAAGAGGTTCGCGTGACTAAAACTACGATCCTTTCGCGCTGCGAAGCGCACGGCCTGCGCATGACAGACCAGCGGCGCGTTATCGTCGCCGTTCTGGAATCCGCCACCGACCATCCCGACGTGGAGGAACTCTACAATCGGGCCTCGGCTGTTGATCCGGGCATCTCATTGGCCACCGTCTACCGGACCGTCAAACTTTTTGACGAAACCGGCATTTTGGAAAAACACGAATTTGGCGACGGACGCGCGCGCTATGAGGCCTCCGACCGCGAACACCACGACCACCTGATCGACATGAATTCCGGCGACGTCATCGAATTTGTCGATCCCGACATCGAAGCGCTGCAAGAAAAAATTGCCGCCAAATTGGGCTACCGGCTCATGGGGCACCGGCTTGAACTTTACGGCGTGCCACTCAAAGACAAATCCTGAACTGGCGCGGCACCCCGCCCTGTCAGACCTTACTCACACCATAGCCAACAGGACCCGATTGCATGGACAACATCCGCGGCGCCATCCTGATGGTCATAGCCATGCTCGGCTTTGCAGTCGAAGACACATTGATCAAACTGATGGCCACTGACATCCCCAGCGGTCAAATCCTGATGACAATCGGGCTTGGCGGCGGGCTGGTATTTGCAACGCTTGCACTGATCAAAGGCGAGGCACCTTTTGGGCTTTGGATGCTGCGCGGGGCCTCGGGCGTGCGGGCACTGTGCGAAGGTTTTGCCGCCTTGGGCTTTGTGACCGCACTGGCCCTTGTGCCCATTTCACTGGTCACCACAATCATTCAGGCCAGCCCACTGCTGGTCACCTTGGGGGCGGCCGTGTTTTTCAAAGCGCCCGTTGGACCACGGCGCTGGATCGCGATCCTGATCGGGCTGATCGGCGTGCTGATCGTGCTGCGCCCCTTTGGCGACAGCTTCGAGGCCCCGGCCCTGTTCGCCGTGGGCGGCGTGATCGCAATGTCCGCGCGCGATTTGGCCACGCGGCAGGTCAAACAAAACATCAGCACGCTGCAATTATCCGTGGTGGGTTTTCTGGCCGCCGTGCCTGCGGGGTTTCTGGGGCTGGTCCTGTCGGGTGACGCGCCATTGCTGCCGTCTTGGTATGTGGTCACCCTGACCATCGCCGCCATCGCGATCGGGGTGCCCTCGCTTTATTGCATCATCGCCGCAATGCGGATCGGCGATATCGCCTTTGTGACCCCGTTCCGCTACTCACGGATCATTTTTGGGCTGCTTGCGGGCCTCGTAATCTTTGGCGAAACACTTGATGCCTATACCCTGCTGGGGGCCGCAATCATCGTCATCTCCGGCACCTATACCCTGCTACGAGAAGCCCGCTTGCGCCGCACTTCCCAAACCGTCAAAATCACAGTATAGACAAACCGTTACCGCTAACACCCCATAGGAGTCTACCCCATGAGCACGATCATCGACATTCACGCCCGCGAAATTCTCGACAGCCGAGGCAACCCGACCGTAGAGGTCGACGTGATCCTGGAAGACGGCACCATGGGCCGCGCGGCAGTGCCATCAGGGGCCTCAACCGGCGCCCATGAAGCGGTGGAAAAACGCGACGGCGATAAATCGCGCTACATGGGCAAAGGCGTGTTAGAGGCGGTCGATGCGGTCAACGGCGAAATCGCCGAAAACCTCGTGGGCTTTGACGCGCTGGAACAGGTGGCGATCGACATGGCGATGATCGAACTTGACGGCACCGCAAACAAATCCCGCCTCGGGGCCAACGCAATTTTGGGCGTCTCTCTGGCCGTGGCCAAAGCGGCCGCAGAATTCTCCGGCCAACCGCTCTACCGCTACATCGGCGGCACATCCGCGCGGGTTTTACCGGTGCCTATGATGAACATCATCAACGGCGGCGAACACGCCGACAACCCGATTGATATTCAAGAATTCATGATTATGCCGGTCGCCGCGACGAATATCCGCGAAGCGATCCGCATGGGTGCCGAAGTGTTCCACACGTTGAAAAAAGAACTCTCCGCCGCAGGCCATAACACCGGTATCGGCGACGAAGGCGGCTTTGCGCCAAACTTGAACTCCACCCGAGACGCACTTGATTTCATTATGAAATCTATCGAAAAGGCAGGCTACAAACCGGGCCACGACATCTACCTCGCGCTTGATTGCGCCGCATCTGAATATTACAAAGACGGCAAATACGAAATGAAAGGCGAAGGCAAATCACTGACCTCCGCCGAGAACGCCGACTACCTTGCTGGACTTGCCGCCGACTACCCGATCATCTCGATCGAGGACGGCATGGACGAAGATGACTGGGACGGCTGGAAGCTGCTGACCGACAAAATCGGCGATAAAATCCAGCTTGTCGGCGACGATCTTTTTGTCACCAACCCCGCCCGGCTCGCCGACGGCATCGCCAAAGGCTCGGCCAATTCCATGCTGGTGAAAGTCAACCAGATCGGCACGCTCACAGAGACACTGCAAGCCGTCGATATGGCGCACCGCGCACGCTTCACCAACGTGATGTCGCACCGCTCGGGCGAAACCGAAGACGCCACAATCGCCGACCTCGCGGTGGCCACCAACTGCGGCCAAATCAAAACCGGCTCGCTGTCGCGCTCCGACCGTCTGGCCAAATACAACCAGTTGATCCGCATCGAAGAAATGCTTGGCGAAACCGCAATCTACGCAGGACGCTCAATCTTAAAGGGATAATCGGCCCGAAATGACCGCCGACGAGATCATCACACAGCTCAAACTAGCCCCCCATCCCGAGGGGGGCTATTACCGCCAAACGTGGATCGCCCAAAACGACGGGCGCCCCTCTGGCACGTGCATCTACTTCCTGCTCAAAGACGGTGCCGCCAGCCATTGGCACCACGTCGATGCGGTCGAAATCTGGCACTACTACGCAGGCGCGCCGCTGATCCTGTCGATGTCAGCCACAGACGCAGGCCCCGCCACCGATCACACACTCGGCCCCGACCTCTCATCAGGTGCGCAGCCGCAACTCGTCGTGCCCACTGGTCACTGGCAAGCCGCCCGCACCACAGGCGCATGGACACTTGTCGGCTGTACGGTCTCTCCCGGCTTCGACTTTTCCGGCTTCACCCTCGCCGCCCCGGATTTTGACATCCCGCGCTAGGCTCTACGCCTCGTCGTCGGGCACGCGACCGAACCGCGCCAGAAAGACAGGCGCGCTCACCTCACCACTGCCGGAGTCTTCGCTGATCATATAGGCATCAGCCCCGACACAGCTACCATTGCGGCTTTCGCGTTCTGCGCGATCCTCGGCCTGCGCAGCACTGGTATATTGCAGCAGCTTGTCGACCTTCAAACTGTCTTGCCCGCCGCGCCCCTTGACCTCGACATATGTTTGGCAAATATAATGTATCTTTTCAGCAACTTCATCGACGCTATTCATAGTTCACCTTAACTTACATTTCGGAACAAAGTAGGAACAATTTAACGTCTTAGCAAGAGGGTAACCACTTGCCCATCAAATGATATGACAAAAAAGGGGCCCCCAAAGGGACCCCGTTAGTTTTGCTGATCGGGCTCATGATTATACCGCTCGTCGTTTTTTGCCTGTCGGCCCGATCTGCACCGAGGGCGAGCGCACCCGCCCCGGATCCTTTTTACTTAATTTTAAGCGCTTGGGAGAAGCTTTGCCCCGATCCGGGACAAGTTAACCCCGATTTGGGAGGACCCTAAAATCAACCAATGAAATCAATGGCCTTAATGTGCGCTGGGGGTGCCCTTGTCCCGAAATGGGGCATAGCGCGCCCCAAAACGCGAAAAGCAAAAAAAGCCCCGCAAAAGCAGGGCTTACAGTGAATTTTGCGCAATTATGAATTTTCGCATCGTGATCTAGGAAAGAGCCTTTATGTCTCCACCGTCATCCTCGATTTGAATTCGCAGAGGTCAACAATTGAAACCCTGATTGAATCTATACCGATCCTGTCGCTGTTTCGGAAAGCGGCCAATGTGCCTGCAAAAACGTGCTTCATGATATTCCCCGTCGACAACCCCGTTCGTTTTGTCACGGATGTCAGATCAATGGTTTCGGCCGACGCTTTGACCAAGGGCAGCTTTTCAATTTTGGACAGAAACCTGTCGATCTCGACGCGTGCAAGATCAATCCGACCAATACCCAAATCAGCATCCCGTTCGATGATGGCATTGATGGAGCCATCGCGATGAAGGTTGGTGACCTGCGTGCGCGAGCCTCCAATTTCGAAAGGAAGTTGATTGAGTGGAATCGTATCCAAGAGCTCCCGGCAAAACTTTTCCGTTTCATCGGCGGGAAAGACCAAGAAATTGAGGGCTACGCCAGCACATCCATCAGGGATCGACCCCCTATTTTCGAGAATTTTGCGGAGGCGTTTCGGATGGATTTTTGTCGCGATCGACAATGAGTAAACCGAATGGCAGCGGCGTTTCGTGACTTCGCGCCCCAACAAGAATTCTCCGGTGTCGATAGCGGTGTGATCAAGAATATGTTCGCGCAGCAATTCTTTAATCGGACCTGGATCAACAATCGGATTTCTATAGGCCATCCATTCAAACAATTTCCCATACATCGCCTTTGGACCAGCTTGGCCCGCCTGAGAGTTTGACGAAAGGCGTATCTGATCCAGGGCAACCCTTATACTTTGCGCTCCCAACTTTGCGACTTCAAAGCCCGTTACGGCATTTTGCCGTAACTCAGTTGCTGTCATGCCTTTTAGGTCCACGTGGATGCCATCGTTGAGAACACAGCCTAGCATTTCACAAACGCGGACGCCTTGTTCAATTGTCTGCCCGTCGAGCCATCCGCCTCCATTTGGCGCAGCGTCCGACGCGGGACAAAACCGACCTTCGAGACCCGAGTGTTAATGTCCGCTTGCTGTTTCGCATGGCTTTAACGTATTCACGTGTAGCGATTTAGATCATCAACGGTGTCGATGTCGGCAAGTTCGGACGCACTAACTGATACAAGTCCATTATCAGGAATTTCCCAAAGCAGTTCTCTTGCTCCGCGATCACCTTGCAAATTTGACAAAGCTTCAAAATGCTCTCTTGGAAAGCACGCAGGCGGTGAGCGTTTAAGACCGTCAGTCGCAACCGAACCATTGTTCAGTGTACACTTCGCGCACAAACCACGCAGCAATGGTTTCGTGATAAACGGCATGTCCGCTAAAGCAATTATGATCCGATCGGCCCCAGCAAGGCTCGCAAATTTTACCCCAATTCGTAAGCTGGCAGATTGTGCCGCAAAAGCACCGTCGACAGGGAGACAGGTGAATTGGTCCAGCTCGGATGCGGTGTCTAAATCGGAAACGACTGCGATTAGTTGGTCTGGAGAAAATTCCCGCAAAACGTCAGCGACGTGTGCAATTAAAGGGCGTCCCCGAAACATCGCCATAAGCTTGTTCGAGTTCCCAAAGCGTTTCGACCTACCCGCGGCAAGAAGAATAACGGCTGTTTTCACGCGCTTGTTTCAGACATTGCCTTGTCCACGATCTCAGCCAATACCGATATTGCGAGCGTAGCAGGATCTTTCACCGACGGAATCAATCCAACTGGCCCATGCAATCGCTGAAGATCATCATCTGAAACGCCCATTTCCCTCATCGCTGCAAGGCGGGTCTCACGGGCATGCAAACTGCCTTGCGCGCCAATGTAAAACGCAGAGGTTTTTAATGAACCGGAGAGCAGTTCGGGCTCCCAGTCATGGTCATGGAAAAATAGAATTATTGCCGAGCGGTCATCAATTGTAAGGTCATCAGGGAATGACTTAGAGGTTAGCCTCATTGTCGGGCACCTTTGTTTGTCAGCAATGGCTATCGTCTCATCATCTGGTGACAACACGACGGCTGGATATCCCGCGGCGATGACCAAAGAGACAAACATGTTCACCTCCGGTCCTTTGCCAAAAGCAAAAAAACAGATTTCAGGAACAATCTCAACACTAATTTTTGAGGCTATCCGGTGGGTATGACCGTCGGAGCGCAACGCCATTTTTCCGCTTTCAATATCAATTTCCAGTGTACATCTTTTTCGCTTTTTTTCGTTCAAATCCAACAGAGCGAGTAAAGCCAAATCTGGTTCTGGAAGCAAAACGATCTCCAACCCACCGCCACAAGGCAACTGGATATCGATAAACTGAGACCCTTTACCGTATCGTACAACGATCGGTTTTCCTTGATTAAGTGCGGCCTGAGCATGGAGTGACAAATCGGCCTCAACGCAGCCTGACGACAATGAACCCACGCAATCGGTTTTCCCGAAAATAGCCATCATTGCACCAACCGGCCTATAGGAAGGGCCATCAACGGCTACGATGACAGCAAGAACAGCCCCCTTCGGACGACTTAGAAGTGCACGAATTGCGTTGATGTCTTTCATAAGTGAAACCTGATTCCCAAATAGGGATGAGATGGCGCTATTTACCGCGTGTTGAAATTGCAAATTTGGATGAGTGGTCTGTTATCCAATCACTAGTCCTGGAAACACAGCGACAAGTATGAGCACGATCAGCATTACAACCACATAGGGAAACGCACCCACAAAGATAGACTCGAGCGAAGTATTTTTATCGCCAAGCGTTGAATGCACCGTAAATATCGAGATTCCAAAGGGCGGTGTCAAAAGGCCAACCTCAACTGCGATGACTGTAATGATACCAAACTGGATCAAGTCAAATCCGAGACCCTGGGCAATCGGCGCCGCAATAGGAACAACAATCAGCAAGATCGAGCTGCTATCCAGTATCATGCCAAGCAACAAGACCAAGATAACATAGACAACCAGAAACCCAACAGGACCGAACCCGCTGTTTTGCACAAAGCTTCCGATAGCCGAAGGGATACCTGCGACGGCCAGCATCTGACTGTAGAAACTTGCAGCAACAAGTAGCGCCAGAATGCCAACCGAGATCGTGCCTGTTTCTGTCAGCACCTGCCACCACTTCCGCAGGTCCAAACTGCTCCGTAACAAAGCGATAATCAGTGCAGCAAAGGCACCAACGCCACCTGCTTCTGTCGGCGTGAAGAACCCGCTGTAAAGTCCGCCCAGCACAAATAAGACCAAGACGACAATTGGCGACAGCTTCCGCAAAATCTCGGACGCAGGCATGGCTGGTGGTAGCTCATGCTCTTCGTTCTTTTTATCGAGGTACTCTTGAGTGAACACTAAGCGTGGTGCGAATTTGGCCACGAGCATAATCCAAATGACGAATCCAGCCGCGAGTAATGCTCCAGGGACGAGCCCCGCAATGAACATACGCCCGATAGATTGTTCAGCGAGCACGCCATAAATAATCAGGAGCAAGCTTGGCGGAATTAACATCCCCAGCACCGAACTGCCTGCCACGGTCCCCGCCGAGAACGACGTCCGATAACCATGTCGCGTCATCTCGGGAACGGCAACTTTTGTAAAGACAGCCGCCGACGCAATCGACACGCCAGTGACCGCCGCAAAAACTGTATTCGCCGCGACCGTGGCAATGCCCAACCCGCCCAACAGGCGGCGCAACAAAGCTTCGGCCACGTCAAATGTATCTTTTCCGACGTTCGAGATGCTGACCAAGTGCCCCATCAAGACGAATAGCGGAATGGTCGCAAAAAGGTAATTTGCCACGCCATTATAGGTCGCAATCGACATTAAGCGCATCGATAAATCGAAGTTGCCGCGAATGATCCAGACCCCCGCGAATGCAACGGCCATCAGGGCAACCGCAATGCGCATGCCCATCAGGACCAATGCGAACAAGACTCCGATAAGGATTAGGCCGATCGTGATGCTACTCATCTTGCGAACTCTTTTCGGGTTTTGTCAGGATTGCGCTTTCGATTGCGACGGTCACGAAAGCAAGACTAGTCGCGCCGGACCCCAGCAACACTAACAAGTGGAACGGCAATGTTGGTAAGGTCCAGACCCCACGCACGCCAAAAAATTCGGATGAAGCCCATGCCTCATACGTGTCTGGCCAAGCAGCGATTGCCACAAGCGCAAACAGCACTGCCCCGACTACCGCAAACAAAGTATCCATAAGATTGACCGCGCGCCGTGAATATTTCTGAAGGCCTCGTAACAGAAAGTCAGCACGGATCAGCGATCCGTTCAGTGCAGCGGCAGGCAACATCAAGAAGACGATGGCCACAACACTGCGGCCAGCGATTTCGGCAACACCGGTGATCGGCGAGGCTAGGAAATTGCGGCCGACAACGTCGGCCACAATCAAGAGCATGATAGCGAAAATCCATATCGTTCCAACCGCGGCAATGGCGCTCAACACGACTTGAAAGCCCCGCCGTAACGGTCCAAAACTTTGGATAAAAGCACTGTCGTGTTGCATGTCATTTCCAATTTGAAGGCGTGAAACGATGTGGGTTCAGGCGTTAGATTTCAGCGGACCAATCACGTGCAGGCGTAATACCACGCGCTTTCAATTCGCCGAAGTAGGCCTTGAGAACGGTGGCGGCTGCCGGACCGTTCGCATCAAGCCAAGGCTTAGCTACATTGGGCAATGTCGCAGCCCACTTTTCACGCTCTGCCTGCGCCATTTCAGTCACCTGAAGCCCCGCCGCGACCATTTCCGTCATGGCACTGGTTGAACGTTCTGTCACATAGTCGCCGTGGCTACGTGACGTGATGCGGCCAGCTTCACGCAAAGCCGTCTGCACTTCGGCTGGCAAACCGTCATGGAATCGTTTGTTCACCGCGATCCCGCCAAAATACATTGACCCGAACCCGACCCGCGTTAGCTGTGGTGCGACTTCATAAACACGGGTTGGCTGAATGCCGCTAGCGAATGAAAGCGCGCCTTCAGACACACCCGTTTGGATATCGGTGTAATAGGTCGTCAATGCGCCGTTGACCGGTGTGGCCCCCGTATCAAGCAGCCAGTTTGCTGACGTGCCCGGCGCGTTCAGGCGGCGGTTTTTCACATCATCAACCGAAGTGATCGGAAAGTTTGAGTAGACGTCATAGCTATCGGTCACCAACGACGACAGATGCACCATGTTCTGATCGGTCCACCCTGCGCGCAGTTCAGGCAACTCGTCGGTCAACTTATCAAAGATATCGATCACAACATTATGGTCGGAGTTCGCAAATGGCGTGAAATATGTGACGTTCTGTAGTGGCATCGCAGAGCCCTCCCAAACGGTCCCAACCATGCCGATATCGACGATCCCGTCACGAACCGCAGCGCGCGTGTCCTTAAATTTATAAAGCGTTCCGCCGTAGTTTTCGGTCCAATTCACCGAATAATTGCCGCCAGCATCGGACAGCAACTTCTCAAGCGCGGGTTGTAGCGCATTTTGCATTGCATAAACCCAGATATTGTTCGTTGGGTGGCTAGACCCGATCTGAATGTTGATCGTTTCTGCTGCGATCAAGCGTGTGTTCAGGAATGGCGTCGCAAGTACGGCCGATGACGTCGCCAAAAAGGCTCTGCGTGATGGTTTCATGGTATCCTCCCTTAGAATCCCGCGTCCTGCGCGGTCAGTATTGGTCGTTTTAGACGCTCAAGCTGCCGGTTCCTCCGTCTCGCCAGTCAGAGCGGTTGTGAAATTGGCAAAAAACTCGCCCGTCAGTTTTTGCGCTGTGGACTTGATCAAACGGTTTCCGAGCGCGGCAAGTTTCCCCCCGACGGCCACGTCAGCTTTGTAGTCGAGCACGGTGATTTCACCTTCCGGCGTCAACGTCACACGCGCCGCCCCTTTGGCAAATCCAGCGATCCCGCCTGACCCCTTGCCCGACAGGGTGCACGAACAACCGGGCACAATATCACTCAGTTCGACATCACCCTTAAAGCGCGCAGATACAGGCCCAATTTTTAGCTTAACCACGGCGGAAAAGCTGGTTTCACTGTTCTGCGTCAGACTCTCGCACCCCGGAATCGCTTGTTCCAGTATATCGCGATCAAACAGTGCCCCCCAAACCGCGTCAGGCGTCGCCGCAAGATTTTGACGTCCTTCAAGTTCCATAAAAAATGTCCTTTCGTAGACCGAAATCACACATGGCCAACGGCCGTCAAAATGCGAAGTGGTGTCATTGGTGTTTGAGAAATTCTGACACCCATCGGGCGTAATGCGTCGTTCACGGCATTCATCGCTGCGGCCCCTGCCGCTGCGGTTCCAGCTTCGCCGACGCCCTTGGCACCAAGGATCGTATCCAGCGTTGGTGTCTCGATATGGGCAATCTCAATATCAGGCATTTCACCCGCCATCGGCACCAAATACTCAGCCAACGTGGCATTGGTCATCTGGCCGATATCGTCATATAGGCATTCCTCAAAGAAGGCTGGGCCCAACCCCTGAACGACCCCGCCACGTATCTGCTCATCGACCAAAAGCGGGTTAATGATGCGACCGCAATCCTCAACGACCCAGTGTTTTAGCAAACGGGTAATTCCGGTTTCAATGTCAACCTCGACGTAACTTGCTTGCACACCGTTGGTGAAATCAAACGGATAACCCGAGGGCGCAAAATGCTGGGCCGCAGTCAGGGAGTTATCACAGCCCTTGGGGAGGGTATCTGGCCGATAGGTCGCAATGCGCCCGATCTCAGCCAAGGTGATCCGTTCATTGCCCGTTGTGGCATCGACGACTGCCCCGTGCGCTAATTTCAGTTGGGCGGAATCAGCCTGTAGGATTTCCCCTGCCAATGTGAGTATCTGTGCTTGCAACTTACGGCCCGCGCGCAGCGCTGTTTCTCCGCCAATGCCAGCACCTCGGCAGGCCCAGGTTGCGCCGCCGCTGGGCGTTGTATCGGTGTCCCCTGTGACAACCTTCACCTTGTCAGGCGTTACGCCCAATTGATCTGCAACAACCTGTGCGATGATCGTTTCTGTGCCCTGCCCTTGCTCGGTCA
>Ga0316209_1001199_pt1 | contig 29816 bp, 26 predicted proteins | sample 6monopyrite_MG_FD_204945 | JGI IMG/M metagenome (GOLD analysis project Ga0316209, IMG submission 204945) | Microbial mat bacterial communities from mineral coupon in-situ incubated in ocean water Damariscotta River, Maine, United States -... | ecosystem: Environmental > Aquatic > Marine >...
TCTGGACGATCTTCATAAATGCCGCAGCCGCCATTTACCTGAAGATGCTGGCAGGTGCCTTCGACTAGTAAGGTCCAGCCATCATCATCTTTATAAATTTTTGTATGGTCATGTGAGACCTGCCACAGTAATTGTCTAAAGTCTTCTTTGGAGCGGGGTGTTTCCAGGTGTTGAGTGACGTAAGTGCAGCAGATAGAGCCGGTGCAAAATGAGCATTTGTTTTCACTGGTAACTTTAATACCATTTATAGTTTGTTTCATGTCTTTATAATAATCCGAGTTGGTCGATTGAGCCTTTGTTGTTTATCAGGTATGAGCCGTTGTTTTGTTTTTTTGAAAAAAGTTTCAGGCTTTGTTTGATACTGTTGTTGGCCGATGCCGTCGGTGTCAGGGTTATATTAACAGCATAATCTGCTTCGGGAACAAGTTTTGCATCGCCGTTTATTTTTATATCGCCGCCCTGGTTTTTTATATCGGCGGTGAGGAGATGCTCGTCTGATTCGTTGAGTGTGATTACTACGTTACCGAGTGAAGCTGAGTCAGCGACGGTAACGCTGGCATCCTTCCAGTTGATGATGCCAGTTGCTAATGGAAGCTCGCCCTGTTTCCATTGAGCATGTTCAATATTCAAAGAGATTAGTCCGGAAAGCTGTGCAATAGGTATGTTGGCGAGTTTTGCAACGTTCTCAGCGGTTATATCGGCAATGAGGTTATTGACAAATAATCTGCCTAAAAATGATGAGCCAATTTCAGCAGTGATGCCTCTGCCTGAATACTGTGTGTCGATATCGATGGCTATCTGTCCCAGTAATATCTTCCATCCAGACAGTGACCATTTAGTATTATCTAACTGGGCAATATTATCGATGTCGATGACACGCGCTCTGCCATTCCAGAGTGTTCCACTGATTCCCTGAATCAATACCATACCATCATTATTTAATCGTTCAACGAAAGGTTTAGCTGGCACGGTCGCAATAAGAAACAGGAAGTACGAAGTAATGGCTGTAATGATGTAATATCTTTTTTTCATTTAATTGTGTAGAAAAAACAGGTTTTATAGGTTTTTATTTACTGCGTGCGTTCAAGAGTCAGACGTGCATTGGCACTGCCTGGTTTATCAGTGCGTTCGATGTTTGCGCTTACTACTTGAATGCCGTTGTGTTTTGCTAGTGTGTTAAGCCATACCATGACCTGATTAAAAGGTGCTTCGTTCAATGTAACTCTTGCACCATTTTTACCTGACGATTCAATTTTTTTAACGGATGGTTTTAATCCCGCATTTGTAATGGTTTGTTCGATCACCAGTGTTGCAGGTTTGTTTTTGTCACGTATGGTGACGCCACCTGAAGAGCGTAAACCTTTTACTTCCTCAGCAGCGTTTTGCATCCAAAGCAAAACTTCTTTTTGTGATTGCTGTTTTTGTTGTTCTGAGCTTAGGCCAACATGAATGGGTTCCCATATTATAAGATAAAATAGCGTGATAATGATAAGGGTGCCAGTGGCGGATACCATCCATTGTTCTTTTGAAGGTAGTGAGTTAAACCATTGTTTGATTTGCTGTACCTGGTCCACTAGCTTTGACCTTCTATTCGTATATTACCTTTTACTTTGTCTTTTTCAGAAGAGGAAGAGGTGATTTCGGATTTTATATTATTATTTTTGTTCAGGCTTTTGTTCAGTGTTTCTATAGATTGAAGGTTGTTACCATCCAGGCCTATATCCATGCGATTGTTTCTAAAAGTTAAGGATTGCATGGTGATGTTGTTATTATTAGAACCCAACGTGCCGAATGATTCTGCAAGTAAATAGATTAGCCCATTGTTGGTGTTTCCAGATCCACTCTTCAACTCTTTAAGCTTTTGTTCCATTTGCACACGCGGGTTAATTATTTTTTTACTCTGTGGAAATGCTTTTTTATAGATTTTTTCAATTTTGGCTTTGGTGATAATGTTTTCATCTTTTATCTGTGAATACTTGTAGCCTGTCAGTCCTAAATTTAGCATTAGCCAGATTGCAGCAAGAGATGCGGCCAGTTTCCAGTGTCGCCAGTGGCCGGATGATTGTTGCTTAGGTTTAAACTTATTTTGCAATAAGTTTAACGATGCGGCTTGTTTGTATTGCCCGCAGAAGACAACCAGCGGATGAGTGTTATAAACAACGCTTAGTTTTTCTATGTCATTGTCACCAATTATTTCCTCAAAGGGGATTGAGTCAAAAGCGTAATTGCTGTGCTGTTCGCTGAAAAATAGAATTTTTTCTGGTGTGTTAAGTGACTTGTCAGCAAGTTTGTTTGTTAATGTGTATTGCAGGATTTCGTTTGGTAGAACAATGCCGTACTGCGTGTTTGTTTGTAAGTAGGTGTTATTTAAATAGTTGAGACAGACCCACTGGGTTTCGTTTGCGGCCATGCATAGTGCATCGGGAATTATTTTTTCAACATTGATATTAGCTTTCTGGAAAACCTGATTAATGCTTTGTAATGTGCTTTTTTCGATACCGACTACGGATGTTAAGTCGCTGCTTTTATTTTTAGCGATGACAAAATGAAAGTTTTCAATATCGCCCGCGATAAATTCCTCTATAGCATAAGGAATGGCTTTCAACATCTTCTGTAAATTTTGAGTCGGCAGTTTTACCTGGTTTATGTGTAAGCATTGACTGTTTAGAAGAACGACTATTCTGTGACTGCCAGCATTTTCACTGATCTCATCAAGTGAGCAGGTGGTGATCTTTCCGGTAAGCTCGCCTGCGTCGTTGCATAGTGACCAGGTTGCCCGTTGCGGTTGCTCTATATTGTAGTGGATGAGTAATGTTTCACTCATTGTTCGTTCTCAGCTTTGGTTACAATGTACGTTGTGTCGAATAAATAACTTTGGATTTACCTGATCCATCCCAGAAGATAATGCTGTACATCACGTTGTTAGCATTGCCTATTTTCGCAGTAGTCTTTAATAGATAATAACTACTTTCTGTCACAAGATTTTTTTGCTCTTTAAAAATTTCAGGAACTTTAGTATAAGCAGTTTCTTCCCTGTTCTGTACGATATCGTCTAATTTAGATTGATCGATATCGGGTTGTAATGATTTTAGCACTTCGACGCTGGCTGTGTTGATATTGATAGGTATATTGGCATTATTGTCAGTATCAAAGGCGCATATCGCTGCATTACTGAATTTTTTTGATTGTGACGTAAAGCCGCCCTGTATTAACACGCTAATCAATTGGTAAATCTCCTTATCTTGAAAACCTTTTATTAATCGTAGTTCACTGATGCTTTGTATCGGTGTGTTTGCGGTGCGGTAAGGTTTGATCAGGTTCATGTAATAACCGTCTTCAGCACCATCGGGTATGCTGTCGGTTAAATCACTATCAACCCAGTCGGTGATTGCTTGTGTCAGGTTTGTGGGTATTTTATTATTTTTGAAAAGCGTATTTAATCGTGTGACGGTGACCGGGTCTGGTGCAGAAGTGCTGTTGTTGCCGTTCAATGCATTCAGGTTAATGCAAGCACTTAGATCTGTCACTTCTACTTCTATTAAGACTGCTTGATCTGATTCCACCGGGATAATCTGTTTAATAAAGCCTTCTTTTATTATCGGTGTTTCGATGTAGTCTTTTCGTGTGGTTTCATCTTTTAACAAAATCTGAAAAAATTCTTCTGCGAGCAATGAGTAGAGATATGCCTGGTCAGTGGCAATCATATTGCTGGTACGACGGACATCAAGTTGCAGCCGGGTACTTATGGATATGCTGATGGTAGTGGCGATAGCGACTATCAATAATGCTGTTATGATGGCAACGCCTTTTTGTGGTCTTTTAAAAGTATATTTACGCACGGTCTTCACTTATTGTGTTGCATAAAGGCGGCGAATCTCGCCCCAGTCTTTTAAAAGGATAGTCACTTCGATAGCTTTCTGATCTGGGCTATCCGTCGTTCCATCAGCGTTGGTCACAATATTTAATGGCGGCCATTGTGTATGCGACTCATTGTTTTCATCCAGAAAGGAAATCGTGACATCTTCTACATCATCAATCAGTATGGATTTTCTGGATTCCGTCTCCTGAGTTCGATCGAGGTGAGGCCATTGCAGTCTGATGAATTTGCCATCTTCCAGCTGGTAGGCGACGCGCTGTAAAGTGCTCAGTGCCGCTGATGTTGGGTTAGGTCTGCCGCTGCGTGTAAATTCGATGAGATAGTCCAGATTTGTCGCGGTACTTAAAGCCGGTTGCGGGTTGCCAAATTCATCGCGTATCGGCCGAGGAATGATTTGAAGTAAATCGCGGTTTAGTACTGAGACACACTTCTGTAATTGTTGCAGTCGATTCAGTGCCTGTTTCGATGATTGACTATTATCGATAACATTTTGCAAGCCGCCATATGCCATGACCGCCATGATGGCGAATATGATACTGGCTATTAGCACCTCTAACAGGGTGAAGCCTTGTTGCCTGTATGATTGCCGGCTATTGGGAGGCATTTTGTTCTGGGCGTAAAGCATGGCCACGTAGTGAAGTCAGGCTTTGCTTGTATTCCTTGTCGGCAAATACTTTGAAAACAATATCTCGGGTGTTTTCATCAGCCGTTTTTTTAGTGGTGCGTATCCAGTACCACTCGTGATTAGCCATCTTAGTTGAATCTTTTTTATCGCCGATATCTGGGTACTCGCTACCGATACGAATTTGCGCAAGTTCATTTAGCGCGACCCAATGTGCGATCGTTTTTTGCTTAAGGTACGATGCGCTATTTGCTTGTGTGCCAGACGTGTTAAGTAACGCACCGAGTGAGATAGCAATGATGGTGAGTGCGACCATGACTTCGATTAAAGTAAAACCTGAGCATGGTTTTCGGACGCTGTTCATTTATTACAGCTCACTTGCTTCAGTGGTGAGTTCGCCATCAAATTTACCTTTAACCAGATAGCTGGCTTCCACCCCTAATATATAAAACCGGGCTTCGAATTCAGGTGTGATTTCACCATTGGATAACAGGTACACCTGAGGTTCAACTTTGCTCTCTGCGTTATTGCCTTCATCATCACTGTCGTCACCGAGTGTGGTATCTGCCATCGCTGCTTCCAGATCACTGGTTTCACTCATAAACTTTGCTACAGCGCTTGAAGATAACGCCGTTATTTCTATATCGGTTTCCTCTGTCTGCAATTCTATTTCTATATCGTGTGGTAGTTCACGCTCACGTAGAATTTTGTCACCTTCGAATGCAAACCATTGTCCATCAGATTGACGAAGAAAACGGTAACCGTCTGCAAAAATTTCGATACCGTATTCTTCGCCACGTAATATCGACTCTTCCGACGCCAGTTGAACCAGACGGGTCAGGCGACGTGCTTCTTCCTGGATAAGTTCCTCTGGTGAGGTGCCGCGAATCGCCAGCGTGGTATATGTGAACAAAATGGCAACAATGACCACGACCACCAATAATTCGATGAGAGTGAAGCCATGTTGTGACCAGATATGTCGTGTTTTATCAGGACGCACAATGTCAGCTGAACGCTTGAGTTAGGACGGGTGTGATTAATCTTTGTCCCACGAGCCGATATCTGTATTAGGGCCTTCACCACCTGGTGAGCCGTCTGCGCCCAATGAATAAACATCTATTTCACCGTGTTCGCCCGGGTTGAGGTACAGGTATTCATTTCCCCATGGGTCACTGTTCAGTTTTTTGATGTATCCACCCTGTTTCCAGTTTGCAGGTTCAGGTGAAGATGTTGGCAGGCTGACTAAAGATTCTAGTCCCTGATCAGTTGTTGGGTAGACAAAGTTATCCAGACGGTAGATGTCCAGCGCACTTTCGAGAGCGCGGATATCATTTTTTGCTTTTGCGGTGCGGGCTTTATCCGGATTATCCATAATACGAGGCACAACTACGCTGGCTAAAATACCGATGATAACCACCACAACCATGATTTCGATTAAGGTGAAACCTGTCTGTTTATTTTTAATTTTGCTTTTATGAAACACGTATAACTCCAATTGTGTGTAATTAACTATTCTGTATCTGTTAAATTCTTTAAAATGGAAATCTAGGGTACTTGTTCAGAGGTACCCTGAAAAGACAAAATAATAACAAATGCCGGGCAAGCTGCCTATGACAATGACCCCAACTAAGCCGATAAAGTTTCAATACCAATATCATCCCAGCCATATTATATGGTTATTGTTGTTTTTAATCTCATGTACCTTGCAAGCGTTTGACTGGGTCGATAGCTGGCGATTTAACCGAAATATGGTTGAGCAGGGCGATGTCTGGTTGTTATTAAGTGGACACATTGTGCACCTAAACTGGTCGCACTGGTTGTTGAATATGGCGGGGCTGGCGATAGTCGCCTTTTTCTTCAGTTCACATGCCAGTCTAAAACAATGGTTACTGGTGATATTGGTTTCAGCAGTAATAATCAGCGCGGGGATATGGTGGTGGATGCTTGATATTGTCTATTATGTCGGCTTATCAGGCGTTTTACATGGTCTGTTTTTATATGGCGCATTACGTGAAATTCGGTTTTATCCCGTCAGTGGATACGTGCTTACCGCGGTATTGTTTAGCAAATTGCTGTGGGAATTCTTTTACGGTGCGTTGCCGGGATCAGAGGATATGGCGGGAGGCAGAGTATTAACTGAAGCACATCTTTTAGGCGCGACGGGTGGCGTATTAGTCTGGCTGATGGAAACCATTAAAGCCAGATTTCACTCATAGTATTCTAACTTGAGGCACAGTTATCTTGCATCTTTAATGACCACAAATTACACTGCAACATATGATGAATAACCCTGAATACATTCGCTTGAACGCCACACGCCTCTTTTCGTATGCCTGAATCTTTAGCTGACGATTCTGTTGGAATAGTTGAGACACAAATTGCACACTTCTCAGAAGATTTAAATCTGGAGTGTGGCAAAACGTTGTCTGGATACGATATCGCCTATGAAACATACGGTGAACTGAATACGGATGCCAGTAATGCCATTTTGATTTGCCATGCTTTATCAGGTGATCAGCATGTCGCTGGCTTTAACAGCATGGATGATAAAAAACCGGGCTGGTGGGACAGTGCAATTGGTCCAGGTAAAGCGATTGATACTAATCGTTTTTTTGTCGTGTGCATCAATAATCTGGGTGGTTGTAAAGGCTCGAGTGGCCCCAATACCATCAATCCAGAAAGCGGAAAATACTGGGGGCCGGATTTCCCCATCGTGACGGTGAAAGACTGGGTGCTCAGCCAATATCGATTTATGCTGTCACTGGATATCGCTCACTGGTGTGCGGTAGTGGGTGGCAGTCTGGGCGGTATGCAGGTGATACAGTGGGCCATCGATTATCCTGATTTAATTAAACACGCCATTGTTATCGCTGCTGCGCCCAAGCTTTCTGCGCAAAATATCGCGTTTAATGAAGTCGCGCGACAATCCATCATGTCAGATCCTGATTTTTGTGAAGGTCATTATCTGGAAAAAGGCACCGTGCCACGCAGAGGATTGATGCTGGCGCGGATGCTCGGTCACATCACTTACTTATCTGATGATGCAATGCGCGACAAGTTTGGTCGTGAGTTACGAGAGGGTAAGCTTAATTTTGGTTTTGATGTCGATTTTCAGGTTGAAAGTTACCTGCGTTATCAAGGGCGTTCATTTGTTGATCGCTTCGATGCCAATACCTATTTGCTGATGACTAAAACACTGGATTATTTTGATCCTGCGGCTGAATATGGCGAAGATCTGGCAGCAGCTTTAAAGCAAACCAGGGCTCAGTTTTTCGTTGTATCGTTTACCTCAGACTGGCGTTTTGCACCGGAACGCTCGCGAGAAATAGTGAAGGCTTTACTAAAGGCAGAAAAACGTGTCAGTTACGTTGAAATAGAAGCCAATCAGGGGCACGATGCTTTCCTGATTCCCATCCCGCACTATATGAATGTGTTTAATTCGTATATGAAAAATCTGGCGGAGGAATTGTCATGACTCGTCATTATCAACCTTCCCCGGTAACGATTGATGGCGGTTTGCGTGCTGATCTTGCCATTATTGCGAAGTGGATAAAAAGTGGTGCAAAAGTACTGGATCTGGGTTGCGGTGATGGTACATTACTGGCGTATCTGCGTGATAATCGCGGTGTTAAGGGGTATGGACTGGAGATAAATGAATTTAACATCGAAGATTGCGTGGCAAAAAGTATTAATGTTATTCAGGCTGACTTAAATGATGGCTTAAAAGATTACTTCATCGATAATAGTTTTGATTGTGTCATTATGAGTCAAACCTTGCAGGCAACGGAGCAGCCTGACTTACTAATCGAAGAGATGTTGCGCGTTGGTGGTGAAGGCATTGTCACTTTCCCTAACATGGCACATTGGCGAGCTCGGCTGCAATTAGGTTTTAAAGGGATTATGCCTGTGACGAAAAATCTACCAAATCAATGGTTTAATACGCCAAATGTACATCTTTGTACGCTTAATGACTTTGAGGTTTTGTGTGCGAATCATGGCATTCAGATTTTGCAGCGAACGGTAGTCGATCATAGTCACCGACAGGGTAATGCCCTGATAAAATTGTTCCCCAACCTACTGGGCGAAATTGCAATCTATCGCTTTTGTCGCGATCAATAGATTATCCTCTCTAAATTACTGACATTCTGACCGGTTTTCCTTTGAACCGAGCACTCAATTCATGTTCCAAGCTTCATGTTTCAAGTTCTCAATGCGACAATATTATGTAATTTCATACGATTAGCCTGCAACTGGGGCTAGACACTGCTAGAATTTGAGTACTTATGCACTGTACTTTTAGTATTATCTGGAAATAATGGCTAACACACTGATTACACAACTAAACAACCCTGTTTTGTTGCAACAATTTAACCAGCGGCTGGCGACCATCGTGAGCCTGTTGTTAGTGATTGCCTGCGCTTATCTGCTGGTTGAAATAACCTGGATGTTTTTCCCGCAGGATGAAGATGTTGTTATGCCCGCTCGGCAAAAAAGTGTGTCGCAAATAAGCAATAGCACGCAACAAAACAATTTTAAAAAATTGACGACTGCGAATATCTTTGGCGTGAGTGATAAGGCTATCAGCCAAAAACCGACTAAAGCCCCGGTAACAAAATTGAACCTCACTTTGAAAGGTGTATTGGCAGCAACACCCTCGGAACTTGGCAGTGCTATTATTGCCAAAGGCAAGACGGGTAAAGAAGACATCTACAGTGTCGGTGATAAAATACAGGGTGGTGTCGAAATTGAAGAAATTAATCCCGATCATGTCGTTCTAAACCGCAACGGTCGATCAGAAATATTGAAGTTACAGAAGGTGAGTGGTCTGGGAAATGTAGGTGCATCAACAAACCGCAGTCAATCACTTTCTAGTCGTAGCTTGAGCGCCAGTTCACCGGGCGCGGCGTTAAAAGAGATTCGAGGCAATATTTTAAAAAATCCCACTTCGTTTGGTGACTACGCATTACCAGTGGTGGTGAGGGAGAAAGGCAAGCAGGTCGGCTATCGCTTGCAGCCTCAAAAGAAAGGGCAATTACTCGCTGAGCTAGGAATACAGAGCACTGACATTATTACTGAAATAAATGGCGTGAAATTAAACAAGCCGCAAAACGGTATCAGTGCGCTTCGTAAATTAAGTACAGCAAAAGATTTAAGTTTAGTGATTAAACGGAATGGCGCAGAGATGCCACTTAACATATCTCTGCCATAGAAAAACGATCAGGATTATTGCATGACCATTGTACAACTATTATTTTATTCATCTAAAGCTCAGAAAAATTCTGTCGTGCAGAAATTTATCCTGTCAGTTTTTCTCGCGCTATTTATTTCAGTTAATGCTATAGCGGATGAAATTACACTTAATTTAAAAGATGCGGATATTCGCGCTTTGATTAGTACGGTTTCAAAATTCACGGGTAAAAACTTTATTATTGATCCTCGTGTAAAAGCAAAAGTGACAGTGATTTCTGCTAACACATTAACACCTGAAGCTGTCTATGAAGTATTTCTTTCTGTCTTACAAGTACATGGCTATGCGGCTGTTCGAACCGGTTCGGTTATAAAAATTGTACCCGAAGTGAACGCGAAACAAGGGCCGTTACCTTTATCAAGTAAAAATACGAAGTATGCTAGTGATGAATTGATTACCAAAATTATTCGCCTGGAACACGTTCCCGCATCGCAACTGGTACCTATTTTGCGACCATTGGTGCCACAGCAGGGACATCTTGCAGCATACAATCCAACCAATACACTGATCATTACCGACCATGCCGGTAACATCAATCGCCTGATGAAAATAATCCGTGGCGTGGATCGTCCTGATAGTGATGAACTGGAAATTATTCCTTTAAAACATGCTGCAGCATCAGAGCTTGTTCGAATACTTAATTCGCTAAAAACAGCGGCAGCTAAAGGTGCAGCAGCTACGGGTCCTAAGTTGGCAGCAGATGACCGTACTAACAGTATTCTTGTTACAGGTGACCGGGCTTCACGTTTAAAAATAAGAGCAACGATTGGTTATCTGGATACGCCATTAGAAGATGGTGGTGGTAATACTCATGTTATCTACCTGAAATATGCCAAAGCAGAAAATCTCAGTAAAATTTTGACGGGCCTAAAAGAAACAGGGAAAGCGGGTGGTGCGGCTAAAGCGAAAGGTGCGACAGTTAAAGTGAGCGCAGGAAGTGCAATTAGCCAAAATGCAATCATTCAAGCGGATGAAGAGACCAATGCATTAATTATTACGGCTGACACGAATACAGTGAAAAATTTAAAAGCCGTTATTCGTCAATTAGATATTCGACGTGCACAGGTGATGATCGAAGCAATTATTGCCGAAATTACGGAACTTAAACAAAAAGAGTTGGGTGTCGGCGTCGCGGTTGATGGCTCCGCTGATGATGATAATACGATACCTACAGCAATCAGTAACTTTGCTGGCATTGATGATGTGTTGTTGTCTGTACTGGGTGGTAATACTCTGTCTGCTGTTCCATCAGGCCTGTCGTTTGGTGTTGGCGAAACAACCAGCTCTGGAGTGCGTTATGGTTTATTGTTGCGTGCTTTACAGAGTGACACCAATACTAATATTCTATCGACACCCAATATCGTGACACTGGATAATGAAGAGGCAGAGTTGGTTGTTGGTCAAAACCTTCCGTTTATTACGGGTAGTTTTACTGGTGCAGGTAACAACAATTCAAATAATCCTTTTCAAACAATTGAAAGAGAAGATGTCGGTTTAACATTAAAAGTCACACCACAAATTAATGAAGGTGATACGGTTAAGCTGGACATTGAACAGGAAACATCCAGTGTCATCCCCGCTTCTTTAGAGCAGGGGCTGGTAGGCCTCTCTACCCGGAAACGTTCGATCAAAACCAGTGTGCTAGTTGATGACGGTGGAATTTTAATTCTGGGTGGTTTAATACAGGAAGAGGTAACAGATACACAAAGTAAAATACCACTATTAGGCGATATTCCTATCATTGGCTTTTTATTCCGATCTGAAAATACAACCAAGAATAAACAAAATTTAATGGTGTTTTTGCGTCCGACAATTTTACGTGACCATAAAGATGCCGCATTTGTTACCAATGAAAAATATTCTCTTCTGCGTGGAGTCGAAAGTGCTGCGTATGATAAAGAAGATGAAAGTTTTGGTCTAATAGATGGTGCAGCCCCCAGGTTGCCACCGATTGAGGAGATTGATCGGTCAAAGCAGTCAACAGGTAAATCTCAGGTTAATGTGAAACCAGAAGAGAGTGATGACTGGGATGACTGGGATGACGACGATGAGTTCATCTAGTGCAAATGAACAGCTTCAGGATGCTCAACAGAATGATGTTGAGCAAGAAGCATTTGTTGAAGTTGCCCCTCTAACTGCGCAAATTCTACCTTACGCTTTTGCTAAACGTCATGGCGTGCTAATTGGATTGATTGAAGATGATGTGGTCAATCTAATACATCTTGATTCTCCCGATCCTGTTATCCTTGCCGAAGTCAGCCGTATTACAAGACGTAGTATTTCACTAACAGCCACGACTGTCGACCAGTTTGCTGCATTGCTGGCGCAAACTTATGAGCAGGGAAGCGACCAGGCGATGGCAATGATGGAGGGCGTCGGCGATGAGCTTGATCTTGATCAATTAGCTGAAACGTTAGAGCCTGAAGATTTGATGGAGGCCGATGATGACGCGCCCATCATTCGATTAATAAATGCATTATTAAGTGAAGCAATAAAAGTCAATGCATCTGATATACATGTCGAACCTTTTGAAAATCGTCTACGCATTCGTTTTCGTGTTGATGGTATGTTGCGAGAAATTTTACAACCGCCGGGTAATATTGCACCGCTGGTTATTTCACGAATAAAAGTTATGGCAAAACTCGACATTGCCGAAAAACGCCTGCCACAGGATGGGCGAATTTCATTACGTGTCGCTGGGCGAGCCGTTGATGTTCGTGTTTCGACCTTACCCTCCGGTCATGGTGAACGGGTTGTGATGCGTTTGCTGGATAAACAGGCGGGTCGTCTCGATCTTGAGCAGCTGGGCATGTCTCAAGAGTTGCATGACAGTTTTAACCATCTCCTGCATAAACCGCACGGTATTATTTTGGTTACCGGGCCAACCGGTTCCGGTAAAACCACTACCTTGTACGCTGGTTTAACTATTCTTAATGTGAAGTCCAGAAATATATTAACGGTAGAAGATCCGGTCGAGTATTTCATCGATGGTATTGGTCAGACACAGGTAAACACAAAAGTTGATATGACATTCGCTCGTGGGCTGCGCTCTATCTTGCGTCAGGATCCCGATGTGGTGATGATCGGTGAGGTTCGTGACCTGGAAACTGCTTCGATTGCTGTACAGGCAAGTTTAACGGGGCACCTGGTCTTATCTACTTTACATACGAACAGTGCCATCGGTGCCATTACCCGATTACGTGATATGGGTGTCGAGCCTTTTCTACTGGCGTCCAGTCTGATTGGTGTTATGGCACAACGATTGGTGAGAGATCTTTGTCCTCATTGTAAACAGCCGCATAAGATTACTGAAAAAGAACGAATATGGTTAGGGATGAACGACGATGATCATACGGTTATATACAGCGCCGAGGGTTGTAAACAATGCAATCATCTGGGATACAGCGGTCGAAGTGGTTTATATGAATTTATTCCCATCGATAGTCAGTTACAAAATATGATTCATGAAGGTGAAGGTGAGCAGGTGATGGAAGAGTATGCGCGAACAGTAACGTCGAGTTTAAGTCAGGATGGCAAACGAATGATCTTGCACGGTAAGACTTCGCTGGAAGAAGTATTGCGCGTGAGTAGGGACGACTGATGCGCGTGGTGTTTAATGACAAATTTTAAATACAAAATTACATTTATGAATCAGGCTTTAAAGATTTTGCTTTTTAAAGCTTACATTTTCCATTAAACCGCCATGGCTGCATTCGATTACGTTGCGCTAGACGCAAAGGGAAAAGAGTTAAAGGGTGTTATTGAAGGTGATGCTGCGCGTCATGTGCGCCAGTTATTGCGCGATAAAGGTTTGATGCCGCTTGATATTACCGAGAGCCATAGAAAAGCACAGAGCAAGCAAAGCACTAAAGATAGCGGGGGATCACGATCACGATTTTTTCAACGTGGTATTAGCACTACAGAACTTGCATTATTGACTCGACAACTGGCGACGTTAATTCAGGCTGCACTGCCGTTGGATGAAACACTATCAGCCGTTGCCAATCAAGCAGACAAACCCAGAATAAAGAGTATGCTTTTTGCCATTCGTTCGCGTGTGCTCGAAGGGCATTCATTAGCAGTGGGTTTGTCTGATTATCCAAAAGTTTTTCCAGAACTGTATCGAGCAACTGTCGATGCAGGCGAGCAGTCCGGCCACCTTGATACGGTATTAGAGCGATTAGCTGATTACACTGAAAGTCGTCAGGAAATTCAGAGTAAGGTCAGTCAGGCATTAATCTATCCGGCGTTTCTTTCCTTTTTTGCGATCGCGATTGTTGTATTTATGATGACAAGTATCGTGCCTCAAGTGGTCTCGGTATTCGAAGATACCGGGCAGGAATTGCCAGGTCTGACAATTACGCTGATTACCATGAGTGATTTTGTCGTTGATTACGGCATGTTTATGTTACTCGTTGTTGTGGCCTTGATAATCGGTTTTCAAATAATGTTGAAGCGCCCCGCATTTGTCATGAAATACCATATGTTCCTGTTCCGATTGCCACTGATTCAACGCCTGGTTCGTGGCTTGAACGCTGCGTTATTTACCCGTACATTCAGTATTCTTACCGGTAGTGGTGTGACTGTTATCGAAGCCATGAAAATTTCTGCAAAAGTGGTGGCAAACCTGCCCATGCGCCAGGCTATCCTGTCGGCTACCGATCGTGTCCGTGAAGGAACCAGCATCAAGAATGCGCTTGATCACAGTAAATTATTTCCACCGATGACTTTGCAATTGATTGCCAGTGGTGAAAACAGCGGTAAACTGGAAGAAATGCTGGAGCGTGCATCGATTCAACTGGAGCGAGAACAGGTTACCTTGATAGCCTACATTGTAGGTATTTTAGAGCCCGTTATTATCTTGACCATGGGTTTGATGGTGTTGATGATTGTGCTTGGTATTTTGTTACCTATCTTTGATCTAAATTCTTTGGTGAAATAATTATTTACCACAGAGACACAGAGGGCACAGAGAAAAACTTTTAATATTTAAGTGTTTTCTCTGTGCCCTCTGTGCCCTCTGTGTCTCTGTGGTAAATAATTATTACATCATCTGAAACAAAGATAAGACCAGCCGCTTAAGAAACATTAATCCAATCAATCCAACCAGTGTAGAAAGATCAATTCCTCCCATCGGTGGAATAAAATTTCTTATCGGCTTGAGTATCGGGAAAGTCAAACTACGTAGTAGTGAACTGACGGGGTGATACGGGTCGGGGTTGACCCAGCTTAAGATAGCTTGCACAAATAATGCGACGATAAATATATCAAAAATCAGTGAAATTAAATCGTAAACGCCTTTTATAGCAAGTTGCTGAACATTCATTGGGTAGCCAGCAATGCTGAATATAATAACCAGCTTGATTATGATTAAAACAAATACCAGGGCCAGTGTCGCCGTATCAATCTTTTTTACGCTGGGGATGTAACGTCGAGTAATACTGACTAAGGGTTGCGTCGCTTTCACGATAAATTGTGAAATTGGGTTGTAAAAATCAGCACCGACCTGTTGCAATATAAAACGCAATAACATGATAGCAATATAGATGCTGAGTATTGTGTCGACTAAAAATATAAAAGGATTTTCCTGACTCATTATATGTGTTCCGCTTTATTAATTAGATTATTAATTTGATAGTTAATCTGATCCCAGCTCGTCTGCGAGTGAGATAGAGCGATCATTTGCAGCTTGCAGTGCATTTTGAACAATCTGTAGATAATTTGCATTTTGAAAGCTTAGGATTGCCTGCTCGGTAGTGCCACCTTTGGATGTCACCATCTGGCGTAACTCGGTGGGAGAATGTTCGCTCTCCATGGCCATGCGTGAGGCGCCTAACGCGGTTTGTAATACCAATTTTTGAGAAATCTCCGTATCGAGCCCTAATGCCTCGCCAGCCTGTTGCATCGCTTCCATCATTAAAAAAAAGTAAGCAGGGCCACTGCCTGAAACAGCCGTAACGGCATTCAGCTGTTCTTCTGTTTCAACCCAGATAACTATGCCAACCGCTCGCATGATATTTTCAGCAGATGTTTTCTGTTTATTAGATACCTGGTCGTTAGCAAATAAACCCGATGCACCACATTGTAGTAGCGAAGGCGTATTCGGCATGCAGCGAACAATGGCGCACTGTCCATCTTGATTGTCATTTAACCAGCGGTTGATATCGGTGCTTTTGACACCGGCAGCAATTGAAATAAACAATGGCTTGTTGGGGTGGTTGTTGAGGCTTGCTTCCAACTGTAGACACACGGTTTTAAGCAACTGGGGTTTAACCGCCAGCACGATAGTGTCGCATTGTAGCGTGTCAGAATTGTTTTCTGTGGCACTGACTTTAAATTGTTCACTTAATGCGAGTCGCCGCGCCTCATCCGGTTCAGCAATTATTATGTCTGAGGCAGAATAACCGGCATTAATCAGGCCGCCGATCAGGCTGTTCGCCATATTTCCGCCGCCAATAAATCCAATTTTGGGCATATAGAGTTCACATTGTTTGCGATTAAAGATGACGAAATTTTAGCACACTCAACCAATACGCAATGGCCTGGAATGTTTACCACAAGTGCGATCTAAAAAAAGATTGTTGAATTAGTCGCTGAATGCAGAAAGTAGGCAAATATTTAGCTATAAATAGGGTTGATATAAGAAAAAAGGTTAATTTTTCAAACAGGGGTTCTTGATGGATATCGCTCAGTTATTGGCGTTTAGCGTAAAAAATGGTGCATCTGATTTACATTTATCGGCTGGTTTGCCACCGATGATTCGTGTTGACGGTGATGTTCGCCGTATTAATGTTGATCCGATGGATCATGAATCTGTCCATGGCATGGTGTATGACATCATGAATGATAAACAACGTAAAACGTTTGAAGAATACCTGGAAACTGACTTTTCGTTTGAAATTCCTGGTCTAGCGCGCTTCAGGGTGAATGCCTTTAATCATAATCGTGGTGCCGGTGCGGTGTTTCGAACTATTCCGTCTAAGATTCTTACGCTTGAAGAATTAGGTGCGCCGAAGATATTTGAAGAAATTTCAGACACCCCACGCGGTATTGTTCTGGTGACGGGGCCGACCGGTTCGGGTAAATCGACCACGCTTGCGGGTATGGTTAACTACGTGAATGAAAACCATTATGGCCATATTCTAACCATTGAAGATCCAATAGAATTTGTACATGAAAGTAAAAAATCATTAATCAACCAACGTGAAGTACATCGCGATACCTTAGGGTTTAGTGAAGCGTTACGTTCAGCCTTACGTGAAGACCCGGACGTTATTCTGGTTGGTGAGATGCGTGACCTGGAAACTATTCGACTGGCATTATCAGCAGCAGAAACGGGTCACCTTGTATTTGGTACTTTACATACCAGTTCAGCAGCGAAAACAGTTGACCGTATTGTTGACGTATTTCCTGCTGCAGAAAAAGAGATGGTACGTTCGATGTTGTCGGAATCACTGCGTTCAGTTATTTCACAAACACTGTTAAAGAAAATAGGTGGTGGTCGAGTCGCAGCGCATGAAATCATGATTGGTACGTCAGCGATCAAAAACCTGATTCGTGAAAACAAGATTGCACAAATGTTCTCAGCGATTCAAACCGGACAATCTATTGGTATGCAGACATTGGATCAAAACTTACAGGAATTATTAGCACGTGGTTTAATCAGTAAAGATGAAGCGCGTAAGAAAGCGGCAAATAAAGATATTTTTTAAATTGACCTACTGTCAATTGTTAACAGTCAATAATTAGGAGTGATCTAACGTGGATCGCGATAAAGCAATTAAATACATGCACGACCTGCTTCGTACGATGGTGCAGAAGGATGGTTCGGATTTATTCATCACTGCAGGCGCAGTACCGTCAATGAAAGTTGATGGTGAGATGACACCGTTATCCAATCAATCACTCAGTCCGCAACATACGCAGGTTCTGGTCAGTGCGATTATGAATGATAAGCAACGTGCTGAATTTGAAGAGACGCAAGAGTGTAATTTCGCTATCAGTTTACCCGGTGTTTCCCGTTTTCGTGTCAACGCCTTTACCCAGCGTGGCTCAGTGGGCGTTGTGCTTCGTGTGATTCGTTCTGAAATTCCGTTATTTGAAGATTTAAATTTACCGCCGATTCTAAAAGATATTTCAATGACCAAGCGTGGTCTGGTTATTTTTGTTGGTGCAACTGGATCAGGTAAATCGACTTCGTTGGCCGCAATGGTGGGCCACCGGAATCAAAATAGTCATGGCCATATTATTACCATTGAAGATCCGATTGAATTTGTTCATAACCATCGAAACTGTATTGTCACCCAACGAGAAGTTGGGGTGGATACAGAGGATTATGAAGTTGCATTGAAAAACACATTGCGTCAGGCACCGGATGTTATTTTGATCGGTGAGGTTCGTGACCGCGAAACAATGGAGCATGCGATTGCTTTTGCTGAAACGGGCCACCTTTGTTTAACAACATTGCACGCAAATAGTACTAACCAGGCATTAGATCGTATTATTAACTTTTTCCCGGAAGATCGTCGTCAACAATTGTTGATGGACTTATCATTAAATCTGAAAGGCCTGGTGTCGCAACGTTTAATACCGACAATTTCAGGAAATGGTCGAATGGCTGCAATTGAAATTATGATCAACTCACCGCTGATGTCAGATCTTATCTTCAAAGGAGAGGTGCATGAGATTAAAGAGTTGATTGCGAAATCAAATGAACTTGGCATGCAAACATTTGACCAGGCATTATTCGATCTTTATGAAAGTGGGCAGATTAAATATGAAGATGCATTACGCAACGCTGATTCAGTCAATGATTTACGTTTAAGAATTAAACTTGAAGGTAAAAATGCCAGCACCACAGATCTGATGGAAGGACTAGATAGTATTTCCATGGAAAATCATGACGATGAATCACGAGTTCGTTAAACCTTTAGAGTAAAACAAGATGAACTTGCAACCGTATTTAAAATTGATGTCTGAGCAACAAGCTTCAGATATGTACTTTACAACGGGCGCTCCGGTTAGTGTTCGCATAGAGGGCTCTATTCGTCCTGTAGGCAAGAGCATGCTTAATCCCGGCATGACAAAGAAGTTGGCCTATGATTTATTAACACCTGCTCAAATAAAAGACTTCGAAAATAACCTGGAATTAAACTTAGGTGTGTCATACACCGAGTTAGGTCGCTTTCGCATCAATGTTTATATGCAGCGAGGCGAAGTCTCAATGGTTATTCGTTACATAAAAGCGGATATACCAACGATCGATGAACTGGGTCTGCCGAAAATTTACAAGACGGCAATCATGCAAAAGAAAGGTCTGGTATTAATCGTCGGTGCCACGGGTATGGGCAAGTCAACTTCACTTGCATCAATGCTGGACCATCGAAATATGGCTGATCATGGTCATATCCTTACCATTGAAGACCCAATCGAATTTATGTTTCGTCATAAAAAATGTATCGTCGGTCAGCGAGAGGTGGGGCTGGATACCTTATCTTTTGATAATGCATTAAGAGAAGCAATGCGTGAAGCACCCGACGTCATCATGATCGGAGAAGCAAGAGATAAAGAAGTGATGGAGGCCGCATTACGTTACGCAGATACGGGACATTTATGTTTGACTACACTGCATGCTACAAATGCTAATCAGACATTAGATAGACTATTAAACTTCTTCCCTAGCGATGCGCATAATCAGGTGTTGATGGATTTATCATTAAATTTAAATTGCATACTTGCGCAACGACTGGTTAAGAACGAAGAAGGTATGCGTGTCGCAGCGGTAGAGGTGTTAGTAAATACGCCTTATATCAGTAAGCTTATTCGCGAAGGCAGTTTTAATGAAATAAAAGATATTATGGGCAAAGGTAGTGAAGCAGGTATGAAAACTTTTGATCAGTCATTATTTGATTTATTTAAAGAACGAAAAATTGATTTGAAAGCGGCGTTGGCGAATGCTGATTCCAGTAGTGACCTGGAATGGAAAATTAATTTTGGTGGTGGCATGAAGGAGTTACATGGCAAAGAAGAAAGCAATGAACCTTTGCAGTTTCCGACCGGACCGGCTGATCAGGAAGGTTAGCTTTATTTTCTTACCCATTTTTTAAAGCTATATTGGGTTAAATTTTTCAATAGAAGACATTTAATATATTTGGTTGTACTTCTCAGTTCACCACAAATCTGCCATTTAGATAAATCTAATATAAGTCGAGGGTTAGCCATTAACGGTCATCCCACGTCAATCAATCGTATTTCCCGTGAGCAAACATTATCGATATTTCAATAAAATACAATCTGGCGTGTACCGTACAAGCCAGATTGGTATTCGTTTGGCTGAATAATTCTAACGTCCGTACCGGCTTGGAGCACGTTATTTGACTGTTAGTGCTTGAATTTACTATTAATTATTACTTGTGAAAGTAAGCAATGAGCATTGCATGATGTACTGGGCCTAATCTTATAGGCCGTGGAAAGGTGGACAAAACCAAAAGAAACCTGTAACTTAACTGAGTAGTTTTACTCAGTAGCGTTATTAACTATGGAATACACAAGGCCTGAAGAGGCAAAACTCAAAAAAAGACTCTCTGAACCCGTGCGGTTTATCAATATCCTTGCAGGCCCGCGGCAAGTAGGAAAAACCACGATCATCAGGGATTTGATTCCGTCCGCTTCACCCTATGGTTACTACATTTCAGTCGATGAAGAAGCTGAGGTGTCGATTTCGTTAATTGACAACACAAGCAGTACCATTGCTCCCCCGCAAAAAAGAGATGCCGAATGGTTGCGATACTATTGGCGTGAGGCACGTGAGCGGGCAGTTAAATGGGCAGAGACTGCTCTACGGAATAGCACGTCTACTCAAAATCAGCCTTATATATTTGCCATTGATGAGATCCAGAAAATTGATCAATGGTCAGAGATCGTTAAAGGTCTGTGGGATGAAGATCGTGCCAACGACCACAATATGCATGTTGTGTTACTGGGTTCTGCTCCGATACTCATACAAAAAGGATTATCTGAAAGTTTAGCGGGACGCTATGAATTAATGACAATTAGCCATTGGGGTTTTACCGAAATGCAGGAAGCTTTCGATTTTAGCCTTGAGGAATACATTTATTTTGGCGGCTATCCGGGCAGCGCCACACTTATACACGAAGAATCACGCTGGCGTGGTTATGTCAGAGAAAGCCTGATTCAGCCGAATATCGAAAAAGATATTGTGCAAATGGTGCGCATTAAAAATCCGGCTTTGCTAAAGCAGCTATTTGAACTGGGTTGTTTTTATTCCGGTCAGGAACTGTCGCTCACAAAAATGATTGCGCAGTTGAATGAAGCTAAACACACAGTAACGCTTGCGGATTATTTGCAATTATTAACACAGGCAAAATTACTGGCAGGATTGCATAAATATGCAGCGAAAGAAGTGCGTAAGCGAAACTCTGTCCCCAAGCTCATCGTATTTAATACCGCGCTGATGTCAGCAATTCAGGATTACACATTTTCTGAAGCCCAGGCTGACCGTAGTTACTGGGGCAGATTAGTTGAAAGTAGCGTTGGCGCGCATCTGCTTAACACTTGCGACAACGATACAAATGTTCACTATTGGCGTGATGGATCAGATGAAGTTGATTTTGTTCTCACCAGGGGAAGAAAGCTCACAGCAATTGAAGTGAAAAGTTCTGCCAATCCAGGCCGTATTCGAGGACTGGAATTATTCGCTGAGCGCAATCCATCTGCCAGAACGATTTTGGTTGGCGCAGGTGGTATCCCACTGGCAGAATTTTTATCCTACCCCGCCGAACATTGGCTAGGCTAAACATCATGCTTCATAAGGTTCCGCGCACATGTACTTTTAATGCAGATGACTTCAGTTCAGAGAGTCATGGAATTGCATTTTTTCGGGAATCAGATGCTTATGTGTTACTCGGTGATCCGGGTGCAGGAAAAACAACATTGTTCGAGCAAGAGGCCGAAGATAATAGTGGGCTGTATATCAGCGCTAGAAATTTTCTCGCTTTAAATAGAGACAGTGAATGGCAAGGCAAGACGCTGTTCATTGATGGGCTAGATGAAACGCGTGCCGGCAAAGATGATGCACGCACGCCACTTGATGCAATTCGTAGCAAGCTCGATAAACTTGGTTGCCCTCGCTTTCGTCTTTCATGTCGAGAGGCTGATTGGCTAGGAGGCAACGATCACACAGCGCTCAATGCTTGCGCCCCAGATGGCAAGGTCACAGTTCTTCATCTGAATGCACTAACCGATGATGACATCAAAGTAATTCTCGAAAAAGATAAACGAGTCGATAATAGTGAAAGCTTCATGCAGAAGGCCAGGCAATTCACTCTGGAGGGTTTGTTGTATAACCCACAAACTCTTGATATGTTGATTGCAGCTGTACACGGAGATAACTGGCCGAATAGTAAACTTGAGACCTATGAGCTTGCCTGTAAAAAAATGGCTGTAGAGCATAGCGATGAACACAAGACGAGTAGCAAGAAACAATCAATCACGCTCGAACAATTACTTGATGCTGCCGGTTTTTTGTATGCCACTCTTCTATTAGCTAATGCATCTGAATTTAATGAAAACGACGATACAAGCGTAGATCAAGTTAGCCTGAATGAAATCGAAATTCCTGGTGATTTACCCTGTAGACAGGTTCTTAAATCTCGATTATTTAAATGTACTGGTGGGAGTCTATATACACCTATACATCGTAGTGTTGCTGAATTTCTAGGTGCTCGATTCCTCACAAAAATAATTAATGAAGGACTGCCTCTTAGTCGTGTTCTAGCACTGATGACCGGTTTTGATGGTGGTGTGGTTGCTGCATTGCGCGGACTCACAAGCTGGCTTGGCGCGCATTCTCCTGAAGCACGTAATCATTTAATCGGTATAGATCCTTTAGGTATGGTGATCTACGGTGATGTACAGCTTTTCTCAACACAAACAAAACAACAACTCTTGTCGGCATTGCGTTATGAAGCCGAGAACAATGGTTATCTTCGCTACGATTACTGGGTAAGTTACCCATTTGCTGCACTCACCACCAAAGATATGGTGAGCCCATTACTGGATTTGCTCACCAGCTCCTCACGCGAAAAACATGATCAGCACTTATTAAATTGCATACTGGATGGTTTGCAGTGTTCCTCCGAAGTTATTCCAGAGCTAAAAGATGCTTTGCTCTTAATAGTTCGCGACAAGATGTATTGGGAAGGTATACGTATAGGTGCGTTGCAGGCTTTTATGCATCAGCATCCTGAGGATGTTGAAAGCTTATTGGTGCTCGCAGAGGATATTCGATTAAATAAAGTTGAGGATGATAATAATCGCCTGCTGAATAGGCTGCTGGAAAAACTGTTCCCGAAAATGATTAGTGCCAATAAAATATTTGATTATCTAAGGTTGCCCAGATCTTCTCGCGGTAGTCATATTGTTGCCGATCTATTCTGGGATGGTAAGTTTCTTGAGAAAGTTGTTGATCAAGATTTATCTATTTTGCTGGATGAACTAACCAAGCGTGAGATAAATTTTTCTCGACAGTCATCAGGCCAGAATTTATTCCACATGGTAGGCCAGTTGCTGGTGCGAGGTTTGTCAATTTTCGGTGAAACGACTTCCGAGGATCGTTTATACGATTGGCTTTCTCTTGGTTTGGATGAGTACCAACACCCGCATTTAGAAGATGAGTATTATAAGGGAATTCAAGCGTGGCTGGAAAATCACCCTGAAAGTTATCTTGCATTAATCAGCGAGGGTTTGAATCGAATCACAGCACCAAAAAATATGAATTATGAAATTCACAAGGTGCTGACGAGACTATACAGCGCTTCCGTCCCTGATGAACTTGGTCTTTGGTGGCTTGAACGTGCGTTAGATGACGATGCGCAACAAAAAAATGAATTATTCAGCCAGGCATGGTGGTTGCTTATAAGCGGCCATGGAGACAAAGGACTCTCGCTGGAATTCTTTGAGAATTGGGTCGGGCAACATCCAAAATTTAAGGATATATATCAGGCGTCAAATGTATGTGATATCGAACAGTGGCAAAAAGATCATGCGCAGTCAGAAAAGAAATGGAAACTTAAGCGCGAACAGGAGAAAGCCGCACGTCTTACATATATCCGAGAAAACCTTACCGCCATTCAAGACGGTAGTGTGTACCCGCAAGTGTTGCATAATTTGGCAGCGGCTTATTTTAATCACTATTCCAATATCAATGGTGAAACAGGACCTGAGCGGCTGGCAGATTTTCTTGACCATGATGAGGATTTGATTAAGGCTGTTAAAAAAGGCATGCGCAAAATTTTCGACCGACCTGATTTGCCACAAACATCAGAAATATTTTCATTGGCTGCAGAGCAGCGTGAACATTATATTCGCTTACCTTTTCTTGCCCGCATGGCCGAGCTTTGTCAAGAAACCCCCACAATGGTCGATACGCTAAGTGATGAGCTAGCAACTAAAGCATTGGCTTTTTGGTACACTTATGGCGCTGGCACCGAACCCATGTGGGTGAAACCATTAAGTCTCTCACGACCTGTACTCACTGCTAGCGTTTTCATCGAATACGTTAGTGCGATGCTGACAGCAAAAGCGCAACATATTCACGGAATTTATCAATTATTACATGACCCCGACTACCAGGAGAACGCCAAACTTACCGCAATACCTTTACTAGAAATATACCCTGTGCGTGCGAACAAGCAACAGGCTTCAACATTAGAATATTTATTAAAAGCTGCAATTGAATATGGTGATAGAAACAGACTACTGGCATTGATTGCAGAAAAGCTGACACTCAAAAGTTTGAATGTGGCTCAACGCGTGTATTGGTTAGCTACCGGATTAGTTTTAGAGTCCACTCAATATGAACCCATAGTAAGAAAATATGTAAACAGCAATGTTACCCGCATCAATCACCTATCAGCTTTTTTATACAGCGGCCATCAAACCACACAATCAGGTTTTCATTTGCCACCAAACATAATTGGTTTGATTGTTGAATTACTGGCACCACGATCTACGCCGCACTGGACTAATCGTAAAGACTCAAGGGTTACACGTTCTATGCACGAAGGGGATTATGTTCGTTCACTGCTTAACCGATTGGGTCAAAATCCAGACGAAGAAAGTACACAGGTCATCGAATATTTGCTATCACTTCCCCAGTTAAGTATCTGGCACGAGAATCTACGCAACGTCCGACAAGATCAGAAAACTCACCGTAGAGAAGCCTTGTTCCGGTATCCAAATGCATCTGCGGTAGCATTTACCCTGAACAATCTCAAACCTGCCAATGTTGCCGATTTGGCTGCGCTCGCTATGGATCATTTAAAGAAGTTATCAGACGAAATGCGTGCCACCAATATGGACAGTTACAAGAATTTTTGGAACGATAAGAGTAACCATAAGCCAGATAAACCAAGGACTGAAAATAATTGTCGCAACTACGTAGCTGAAAGACTTAGAACATTACTTTCCAGGCTTAATGTTGATGTGCAACGGGAAACGCATAAGGCTAACGATAAACGAGCTGACATATGTCTGTCATTCAGCTCGAATGGGAATGCGTATCATCTGCCATTTGAAGTTAAACTCGATCACAGCTCGGATCTGTGGCGAGCAATACATGAGCAATTGATTCCACTTTACACATTAGACCCAGAAACCCAGGGACGTGGCATATTTCTGGTGATTTGGTTTGGTGAAAAAACTATCCCGGCACCACCCAGTGGAAAAAAACCGAAAACACCTTCTGAGTTAGAAGCAAGACTAATTGAAACTATGACTCCACAAGAACAAAAATTAATTGATGTTTTTGTTCTTGATGTATCAAAGCCGGAAAATTTCTAGTACGTTGGGATAACATAAAAATAAGAAGTGAGAGTCTGCTTTTTTAGTGAATTTTTATCTTTAAATTGGCAGCTATTAGGGTGTAAACGGGCTCTCGATGATTCTGTGTTGAGAGTCCATTTGTGATTGAACCCGGAAGATGAATAAAAATTAACAAATGTCAGGTTAGTGATATAGGCTGGTAGTCGTGATTTCACACTTTTTGGTTCAATGATAAAAGTTTTAAGTGTGGTCTCTATTAAATAAAAAGAATTAGTCGCTAAACAGTAACCGACCATCAATAATGGTATGTTTAACTCGTCCCTGAAAGTTCCATCCAGGAAACGGCGTATTTTTCCCGCTACTCTTAATTGAGTCCTCACTCAACTGCCAGTCCTCAGCTTCATCAAAGATACAGATATCAGCTGTTGCACCAACAGCAGTCGTACCCGCATCGAGGCCTAAAATATTCGCTGGTGCGCGGGTTATTTTGTTGATAACCGTGGGTAAATCCAAAGATGTATTCTGGGAAAGACGAAGACAAAGCGGTAACATGGTTTCTAACGCAGAGATACCTGGTTCAGTACTGGCGAACGGTGCCTGTTTGGCGTCGATGTCATGCGGCTGGTGATCGGAGCAAATGGCATCAATAGTATTATCAGCAACAGCTCTTTGTAATGCTTCCATATCTCGTTGTGAGCGTAGTGGAGGTATGACGTGGCAGGTACTGTTGAAGCTGCTAATGTCTTGCTCGGTCAGATGTAGTTGATGTGCACTGACATCGGTGGTGATATTGAGTTGTTCATTTTTTGCACGCTTAATCATTTCGATACCTGCTGCACTGGATATGCGGCCAAAGTGTGCGCTGACGCCTGTCTCTGCTATTAGCTCCAGTGCTCGCCCGATAGCAATTGTTTCAGCTGAAACTGGTATGCCTTTGAGGCCGAGTCGTGTGGCAATTTTTCCTTCATGGGCGCAGCCACCTCTACTTAATGAATGTTCGTCAGGTTCGATGAAAACACGTATATCGAATGTGGCTGCGTAGGCAAAGGCCCTTTTAAGAATGAGTGAGCTTTCGATTGGTTGACGAGCATTGCTTAATCCAACGCAACCCGCTTGTTGCAGGGCATACATTTCACTTAGGTGTAAACCGTTTAAACCTGATGTTAAGGCGCCTAATGTAACAATATGACTGTGTCCGGTCTTTGCCGCTTTTTGATTAATTAATTCCACAACGGCGGGTTCATCAATCACGGGGTCGGTATCGGGCGGGCAACAAAGTGTTGTTATGCCAGCCTGAGTTGCTGCAATGGTCTCACTGCGTATGGTAGCTTTGTGTTCCAGTCCGGGTTCACGTAAACGCGCGCAACAATCTACTATTCCCGGAATGGCAGTGAGATTACTTGCATCGAGTTGCTGGATGTTTTCATTAGATGAGATACTGCCAGCTGACTCAATCGCTGAAATTTTTCCATTTTCGATGTGAATGTCGGAAACCTGGTCGATCTTATTTGCTGGGTCTATTAATCGTACGTTTTTAATGAGCAGGTCGTTCATTCGTTATCACCTGCCTGTTTTTCTCTACCCAGAGTTATGGTCATAACTGCCATGCGAACGGCTATACCATACGATACCTGGTCAAGTATTACGGAGTGTTTACCATCGGCGACGGTCGAATCGATTTCGACACCACGGTTGATAGGGCCGGGGTGCATGACGATGACGTCACTTTTTGCGGCCTTTAATTTTTCTTCGGTGAGGCCGTAAAGATTAAAATATTCCTGTTCGCTAGGCAGGAGTGCGCCCTGCATGCGCTCTTTTTGTAAACGTAACATGATGACAACATCGGCATCTTTGATACCGGCATTGAGATCATGAAAAACGTTTACGCCCATGTTTTCGATATCAACGGGTAATAATGTTTTTGGTGCGATGACGCGGACTTCACCCGTATTTAAATTATTGAATGCATGAATTTGTGAACGTGCGACGCGAGAGTGCAGAATGTCACCGACGATAGCGACGCGCAAATTGCCAAAGTTTGCGCCTTTTTTGCGACGGATAGTAAACATATCCAGCATGGCTTGCGTCGGATGTGCGTGGCTTCCGTCGCCTGCATTGATTACGCTAATGTTTGGTGCAACGTGGTTTGCAATGTAGTGTGCGGCACCTGAATCACAGTGGCGTACGACAAACATATCGCAATGCATCGCCTGAATATTTTGCAGCGTGTCGAGTAGTGTTTCACCTTTTGATGTTGCCGATGTGCTGATATTTATATTTAATACATCGGCAGACAATCTTTTTGCTGCCAGTTCAAACGTGGTGCGTGTGCGTGTACTGGCTTCAAAAAATAAGTTGACGATAGTTTTACCGCGCAATAGCGGGACTTTTTTGACACTTTTTTCATTGATATCAGCAAAGCTTTCTGCGGTATCCAGAATCTGTGTGAGTATGTCGGTACCCAGTCCTTCTGTGGTGAGGAAGTGTTTTAGATGGCCATTTTTATCTAGTTGAATATTCCAGGCATCATGTCCGATTAAGTCATCAGTGGGTTTGGTTGCTTTGTTTACCATATGACTTAACCCTCGGAAACCTTCTGTAGTTCTAGTGACAGAGGGTCAGGGCCAGTTAGTTTTATGTGTTCACCTTCATTTAATTCGATTTGTTGACCAACGATATCAGCCTGCATAGGAAGTTCGCGACCACTGCGATCGATCAGGCAAACCAGGGTGATGCTTGCGGGACGTCCGTAATCAAATAATTCATTCATGGCAGCACGGATGGTACGCCCGGTGTGTAAAACATCATCGACCAGTATGATGTGTCGATCTTCAATCTCTGGCGGTAATGACGAAGGTTTGACTTTGGGATTCATACCGATGCGAGAAAAATCGTCTCGGTAGAAACTGATGTCGAGTGTGGCTAATGGTTCCTGGATGCTGAGCTGTTGATGCAGTTTGGTTGCGACCCAGACGCCGCCAGTTTGAATACCGACCATCAATGGGTTATCGATTGCTTTGTTTTCAAGCAATGCTTGTGTTTGTTTTGCCAGTTGTGCCAGAAGTTCATCTGGTGTGGCGATTTTTTGCATCGAGTCTCGTTGTCTGTACGTTCGTTATCTAATCGGTAGTCATTAACTGATTGTTAGTCAGTTTGCTGACCAGATTGTTCATCTAGCCAACGTTGCACTATGATTGCGGCTGCCATTCTATCAATCTCGTGTTTATTCTGCTGATTTATTTTCATATTCTGTTTTAGTAACTGTTCTGCTTCATTGGAGCTTAATGCTTCATTGACTTCGATTACAGGTAATTTGAATCGCTTTTCAAGTTCATAAGCAAACTGCCGGGCCGCTGCCGTCATTTTATTTTCACTGCCATCGGTGTGATAAGGTATGCCAATGATTAAGGATTGGGGTTTCCACTCATCGATTAACTCACCGATTACTGGCCAGTCAGGATTGCCATCAAGTTGTTCGATTGTGATGCAAGGCGTTGCTGTGTTGGTAATGGTTTGGCCGGTAGCGATACCGATACGTTTTTTACCGTAGTCGAAACCTAGGACGCTGGTGATAGACATAACGAATAAGTTATATTTATAGTGTAAATAAAATTATGCATGGCCAGCATCATTACTGAGCAATGACAGATCGATACCGATCAAATTGGCAGCAGCTTTCCAACGCTCTTCAGTTGGTGTATCAAAGATAATCTGTTCGTCTGCCGGGCAACTTAACCAGGTATTGCTGGCGATTTCTTCATCGAGTTGTCCGGCTGCCCATCCCGCATAACCTAATGCGACGATACAATCTTTTGGGCCTTCATCATGCACCAGTGCTTTTAAAATATCCTGAGAGGTTGTCAGTGCGACCTTATCATTAACTTTAAGGCTGGATTTCCAGACACCCGATGGACGATGAAGAATAAATCCCCGTCCTTGATCAACTGGGCCGCCGAGGAAAATCGGTTTATTGTGGTTGTAGTTATCGCTGGTTTCAATTTTCATTTCATTAACAATCTGTTCCAGCGTGATGCTGGTTTGTTGATTGATAATGATGCCAAAACTGCCACTTTCATCGTGTTCGCAGATGTAGGTGACGGCTTTGTTGAAAACGCCATCGTTCAATGATGGCATGGCGATAAGAAAGTGACCGGTCAGGTTATCTCCGGTTTCATTCGGTGTCGAGTTATCTGTATCTGCCACGTTATTCAGCGTGTGCGGATTTG